>JGI24751J29686_10000291_pt1 | contig 19080 bp, 17 predicted proteins | sample KBSSwiS6_FD_29686 | JGI IMG/M metagenome (IMG submission 29686)
CCCGCCTCTGGCGCGCGGGCGGCACGTCGCGCCATTGTGGCTTGGCGGCGCGCTGGTTGGCGAGGTGGAACGGCAGGTCGCGGTGCAGGGCCAGCACGGCCATGGAGACATAGTCCGCCATGGTATCGATGATCCCGGGCTCGACCATGCGGATCACCCGCAGGCCCGCTGGCAATCGGCCGAGGTCGAGCTGGTCAATCCCGGCGCCGACGCTGAACAGCACTTCCATGTTGGGCAGCGCGGCGAGCACCTCGTCGGGCAGGGTCCAGGCGATGACGTGGCGGATTTCTTCCGGATGATCCACCTCGGGCCAGCAGTCGAAGCGGACCTGCGGCAGCGCCGCCTGCACCATGTCGCGCCAGAGCCGTCCGCGTTCCGGATCGCCTACGTGCAGCAGTCTCATGATTTCGCCTTTCGCCAGGTGCGCAGCCACATCGCCGCTCCGGCGATCGCAAGGAAGATCAGCGCCCCCGCCTCGGCCAGCAGCAGCGCAAGGCCGGTGGCTCCGAACTTCTCGCCGGTGTGGAGGGCGAGAACCATCATCCACAGCGCCGGATTTTCCTGTGCCGCCTGGGCTTTGAGCACCGCGCCGTCGCTCGGGCGCACGGCGACGACGTGAACCGCACGGGCATTGCGCTCGGGGGCGTCGAAATCGATGGTCAGCTTGTCGGCGGGGGGAAAGCGCACGTCGCGCAGCCGTGCCCCGGGGAAGCGAGCCTGGGCGGCGGCTATGGCGCGGTCGATCTCGACCGGGGAGAGTTCGGGCGCGGCAGCAGAGGGCGCGCCAGCGGGAGCCATGGCGTCGATCACGTCAGGCACGGAGAGCAGGACGCCGGTGATCCCGCTGAACAGCGCCAGCACGGCGACGACGGCGCCCACCGAACGGTGCCACTGGCGCAGCCTGGCGTGGCCCGGCAGCTTGCGGCGAACCTTGAGGGTCTGGGGAATGCGGCGCAGGCCCGGCCACCAGAAGACCAGACCCGTCACTGCTGAGAAAGCAAGGGCCCCGCCGAGCGCGGCCACCACAATCAGTCCGGCTGTGCCGCTGGCGAGGCCGTAGTGCAACTGGAGCACGGCGCGATAGGGGAAGCGCCAGAGCCCGCCGGTTTCGAGCGGGCGGGCGGTTGCGCCGTCAAGTGCGATGTAGGAACGCAGGCCGCCCGGGCTGTGCATCTCGGCGAAGGCATCCGGGCCGGTGCTGGCAGGCAGGAACAAGCGCGTCACCCGGTAGCCCGGTTGCGCCTGGCGCGCGGCGGCAACGAAGGCTCCGGCGCTGGCGATGGTCGCGGGCGGGTCTGCGACAGTGGCTTCGCGGATGACGAGGAATGCCCCGGTCAGCGCCTGTAGCAGCAGGAACGGGGCCATGATCAGGCCGAGCCAGCGATGGAGCGGGAGCAGACCGGTGCGGCGCATGGGAGGCTTGTGGCACCTCGGTCAGGCAAGGCGAAGGCGGGCGGCCCTGCAAAACAAAAATGGCCGGGCTGCCTGGTGGCAGCCCGGCCAGTCGGGTGGAGTTCAGAACTTGAAGCTGACGCGGCCCGTGATGGTGCGGGGCGTGCCTGGAGCGACCCAGTATGCCGCATAGGAGGCCGGATACCAGGTGACGTCAAACAGGTTGGTCACGTCGACGCCGATGGTCACGCTCCTGGTCGGCTCGTAGCTGATGAGCGCGCGGGTGAGCGTGTAGCTCGGCAGATAGAACTGCGTACCGGTTTCGCCGAGGCGGCGGGACACGTGGTTCACGCCCCCGCCGACAGTCACCTTGCCCGAATTGCCGAGGTCAAAGCCCTTGGTGACCAGCACATTGGCGGAGTGCTTCGGGATGTTGATCAGCGGGTCCCCGGCCCTGATGGTGACTGAGTTGGGGTCGGTGAAGCTCGTGGCCCACTTCGCGTCAGTGTAGGCGTAGGCGGCAATAATGCGCAGGTCGCCCGGAAGGTTTGCCGTCAGATCGGCTTCGATGCCTTGGGACTCGGCTTTGCCGCCGACGAAGGACGAACCGGACGTATTATCGGCCGTCAGCACGTTGTCCTTTTTCATCTTGTAGGCGGCTATCGACGCCGTGATCCCGTTGCCGGGCGACACGTAGCGAATGCCGGCCTCGTAGGACTTGCTCGTTTCCGGAGCGAAGGTGGTGCCCGCCGCACTCAGGCCCGTGTTGGGTCGAAAGCCCGAACCATAGCCGCCATAGATGCTCAGGGTATCGGTCACCTTGAACAGCGCCCCCGCTGACGGGCTGAACTTTGTCTTGGTGACAAAAAAGCGCAAATTGTTCCTGAGCCGGTCGGTGACATCCTGCTTGAAGTGGTCATAGCGGCCGCCGAACCGCACCTTCAGGCGATCCGTGATGTCCATCTGGTCCTGGAAGTAGACGCCCCAAGCGGTCTGAACTTCGCGTTGGTTGGTGCCGGGTACGGGTTGTGTGGGCACCGGAAGCTGGCCGTAAACCGGATTGAAGACATTGATCGCGTTGTTGCACGCCGTAACGCCGGGGCCGCAATATGTGATTGGAGAGCCGGCAACGTAATTGCCCGGGCGGAACCGGAGTTGGGTTTGATCGATCACGAACCGATCGGCGTCCGCACCGAGGATGATATGGTGGGTGATCGGGCCTGTGTGGATCTTGCCGGAGATTTCACCACGGAGCGTGGAATTCTGGGTGGAATAGTCGCGGTAGCGGCGCTGACGGGCAAGATTGATCCCGTCGTTATCGATGATCTGCCGTGACAGCGCCAGTTCGGGGTCGCTCGCATAACCGCGGAAAATCGTACTTCTGTAGCCGCCACCGAGGATGAACACCCAATCGTTGCCCAGGTCCTGCTGAAGCTGAGCCTGATGGCCGAGAACCTTGACGGTGATCGGCCCGTCGCCAGGCTCACCGAAGAAGGCCCTGCGGTCGACCAGGCCGAGGACACCATTGAGCGCAATGGTGCCGCGCTCGAACGGAACCGCCATATTGACGTATTCCATTTCGTAGCTGAGGCTTGTCGTGTCCGAAATCTTCAAGAGCGCTGACGGGCTCAACACTGTCTTGCGCGAGTGTATCGTGTTGCGGAAGCTGTCGCCCTCCTGCGCCGCGCCGTTAACGCGCAGAGCCAACCTGTCGCTGACCTTGAGGTTGTAGTCGCCTTCGACGCGATAGGTGTTGAAGCTGCCGCCGGAGACCGTGAAGCTGCCGAAACTATCGCGCAGGCTGGCCTTTTTGGTGATGATGTTGACCGTGCCGCCCGGCTCACCACGGCCGAAAACCGCGGCATTGGGGCCCTTGAGCACTTCGATGTGATCGATGTTCGAGGCATCGCGCGGGCCGCCGTAGCCCCGGCCGCCGTTGAAGCCGTTGACCAGGAAGCCGCTCGGGAAGTTCTCGTCGCCGGCGAAGCCGCGCATGGCGAAGGAGTCCCACAGGCCGCCGAAGTTGTTCTGCTTGGCCACGCCGCTGGCGAGGTCGAGCGCCGCGTCAAGGCGGGTGATATTGAGCTGTTCCAGCATCTTGCCATCGAGGATCTGGATCGACTGCGGCAGTTCCTTGACGGGAATGTCGCCGCGGTACTGCTGGCGCTGGCCGGTGACGACAATGGTGTCATCGGCGTCTGCGGCATAGGCTGCGGCGGGGATGGTGCTCAAGGCGATGCCGGCAATCAGCGCGGCACGATATGCGGTCTTCGTCTTCATCTTAACGTACCCCTCGTTCTGATTGTCCCTGACCCTGCGTCGTCCGGGCTATGTCGCTGTATTTCCGTCAGTTATCGCGAAATTGCGGATCGTGACGGGTGGCGATTGCCTCTTCTTGCCGATTTCGCAGCCTATGCTGGATAGCAGGTAGGATGCGTTGAAGGCAGCGCGCGGTGCGGCGCATAATTGTGAAATATCGATGACAGCCGCGATTTATGCTGACTTGTGGCCAGCGCGCCGCCCCCCCCACTGCAACGGCACTGCAAATCGTCTGCCGGGGATGGAAAACAAGTCCGCCGGCCAGGCGCGAGGCCAACCGGCGGAGGGGCGCTGCAATGGCGGGCCGCGAGGGGGAGCTATTCGATTGGGGGTTCGAACAGGTCGCGATAGAAGCCGTTGGTCTTCAGGGTAATCGTTACCGGGGTCTCACCGCCGTTGCGCCAGTACCAGCCGTGGGTGCCTTCGAAGGGGGCGGTGAACGAACCTTGCGCCGAGGTCAGGTTCTTCTGTTTCCAGTACTGGGTGAACTCACCGTTCGTCGCACCCTTGGGCTCGCCATGCATGTCCATGCGGACCGGGCCGGTGCTGGTCCAACGAAAGACGAGGTGATCGCCCGTGGCCATGTGGGCCTTGACCTCAATGCCTGAATGCGGGGCGAGGGTGAGGGTCTTCTCGTCATTGCGCCAAGGGGTGGTGGCGGCGATGTTCTCCATGGTCTGGGACGGGACCACCAGAGCGGCATTTTCCGGCGCGGCCGGAGCGGCGGCGCTGTCGGCCGCCTCTGCCGCGGCGCCGGGGGCCATGCGGGTCAGGCCGAGCGCCTTGCCCGCGCCGGTGAGGTCGATGCCGTATTCGGCGGGCAGGACGACCAGGACGAGAATTGCTGCGGCGCCGAGGCCGGCGGCGAGGGCGGCCTTGCCGAGGGCGGCGGGCGGGGCCTGGTAGGGGACTGCGGGGGCAGCGGCGGCGAGGGAAGGGGTCACAGGCTGGTCTCCGTGAAATAGCCGGCAAGCTGGTAGCCGGTCAGCACCAATCCGGCGCCCATGAGGAGGGTATTGGCGACGAGGGCGGAACGGGCGAAGCTGGGCCTGCGGCGCCATGCGGTCATCACGATGAGGATCGCGCTCAAGGCGATGAACTGTCCGGCCTCGACACCCACGTTGAAGCTGATCAGGTTCGGCACAAGTCCCTCCCGCGAGCTGATGAGGTCCTGCAGCTTGGTGGCAAGGCCGAAGCCGTGGAAGAAGCCGAAGATCAACACGGCCATCTTTGGATCGGGCTCGCGCCCGATCAGGGTGGGGAAGGCGCCAAGGTTGTCGAGCGCCTTGTAGACCACCGACAGGCCAATCATCGCATCGACCAGGAACGGGTTGGCATGGATGCCGAAGATCACCCCGGCCAGCAGGGTCGTGCTGTGACCGATCGCAAAAAGGGTGACGTAGGTCCAGACGTCGCGCAGGCGGTAGAGGAAGAAGATCACCCCGAACAGGAACAGCAGGTGATCGTACCCCGTCACCATGTGCTTGGCCCCGAGGTAGAGATAGGGGATCACGTTGACCCCGGGATTGGCCTCGATGAAGGCCTTGTCCCCGTCGGCGACGCCATGGGCGAGAGCGTCGCCGCCGAGCGCGCCGAAGGCCAGCATGGCGAGGGCGGAGATCGCGTGCCCGGCACGGTCGCGAAGCTTCTCCATTCAGCGTCTCCCAAGGCGGCCCACACGCCCGCTCGCTGGCGGACGCCGGGGTGGCGGATCACTTGATGGCGAAGGTCGCCCCGTAGCGGGCGCCGCTGGCCTTGCTGGTCACCTGGACGCCCACGTTGGCCCCCTTGGGCAGCTTGAGCCCCTTGGCGAAGAACTGGTTGCCTTTCATCGGGGTCATGGCGACGTCGGCGCGCTTGCCGCCGGTCGAGACGCTGAGCTTCGCGGTCATCCCGGCGGCGTTCACCGGCTCGTCCTCGTCGATCATGTAGAGTGAGACGCCGCCCGGCTGGGCGACCAGTTCGAACAGGGTTTCCCCGTTCATCTGGACCACGCCACCGTGCTGGGGCTTGGTGGAGCCGTGGGCGAGCACGGGGGCGGACAGACCCAGCGCCGCGAAGGCGCAGAGGGTGGTGGCGAGCTTCTTCATAGTGGCGACTCCGAAGGGCTGTCTGGTGGTTATTCGGGGGCGTGGGCAAGGGTGAAGGCGAGGGTCGCAGTATGCTCGACCTGGCTATAGAGCTTAGGCTGGTCGGTCGGCCCGATGTACTCCGCGCGGATCACGTTCAGGCCCTGGTTGCGCACCGGAAGGGTGACCGTGCCGTCGGCGCCGGTCACTTCCGGCCTGGCGTCGGGATCGTTCACCATGTCGTTGATCACCTTGGCTCCGGCGACAGGCTTGCCGTTGTAGAGCACGACATACTTGAGCGCAGCGCCAAGCATGGTCGGGATCGGGCCGGCCGGAATGATCTGGACCACCTGGCCGGGGAGAGGCGCCAGGGGCTTGGACAGCGGACCGACGATGGACACGGCATACTTGGTGTTGCGCGTGGAGGCCGTGGCGTTCGGCATTTCCTGGAGGGTTTTCCTTTCCCACTCATCGGTGCCGGCGCGTGACCAGATGCCATATGGCATGACCGCGGCGACCACGGTCGGCTGGGCATCGCTGTCGATCACGACGATCGCACCGGCCACGCGAGCAGCGGCCTTGATCGGCTGGTAGTCGGCATCATAGGCTTCGATCTTCTCGACCATGGGCAGGCGCTTGACCATGTCGAGATCGTCGGCGCCGACACCGTAGATCAGGGCAAGCTGCTTGGCCCGCTGGGCGAACCAGATGCCATGGGCTTCGGCGGTAACGGCGGTCAGGCTGACGGCCATTGCGCCGGCAAGGGCTACGGCACGGGGCAGGGAGATGCGGGGCGACCGGAAGCGACTGTTCATGATGGATTGACCTCTCGCACAAGCAGGGGCGGTAAAGGGCAGCCTATGGCTTGACCTCCAATTGAACGTACCGAATCGCATGGCGTACCCGGCGAGATAAGGGTGCGCGGGAGGGCTGCCCGGCAGCATGTTCCGCGGGGGGCGGATCGCGGTGGGTGGATGGCTGACGGCAGCGGGCCCCGACACGACTGTCGCCCCGCCGGAGCTCGCGCGCGCCCATCGCGACGGCGTCAGGCGGCGGCCTGGCCGAGATAGTCCGAGCGGATGACCTCGACATTGGAAAGGAAGTGACACCGGCCAGGTCGGCGAAGAGGCGGACCAGGCCGCGAGCGGCCTCGCCGATGGCCTTCTCGCCGCCGACGCCGACGAACATCACCAGTCCGCTGTGGCGTGAAGCTGTGCGGCTGGCCAGCGACCGGCTGGGTCCACCGTAAACCGTTGAAAAACTGGCGCACCCGACAGGATTCGAACCTGTGGCCTCTGCCTTCGGAGGGCAGCGCTCTATCCAGCTGAGCTACGGGTGCTTGCCGGGGGCGCCTAGCAGAGGGTTGGCGGGCTTGCCAGAGGCAATCTTGTGGGGGGGACCGGTCGCACCTTGTGGCTTAGCTTTTTCGCAAGGCTGGTCAGGTATGAGCGGGGCATGAGTGCGATGCCTCCCCCCGAATCGATCTCGGCGCAGCGGGCCGGGCCGGTTGGCGATGCCAGCGCGCTGGCGGCCCGCTGGACGGCCATTCACGATGCGGCAGCGGTGGTTAACTCGCTCGCGGGACTTGCGCCCGAACCCCTGTCCCGGGCCGCCCGCGGGTTTCCCGCAGCGATCGCCGGGGCGGGCGGGCAGCGACTCGCAGTGGCGCAGCAGGGCATGGCGGACCTGTCCGTCATTCTCGAGACCGGCATCCGTGCGTTGCTGTCGATCCATGGCCGGGGCGCCAGTCCGCTTGCCGCGGCGAGGGAGCTGTGGACGGAGTTCCGCGCGGCGCGCGATGCCTTGATTGCGCTGGCACCGCCGGAGCGACGGCTGCTCGGCTGAACTGCCTCGCTTGGGGCTTGGCGAAGTTCCCGTTCCGTTCTATCGTGGGGCATGGCTTCCGAACCGCTTGCCGCCGCTTCCCTTCCTCCCCTTGCCCTTGCCGCACACCCAGCGGGCGAGGACGCGCGCACGGCGGCTGCCGTGGCGCGCGGCATCTGCCGCCTGTTCGCGCGCAACGGCGTCTGGTGCCTGGGCGAAATGCCCCTGCGCTCGGGCCGGCGGGCCGACCTGATGGGGATCGACGCCAAGGGCCACGTGATCATCGTCGAGATCAAGGTGAGCCGGGCGGATCTGCTGGGCGACGGCAAGTGGACCGGCTATCTCGACCATTGCGACCGGTTTTTCTGGGGCCTGCACCCGGCGCTGGACCGCGCCTGCATGGAAACCCCCGGGTTCCGGCCAGAGGATTGCGGGCTGATCGTGGGCGATGCCTATGACGCGGAAATCCTGCGCCCGGCCCCGCTGCTGCCGCTGGCCGCGGCGCGGCGCAAGGGCGAGGTGGAGCGACTGGCGCGGACTGCGCTGCGCCGGCAGGTGGTCGGCGCCGACCCGCATTGCGGCGCCTGGGGCGACTAGGGGCGGCGCCTGGGTCGAGCAGGGGCGGGGTCTGGGGCGAGTAGGGGCGGGGTCTGGGTCCGGGTCCTTAGAGACGGCGCTTCTGCCATTCGGCTTCAGCGCCTCCTCAGGACGAGCGGGGGTTTGGGCTGCGCCTTCCCAGGTCCGCTAGGAGTGCGTGTTTCTCCGCGGCGGACAGCATCGGCCAATCGGCGATTTCGGTGAGGGTGCGGCGGCAGCCGAGGCACCAGCCGGTGCGTTCGTCGATCCGGCAGACGCGGTTGCAGGGGCTGGGCGGCTCGCGCATGGCGCCGGGGTGAACCACGCCGCGGCCGGCGGGGCAAGGCTGCTGCGCGCAATTTCCTTGCGTTTTCGCGCAATGGAGGCTAGGGGCCGCTCGTGACCGACGCGGGAACCCCTCGCGCAATCGTCCGCCAGCGTGAGATCCCGCCATTCAGCGCGCGATCCGCGGCGATGCACGGCACGCCACACGAGCTTCCCCTTCACGCACGGGTCGCGCAACGCGAACCCATGCCCTCCCGCGCGACCAGCTCGTTCGCGCGGCAATCGAAAGCTTTGAACTTAATGTCCTATTTTTCCGACCTCGGCCTCGCCGAACCGATCCTGCGCGCGCTTGAGACCAAGGGCTATGCCGATCCGACGCCGATCCAGCGCCAGGCCATTCCCGCGCTGATGGAAGGGCGCGACCTGCTCGGCATCGCCCAGACCGGCACCGGCAAGACCGCGGCCTTCGCGCTGCCTTCGCTCCACCGCCTGTCGAACAATCCGCAGGCGCTGAAGCCCGCTTCGTGCCGCATGCTGGTGCTCTCGCCCACCCGCGAGCTCGCCGCGCAGATCGCCGATAACATGAAGGGCTATGCCAAGAACCTGCGCCTTTCGGTCCAGTGCGTGTTCGGCGGTGTGCCGGTGGGCAAGCAGGCCCGGGCGCTGACCCAGGGCACCGACGTGCTCGTCGCCACTCCCGGCCGCCTGCTCGACCTGATCGACCAGCGCGCGCTGACCCTGCGCCACGTCGAGATCTTCGTGCTCGACGAGGCCGACCAGATGATGGACCTCGGCTTCATCCAGCCGCTGACCCGTGTGGCCGCGCTGCTGCCGAAGGACCGCCAGAGCCTGTTCTTCTCGGCGACCATGCCCCAGGCGATCGCCGATCTCGGCAAGCGCTTCATCAACAACCCGGTGCGCGTAGAGGTTGCCCCGCAGTCAACCACGGCCGAGCGGGTGGAGCAGTATGCCACCTTCCTCAACCAGGCCGAGAAGCAGGCGCTGCTCACCCTGTCGCTGCGCGACGGCCTTGCCGACAAGTCGATCGACCGGGCGCTGGTGTTCACCCGGACCAAGCACGGCGCCGACCGCGTCGTTCGCCACCTCGCCGGGGCGGGGATCAGCTCGGCCGCGATCCACGGCAACAAGAGCCAGGCCCAGCGCACCCGCGCGCTCGAGGGCTTCCGCCAGGGCTCGGTGCCGATCCTCGTGGCGACCGACATCGCCGCGCGCGGGATCGACGTATCGGGCGTGAGCCACGTGTTCAACTTCGAGATCCCCAACGTGCCCGAGCAGTACGTCCACCGCATCGGCCGCACCGCGCGCGCCGGGGCCGACGGGATCGCGATCAGCTATGTCGCGCCCGACGAGCGGCCCTATATCCGCGACATCGAGCGGCTGACCAAGGTCAAGCTCGAAGCCCGGCCGCTGCCGGATGACTTCCTCAAGCTGGCGGCCGGCCTGCCCGCCCCGAAGAAGGTCAATCCCGGTGAGGCCGGGGCTGAACGCGAAGCGCGGGGCGACCAGCGGCGGGGCGGCGGAGGCCGTTCGCACGGCGGGCGTCCGCAGGGCCAGCGCGATGGCCAGCGCAGCCAAGGCGGCCGCGACGGGCAGCGCCCGCACGGCGGCCAGGGCGAGCGCCACGAACGCCCCGAGGGCGAGGCTCGGCCCAAGCGCCGGTTCCGTCCGCGCGGTCCCAAGGGCGTTGGCCAGCACGCGGGCAGCGTTCGCCGGGTGGGGTAAGCCCCGCCCGCACCCGTTCGTCCTGAGGAGCCGTGAAGCCGCAGGCGGAACGGCGTCTCGAAGGACCATGCGGTTGCGCACGGAGCTTCGAGACACTGCGTCTTCCTGCCGCATCACCACAAAAGGTGAGAGGGGGAAGGCTCAGATGCCGAAGTGCGCCCGGTAGCGGGCGTAACAGCGTGCGCCGGCAGCTAGGCGGATCAACGCGCCTTCGGCCATGGCCCGGGCACGAGCCGGGTCTTCCGCCACCAGCGGGTGTATCGCTTCGGCGAGCCAGGCTTCGGCATGCTTCACGTCGAGATGGGCGTGGAGATCGAAGTAGCGCCGTTCACCGCCCGGGCGGCCGAGACGGCGCAAGGCGGCGGCGGTGAGCGCCGAGCGCGCCGGGGCGGTCAGTTCGATCACACCAAGCGCACCGACCGAGTGCCAGGCATAGCGCCGGGTGGTGGCCATGGCGGTCATGGCGTTGGCGAGGGCGAGGCTTTGCCAGGTGGTCGTTTCGATGTGCGGGTCCAGTTCGAGCGCGCGCGTCAGCCGCGCAAGCATCGGCCCGTGCATGCCGGGCGCCTGGCCGCGGCCCATCTCGTCCCAGTAGTTGCGGGCGAGTTCGAGCTTGGCGCGATCGGGCAGCTTGAGCTGGGTGAGGGCGACGAGATCGTCAAACCCAGCCTCGCCGGCGGCTTCCTGGCCCAGGAACCAGCGGACTTCGTCGAGGCTGGCGGTATCGGCCAGCCACGTGTGCAGGCGGTCATGCTGGCCGGGTCCGCTTGCTTCAACCGCGGTGAACCATGCGACGAACGCATCGGGATCCGTGGGGACGTCCGCTGCGAACGGTGCGACTTCGGCGCGCATTTCTTCAAGGAATGCGCCTTCGAGGCGCTGCATGGTGAGGTCGTCCGTCAGGCGTTGCTGCCAATCGGCCGTGGGAAAAGCGGGGGCGAGGCGCGCACGGTTCCATCGTGCCAGCTGCTGCTGGAACGCGTCGGTCAGGAACTGCGCACCCGCCGCCCGCTCCGGTCGGAGGGGAAGGGTGGCCATCGTCTGTAAACTCCTTTTGCCTGCCCAACGGCTGGCCGGAGAGGTCTGTTCCGTCCGCTGGTCGGCGCGGGCCTGTCCATCCGCCGGGAAATGAGGCATGAGCGCGAATGTGGACGGAGCGATGATCCCGATTGCGGCTTCGGCCCTGGCGATGACGGCGATCGTCGCCGTGCGCTACCTGCTGGCGAGCGGCGGCTTTGCCTTGGCGACCCGGGCGGTGCGGCCGGGGCTTTATCGGGGGCGCGACCGGCAGATCCGCGCAGAGATCGGCTGGTCGCTGCTTTCAGCCGCGATCTACGGCGTGCCGGCGGGCGTGGTCGCCTGGGGCTGGCAGGAGCGGGGCTGGACGCGGATCTACACCGGCTGGCATGATTGGCCGCTGTGGTACCTGCCGCTCTCGGTCCTGATCTACCTCCTCGTCCACGACACCTGGTTCTACTGGACGCACCGGCTGATGCACCGGCCGCGCTGGTTTCGGATCGCCCATGCGGTCCACCACGCCAGCCGCCCGCCAACGGCCTGGGCGGCGATGAGCTTCCACCCGATCGAGGCGATCAGCGGGGCCATCGTGGTTCCGGCGCTGGTCTTCCTGGTCCCGATCCACCTCGCCATGCTCGGCCTCGTGCTGACGATCATGACGGTCATGGGGGTGACCAATCACATGGGCTGGGAGATGTTTCCCCGGGCCCTCGTTCATTCGCGGGCAGGGGGCTGGCTGATAACAGCCTCGCACCATCACCGCCATCACGAGCACTATCAATGCAATTACGGCCTCTATTTCCGCCTGTGGGATCGCCTGTGCGGCACCGATCGCGGCTTGCTGGCGCCCTGATCGCGCTGGCCGCGGGATCGGCGGCCCACGGCGACGCGGTAATGGCGCCGCCACCCGAGGCCGGAAGCGCTCTCAGCGTGGTGGTCAGCGGCCTGCGCAGCGCCCGCGGGCAGGTGCTCGCCTGCGTGGTGGCGCGCGCCGATGGCTTCCCCGATTGCGCAAAGGATCCGGCCGCCCGCCACCTCGCTATCCCGCTCACGGGGCGGGGGCCACTGACGCTCGACTTCGGGGTGCTGCCGCCGGGACGTTATGCCGTCTCGCTGTTCCATGACGAGAACGCCAACAGCAAGCTCGACACCATGATGATGATCCCGCGCGAGGGCTTTGGCTTTTCCCGCGATGCGCCCGTCCGGTTAGGGCCGCCGCGGTTTGAGGCCGCTGCCTTCGACATGGCGGGGGCGCCGGTGCGCCAGGCCATTCGCATGCGCTACATGCTTGGTGGGAGCGGACGACCTTGAGGTTTTTTCGCAAGGCCGGTTGACCGGGCGGGCTTCGCTGCCCCATCGGCAAGCCATGCCGGATGGACCAGACCAGCCTGCCGGGGCCGTGCCGGGCGCTCCACCCGCTCCGCCGGGCGCGTTCGAGCCGTTGCGCAGCCGGCCGTTCCGGGAGGTCTGGCTCGGCAATTCCGCTTCGTCGATCGGATCGCAGATCCAGAGCGTTGCCGCCGCCTGGCTGATGACCGATCTCACCACGCGCCACGTGCTGGTCGCCGCGGTGCCTGCCGCGAACCCCATGGCGATGCTGCTGTTGTCGGTCTTCGCGGGCGTCCTCGCGGACAATTTCGACCGGCGCATGCTGATGCTCATCGGCCAGTGGTTCATGCTGGTCGCTTCGGCCGTGCTGGCGGTGCTGACCTATGCGGGATGGATCGGTCCGTGGAGCCTGCTCGCCTTCACGCTGATGATCGGGGCCGGCACGGCACTGGTCCTGCCCTCATGGAGCGCCTCGGTGCGGGCGCTGCTGGGCGATTCTCGCACCCTGCCCCAGGCGATCGGTCTCAACAGCATCTCGGCCAACCTGGCGCGAAGCGTTGGCCCGGCGATCGGGGGCATCGTCCTCGCGACGGCCGGCGTGGCGGCGGCCTTCGCCATCAATGCGGTGAGCTACATCGCGCTGATCGTCGCGCTGATGCGATGGAAGCCGGCGGCGGAGCCGCTGCGGCGTGAACCGCTGCTGCGTTCCGTCCGCGCGGGGATTGCCTTCAGCTGGCGGTCTGGACCGGTCCGGCGGGTGCTGGTGCGCTGCTCGGCCTATGGCTTCGGGGCGATCGGAGTCCTCGCCCTGCTGCCCGTGATCCTGCGCGGCGCTCTCCACGGCAGCGAGACGGATTACGGACTTCTGCTCGGCACCTTCGGCACCGGCGCGGTATTCGGCGCATTCGGCGCAACGGAGGTTCGTCGCCGGTTCGGGGCGGAAGTCGCCGTGGTGGTGGGGACCGGCTGTTCGATCCTCGGGCTGATCGGGCTCGGGATCGCGCCGTCGGTACTGACGCTGGCGCCGTTTCTCTTCTTTGGCGGCATCGGCTGGACTGCCTGCCTCAATGCGCTGAACATCGCGATCCAGGTGCGCGCGCCGGTCGAGATCCTTGGCCGGACCATGGCAATCTACCAGGCGGTGACGCTCGGTTCCGCGGCAATCGGCGCCTGGGCCTGGGGCTCTCTCGCCGATACGCTGGATGGCCGGGCATCGGTCCTCTGGGCCGCCGCCTGGCTGGCCGCGTCGACCGTGGTGCTCCTGTTTTTCAGCCCCTTGCCGGCACGCGGGGAAGGCGTCGTGCTCGAACGCGGCTGATCCGGCGCGCCCGCCGGCGCAACTTTAACGCTTTTTCAACCATGTTGCGCGAAACCTGCCGGTCAGGAGCGACAGGGATTTACCGTTCATGGACAGGCTGCGCGGCGATTTTTCCGACTACGACGACGCTGAAGGTTATGACCCGGCGGAAGACGAGGTCGGCCATGAGGCGCCTCCCCCGGCGGTCGGCCAGGACGAGCGCCGGCTGCAGGTTCGCGCCTACAATCACTGGGCGAGCCTGCTGGGCGACCGCGCGTTTCCGCTGATCGGTGATCTCGCCATCGGCCACTTACCCGACTTCGATCCCTATGCCGTCCTGCTCGATTTCGCCAAGGGGGTGGAACGCCCGCAGGTGCGCTATGTCGGGCACGCGCTGGCCGCCGAATCGGGCTGCACCGATGCCGCGCTGCGCGATCTTGCCGACGTGCCCGCGCGAACCCTGCTCTCGCGGATCACCGATCACTACATGCAGATCTTCGGGAACCAGTCCCCCGTCGGGTTCGAGGCCGAATTCGTCAACCAGAGCGGGCGGACGGTGCTCTATCGCGGCATCCTGCTGCCGCTCTCGCGCGACGAGGACAGCCAGGCGATCGACTTCATCTACGGCGTGATCAACTGGAAGGAGCTTGCCGACCAGCAGACCACCGACGCCCTGATGGACGCGATCGACCGCGTGCTGAAGAAGCGTTCGTCGGGCCGATCAGATGCGCCGCACGTCGAATGGGCCGATGGTCCCGCCGACCTCTCGACGGCCGATACCGAGCCGCTCGACCTTGGCGCGTTTGCCTTTGCCGATGAGGCTGACTGGAGCGTCGGCGTGGCCTCCAGCCTCGCCGACATCCTCGCCAGCGCCCGCGAATTCGCGCTCAGCGCCGCCGCTGCCGGGGAACGCAGCCGTCAGGCACTCTACGAGGCGATCGGCAGGGCCCACGAATTCGCGCTCGCCGCCGCCGACGATCCGGCGGGGCTGCGGGAGCTGGTCGCCGATGCCGGCATTGCCATGCAGGATCGCGCGCCGCTGATTCCACTGGTCAAGCTCGTGTTCGGGGCTGACTACGACAAGACCCGGCTGACCGAATATGCCACGGTCATCGCCCATGCCCGCCGCATCGGCCTGCCCGCCGGCGAGCTGGCCGGCTACCTCGCGCGCCAGCCCGGCGGCCTCAAGGGCGTGGTCCAGAGCGAACGCCAGCTGCGCCGAACCGAGACGGGCGAGCCGCAAGCGCCGGCCCGCGACCGCCTTGCTGTTCGCCTCCGCGCGCTCCCTGCCCGCCCCCTGGCGGCGATTCCGGTCCAGGGCGAGGAGTTTGCCCTGGTGATCGCGCGCCGCACCCCTGACGGGGAGGTGCTGCTGCTCGGCGAAGTCACCGATCCCCTCTTGCTGGAACGCGCCGCGCGCAAGCTGCTCGACTGACGAGATTGGCCGCGCGCGGCCGGTCCGAACCGGCTATGCCCTCGCTCATGGGCATGTTTCACATGAGGTTCAGGCGCAGGGGTGATGGTGCGGCGCCGATGCGTCCGCTCCCTTCGCCCGTCCGCCTGCTGCGGCTGCTAGCCGCGTTTACTGCCGTGGCGGTGCTAGCCGCTCAGCCGGCGACGGCGCAATCGATCCTGCGCGACGCGGAAACCGAGGCCCTGCTGCGCGATATGGCCGACCCGCTGGTCAAGGCGGCCGGGCTCGATCCGCGCAACGTCGATGTCGTGCTGGTTGGCGAAAACACGATCAACGCGTTCGTGATGAACGGGCAGACCGTCTATCTCAACGCTGGCCTGATCAATTCGGCCGACAGCGCCAATCAGGTCCAGGGGGTCATCGCGCACGAACTCGGTCACATTACCGGCGGCCACGCGATCAGCGGGGAACAGGGGGCGAAGTCGGCCGGAACCATCAGCCTGCTCTCGCTGCTGATCGGCGTCGCCGCAGCGGCGGCAGGTGGCGGCGACGCGGCCATGGCGGCGATGATGGCCGGGCAGAGCGCGGCCATGGGCAAGTACCTCGCCTTCAGTCGCGTGCAGGAAGCCCAGGCCGATGCGGCGGGGGCGTCATACCTCGCCAGCGCCGGGATCAGCGGGCGCGGCTCCGTCCAGTTCTTCAAGAAGCTGCTCGCTGAGGGCTACAAGCGCGGCTACAGCCAGGCCGAGCAGGATCCGTTCATGTCGACCCACCCGCTGGAGAGCGACCGCATCGCTCTGCTGGAGGAATCCTACAAGAAGGACCCGGCCTGGACGCGGCCGAGTAACCCGGCGCTGGAGGCGCGTTTCCTCCGGGCCAAGGCCAAGCTCTATGGCTACCTCGCCGAACCCAAGGCCGTGCTGGCCGCCTATCCTGAGCGCGATACCTCGATTCCTGCCCGCTATGCGCGCGCCTATGCCTTCCACAAGGAGGCGCTGATGGACAAGGCCATGGGCGAGATCGACGCCCTGCTGACGGAGGCCCCTGCCGATCCCTATTTCCTCGAGCTCAAGGGTCAGATCATGCTGGAGGCGGGAAAACCGTCCGAAGCCCTCGCTTCGCTGCGCCGGGCGACCGAACTCACCGGCAACCAACCGCTGATCGCGACCACCTTCGGCCACGCCCTCGTGGCGACCGAAAATCCCGCAAATCTTGCCGAGGCGCAGCGCGTGCTTAAAGCCGCCGTGGTGCGCGACCGGGAAAATCCCCATGCCTGGTACCAGCTCGGCGTGGTCTACAATGCTACAGGCGATGCGCCACGCGCGCGGCTCGCCAGCGCGGAGCAGCAGGTGATGCAGCGGCGCTGGCCGCAGGCTCTGGGCAGCGCCGAGGCGGCGCTCGCGGGCCTGCCGACCGGCTCGGCCGACGCCCTGCGCGCGCAGGATATCGCCATGCAGGCGCGCGCGGCGATTGAACGGCAGAAGAAGCGCAAGTAAGCCCGCCACATGGCCGAACCCGCTCGCTCCCGCTCGCTCCTCGTCAATTCCTCGCTTGCGCTCGGTTTTGCGGCGCTTGGTGCGCTCGGCGGATGGCTGTGGGAATCGCGCCGCATCGATCTGGACCCCGCCGCCGGACTGGGTGACGGTCAGCGGGCGGCAATCGAGCAGGTGGTCCAGGACTATTTGATGAAGCACCCGGAGATCCTGCCAAGGGCAATGGATGAGCTTCAGAAGCGGCAGAATTCCCACCAGCTGGCCTCAGTGCGCGGCGACGTCGAGCGCGCCGCGCCGGGTGCCGTGCTGGGCAATCCGAACGGCAGGATCGTGCTGGTCGAGTTTACCGACTATGCCTGCACATACTGCCGCAAGAGCCTGGAGGACGTCGACGCGCTGATTGCGGCGAACCCGGACTTGAAGGTGGTGGTGCGCGAGCTGCCGATCCTGACGCGGGAGAGCGCCGACGCTGCCAAGATGGCCCTCGCCGCGGCTGAGCAGGGCAAATTTGCGTCTTTCCACAAGGCCATGTTCGCCAGCGGCCGCCCCACTGCGGAAAACATTGCCACCGCGGCCCGGTCGGCCGGGCTCGACATGACCCGGGCTCGCGCGGTGATTGCGCGGCCGGAGACCGAGGCCGAACTGGTCCGCAACGTCGAACTCGCCAAGGCGCTGGGCTTCACCGGTACGCCGAGCTGGGTGGTGGGTGACGCCCTGCTGACGGGGGCCGTAGGGCAGGAGCAGCTGGCCAAGGCGGTGGCGGCAGCGCGCTCTTGATGGGTGCGCCCTCCACATTCGCGGAGGGCTTGCGGCACTGGCCCGGTGCCGCAAAGGAAAAGGTAAGGTCGGATGCCCTTTCCGCACCTGACAAAGGTGCTTAGACCCTATTTCAGCCAGGTGGAAGCATCGCGACCCCGCAGGGGTGGGCCAGATTTGGCCCATCGCAGCGTCTATCGTTGGTCACTATGCGAGAGCATAGCTACCTTCTCTCTCTTCGCGCTGGGCCAAATTTGGCTCCGTGCCGACGCGTCCACCTGGCTGAAATAGGGTTTAGCGGCGCCCAGCCCTTACCGTTCAAGACGAGGGCGAGGCAATCGGTTCCGCGGGATATGGCCTGGTGGATCAAGTGGGCGGCAGAGTCGTTCTCCGGACTGGCAGAAGAGGGAGACGGCCATGTTCGCGATCGACCATCTCGTGTTCACTCCGCGCGACGTCGACCTCGCGCGCTCGCCGCTCGCCAGCCATTTCGACGCCGATACCTATGTGCTGGGGGCGTTCAATCCCGGACTGACGGTGCTGCCCAATGGCAACCTCGTGATGATGGTGCGCGTGGCCGAGGCGCTGCGCCAGCCGATCTTCGACGGCAAGGTCCATGCGATCCGGTGGGAGGAGGGCCGCTACGTTCTCGACGGCTGGCCGCTGGAGCTGGCCGATACGGCCGACCCGCGCAAGTTCATGCTTCACGGCGGCGGTTGGCGGATCATGGCGCTGACCTCGCTCTCGTGGCTGCTGCCGGTGGAGCTGACTGCCGATGGCGGGCGGATCGTGGCGATCCATTATGACAAGGCGATCGCGCCGGCGGGGGCGTGGCAATGCTATGGCGTGGAGGATGCGCGGATCAGCCGGGTTTCCGGGGAATACCTGATGACCACCTGCTCGGTCAGCCCCGAGCGGCATTCGACCACGCTCTACACCTCGTCCAACGGGCTGGACTGGACCTTCGAGGGGATCGTGCTCGATCACCAGAACAAGGACATGCTGGTGTTCGAAGGGCTGGTGGAGGGATGCTACTGGGCGCAGACGCGGCCGCTCGGCGATCTCTACTTTGCCTACCCGCCCGGTTCGGAATGGCGCTCCGGCCCGTCGATCAACCTCGCCACCAGTCCCGACGGGCGGCACTGGAAGCCGCACCTCCAGCCCGGGATCAGGCCCCATGCCGGCACGGTGGCGACCGCCCGGATGGGCGGAGGGGCGCCGCCGGTCCTGACCGAGGTGGCGGGTCGGCGCGGCTGGCTCAGCCTGTGGCACGGGGTCGAGCCCAAGGAGATCGTCGGCATCTACCGGACCTACTGGACCTTGCTCGACGAGCATGAGCCGTGGCGCGCCGTGGCCGGGAGCCATGTGCCCCTGCTGGAGGCGAATGCGGCGCTGACGGAGCCGCTGGACGAGCTGATGTACGTGCGCGACGTGGTGTTCACGACCGGGATCGTCGATGCAGGCGGGCATTTCGTGGTGGCTTCGGGCGAGGCGGACCTCGCCTGCCGGATTACGCACGTGCCGAAGGGGGCGTTTGCGGCGGGGTAGGGGTTCGTCGCCATTGAT
>JGI24751J29686_10000292_pt1 | contig 19047 bp, 16 predicted proteins | sample KBSSwiS6_FD_29686 | JGI IMG/M metagenome (IMG submission 29686)
GCAGACCACCACGTCCGCCACGCCCGAAGTCACGGCCATGGCGGCTTGTTGGATCGTCGCGCAGCCCGCGCCGCCGCCGTAGTGGACCCGGCTGAAGAAAGTCTGGTCGCCGAACCCGAGCGACTGGGCAATGAACACCTCGGGATTGGTGTCCATCATGAAGGTGCACATGCCGTCGACGTCGTTCGGCGTGAGGCCGGCATCGTCCAGGGCGTGCTTGATAGCCTCGACGGCAAGCTGCAACTCACTGCGCCCGGAATCCTTGGAGAACTCCGTCGCGCCGATGCCAACGATGGCTGCCTTCCGCGAAAGGCTGTCAGCCGCTGTTCTGCTCACTTCGCGGTCTCCTTGACTGGACGGAATACAGGGATGGTGAGGTCAGGGTCGCAATCCAGGAACTCGATCTTGATGGGCATGCCGATTTCAAGCGGCCCTTCCTCGCCGGGAGCCAGCTCGGCTACCAGTTTCGTGCCCTCCTCGAGCAGGACGACGCCCACGGTGTTCGGCTTGTCGAACGCGGGGACGAGCGGACGGTGGACCACCGTGAAGGTGAAGAGGGTACCCCGGCCGCTGGCATCGATCGTCTCGCGCTTCAACGACCAGCAATGCGGGCACGACGGCGTCGGCGGATGCTGGAGTTCCTTGCATTCCGCGCAGCGCTGGATGACCAGGCGGTGTTCCTTCAGCGCGTCCCAGAAGAACTGCGTGTCACGTGTCTTCACCGGCCGGGGGCGAAGCGCCTTATTCTCACTCATCATTTCCCTCCGTTCGCTTCGCTGAAGCAGATGGATGAACTCGTCTCTTCTTGATTTCCCTACGACACCGCTCTCAGCGCTGGGCCAGCCAGTGCCTCCCCGACGAACGCAATGGCACCGGTGTGCCTGTCGTGCCGCGTGGAGGCCTGGCCAGCGGCTATTACCTCAATAGGACTTGCCGAGCTTGAGGCTGTTCTGCGCGAAGAAATTGAGCGTCATCTCCCGGCTGACCGGCGCGATGTGCTGAACGCGGGCGATGAACCAGAGGGCGGCGAGCCCGTATTCTTGCGCCATGCCATTGCCGCCATGCGTCTGGATCGCGCGATCCAGGGCGAAAGTGGCCAGATCAGCCGCAATCAGCTTCGCGATGTTCGAAGCCTCGCCGGCATCTTCTCCGGAATCGTAGATCTGTCCCGCCCGCTGCGTCATCAACAAGGACGACTGCAGGCGCGCATAGGCTTCCGCCAGTGGGTGGGCGATTGCCTGGTGCGTACCGATGGGCGCCTTCCAGACTGTACGCTCACGCGCGTAGTTGGAGGCCTTCTCGATGGCGTAGCGGGAAAGGCCGTTGCAGAGCGATGCAACGATGATGCGTTCCGCATTCAGTCCGCTGAAGGCCACCTTGAGACCTTCGCCTTCACCTCCGACCATCGCATCGTCGCCAACGCAGACGTCCTCGAAGAACACGGTGTATTGCAGGTCCGGCGAACGCATATCCGTGGGAATCAGGGACTTTGTGATACCGGGGGTATCGGCCGGAACCATGAATAGCGACAGCTTGCCGCGACCGGTAACCGGATCTTCGCCGGTCTTGGCGACAACCAGGATCCCCGAAGCGTGTTCGACGCCGGTGATGTAGTACTTCGATCCGGAAATCTTCCAGCCGGTCGACGTCTTTTCGGCGCGGGTCTGCAGATTATGGGTGTTTGTTCCTGCGTTCGGCTCCGTAACCGCGAACGCCAGACGCTTACTGCCGTCTGCCAGGCCCGGGAGCCACCTGCGCTTCTGCTCTTCGCTACCGTGCTTGATCAGGACCGTGACGTAGACCGAGAAGGCCACCATGTTCATCATCGGGCAGCCCTTCGCCGCCGTCTCTTCCAGAACAAGGCTGAGAGCGCCCACGCCCTGACCGCCACCGCCATATTCTTCAGGGATCGTGATCCCGATGAACCCGGCCTTTGCGAGATTATCCCACAGTTCCTTGGTGTCTTCGCCTTCCCTCGCCACTTGCGTGAACCGGGCAGGACCATATTCCTCTGCAATCTGACCGACTGCCTTGAGGATCATTTCTTCTTCTTGAGTGCGTTCGACGATTGGCATCTTCTGGCCTCAATTATCGGGGGTCGAGAGCTAGGGTGACAGACGCCGATGCGATCAGCGCGTCTGGTGTGGCGAGATGAATTTCGAGGTCAACTTCGTGGTCGCGCTTCTCGCGGACCGCACCCCTCGAATGGAGCGTCTTTCCAATGTCAGCCTGCGCGAACATCTTCAGATCGCGCGATTTGACCGTGCCGCGATAGTTGGCCCACTCGGTCGCCACACGATCCATCAGCCCGCAGTAGGTGTTGGTATTCGGATAAACTCCGGGCGCACCCTGTTGCCGCGCATAGTCTTCGTCGTGATGGCCCGGGAAATAGTCCCGCGTTCCCGCGGTCAGGAGAGCTATCAGCGTCGGCGTGATCTTCACCGCGATGTCCGGCACCTCGGTTGGCGCCGACCACACCTCGGGTTTCCCAGTCGCCTTACGCTCGGGCTGGTCCTCGCGCTTGCGATAGCGAAACTGGGTGGTCTGGTAGGATCCCAGTTCCATCCCATCCTGGTTGACGACGGCGCAGTGATTGCGAACGAAATAGCCTACGCCAAGCGCGGTGGACTTCGGATCCGAGATCGACAGACAGCGATCCAGGTACCGCAGCCTATCGCCAACGCGGGTCGGCGAAACAAACTGGCAAGCAAAGCCGGCATTCATCAAGGTGTCGGCCGGCAAGGGAATTTCGGAAGCCAGCGTAGGGCCGTGGTCCGGGCGCCCGTAGGGGTTCCACGGCGCAGGCTGACGCCACACGGTCATCATCGCGGGCGGCGCGATCGGGCCGCCGTGCCGCGCTGTCGCCAGATCTGTGTCCCAAAAGATCGGGTTGGCGTCTTCGATCAGCGAACAGAAATCGGCCACGCGGCCTGCCTCTGCCGGGAACGGGGCGTCGACAACGATCTCCCGCCCAATCCATTGGCCAATATCCGACCCGTCGCCATTCCTGGCATAGGTCGCCGCGCTTGCATAATCCGCGCCCATTCAGCCCCCCATCCGATCTGCAGCAAGGCGGCCGCCGTGGCCGCGCCAGCCAAGGCTCGCACTTGCCATGCTCATCGCCGACCCGCTCTTGCGCATGCGGTTAATCGGCCGGAAATCGTTCACCCGCCTCATGCCCCCGCCTCTGCATTCCCACGCTGCTGCGCATCACCATCGTAGGTGGCCTCGAGCCCCAGCATGTCGCCGTCTTCGCGCCACTTGCGCATGCGCAGGAAGAACTTCTGCGAATTGCCCTGGTAGAATGCGGCGTTGCCGGTGCCTTCCTTGGGCTTGCCGTTGTTGTTGTAGTAGCCCGGCGTACAGGTCGGATCCGCGCGCGAGGCGAACTTGGGAGAATTGAACCGGTCCACCCATTCGCGCTCCGCCGCCTCGGTTGGCTCGAGCGTGCGGATGTGCCGCTCGTGCGCCTGCCTGACGAGGTGGACGAAATGCTGCGCCCCTTCGCCGAGCGACTGCGTGATGTTGGTCGTGATCGGCCCCTGAGGCCCGGCCTGGATCACCAGGTTGGGGAAACCCCGCACCTGGTATCCGAACAGGGTGGAGATACCGCCCTTCTCCCACTTCTCACTCAGGCCCTGACCGCCCCGACCATAGATGTCGAATCCATTGCGCTGGGCCATGTTGCCGGCGTTGAAATCGAAGCCGGTGGCATAGATCAGGCAGTCGATCTCGTACTCCTTGCCGTCGACTACGATACCCGCGGGCCTAATCTCGATGGATTTTCCCGCAGTGTCGATCAGGTTCACGTTTGGCCGGTTGAACGTGTCGAGATAGTCGTCGTGGAAGCAGGGCCGCTTGCAGGTGGGGCCGAACCACGGCTTGAGCAATTCGGCGGTAGCCTTGTCCTTGACGATGGAATCAACCCGGTCGCGGATCTTCTGCATGTAGGCGATCTCCGCCTGCTTGCGATAATCCGTGTCGCCCCGCTCCAGGCCGTTCGGCCCTTGCCTGAAGCCGATCCGCTTGAGCTCGATCCAGCCGTCCTTGATCAGGTCCTCGGCTTCCACGTCGCCGTTGACGACCGAGTTGAAGTTGTCGATCCGATGCTGGTGCCAGCCCGGCTTAAGCGTCTTGACCCATTCGGGGTCGGTATCCTGGTGGTTGCGCACCGGCACCGGCGCCGGGGTGCGCTGGAACACGTAGAGGTGCTTGGCCGAGGCACCGAGGTGCGGAATCGCCTGGACCGCCGTGGCCCCGGTGCCGATGATGCCGACGCGCTTGTCCTTGAGCTTGTCGAGCCCGCCGTTCGCATCGCCCCCGGTGTAGCTGTAGTCCCATCGCGCCGTATGGAACGCACGGCCCGCGAAGGTCTCGATGCCGGGGATCGCCGGCAGCTGGATGCGCGGCAGCGGACCGGTCGCGACGTTGACGAACTTCGCCTCGATTTCGTCGCCGCGATTGGTCTTGATGACCCACACGGACTCGGCATCGTTCCAGCGCACTTCCTTGATCTCGGTGCGCAGAAGGGCACGGCGATAGAGATCGTACTTGGCGGCGATGCTGCGGGCATATTCGAAGATCTCGGGACCGCTCGCGTACTTCCGCGTAGGAACGTAGCCCATGTCTTCCAGCAGCGGCAGGTAGATATAGGCATCGACGTCGCAGGCCACGCCCGGGTAGCGGTTCCAGTACCACGTCCCGCCAACATCACCCGCCCGGTCGATCATGACGAAGTCGTCGATGCCGGCCTTGACCAGTCCGACGGCTGCCTGGAGGTTGCCAAAGCCACAGCCGATCAGCAGTGCTTCGACGCGCTTGCGCACTGGCTCGCGCGGCGTGTCGTCCCCCGCGTTCAGATCCTCGAGATAGTGCGACAGCTCACCCGTCGGCGCCAGGTACTGGCCGGCAGCCGCCATGCGCTTGTCACGCTCGGCCTGGTACTTCGCCAGCAGGGCCTCGGCCTCGGTCACGCCTTCGCCAGAACCTTGGCCATTGGTGTTATCCGTCATGATAAACGTTCCTCAAATTCCAGGACGGCCGCGGCCCACGGCGCGGCGATAGGCAACGACGGCCCGGCGCGCGGGCGCGGTCGACTGCGATGGATAGACCTCGAACAGGGCCTGGGACCGCAGGTAGTGATGCTCAAGTCCACCGCGGACGACGCGCTCGATCGGCCCGTCAGGATAGCCTAGGCCGAGCTTGCAGGTCAGATCCATGTCTTTCTGGCTGGCGAGGCCCTCGTCGAGCAGTCGCAAAGCAGAATTGTATTTCGGGACCACCAGGCGGGAGATGATCCGGCCGACCTGATCGGCACTGACCGCCGCGCGCAGGCCCAGGCCTTCAAAGAAGGCACGCGCGAGCGTCACGGTCTCCTCGTCATGGATATCCTGCCGCACGACTTCCACAAGGCTCGATGCCGGATCATTGCCATTCCGGTAGCGGGCAAAGCCGAGGACGTTGGCGATGCCGTCTTCCCCGACGTGCTCGGAGAGGCATTCCTCGCCCAGTTCGATGAGGATCAGTTTCTTCGCAGCATCTGCCTTGAACGGTGCGCCAGCATAGATGGCAATATGCGCCGCTTCATAGGTGACGGCGCCGGCGAGAATGGCATCGTCGGCAAACCGCGGGTCGGACTCGCCCTTGAGAATGGCATATTCCATGGTCAGGCCCCAAACATCGCGTTGGTGTTGTAGTTGAAGAAGCCGCGGCCGGTCTTGCGACCGAGCAGGCCTGCGGCGACCATCCGGTGAAGGAGCGGCGGAGCGGCGGCCCGCGGATCGAGCGTGGCATTGTAGAACGCCTCGCAGAGTAGGACCTGGGTATCCAGCCCGACCATATCTAGCAGTTCCAGCGGGCCCATCTTGTAGCCAAGCCCGGTCTTGATCGCGAGGTCGATGTCCTCCGGCGACGCCACCCCTGCTTCAACCGCGCGGATCGCGTCATTGTTGAAAGGCACCAGCAGCGCGTTGAGAATGAAGCCTGGGCGATCCTGGGTCTTCACCGGCATCTGTCCGCTCGCTTCGCACCACGCCCACGCCGAGGCCAAGGTGTCCTCCGACGTGACCAGACCGGGTGACACCTCGATCAACTTCATCATCTGGGCCGGAAGACAGAAATGCAGCCCGACCACCCGCTCCGGATGCGCCGATCCCGAAGCGATCTGAGTGATCGAAAGCGTAGAGGTATTCGATCCGAAAATCGTCGAAGCGTCGCAGACCTTGTCAAGCGAACGGATCAGCGACTGCTTGACTTCAAGGGATTCGAACACCGCCTCGATCACGAGGTCGCATCCCGCGAGGTCGTCGAGCTTCGTCGTGCGGGTCATCCGCGAGAGAATGCCTTCACTATCCTGCTGGCTGAGCTTGCCGCGCGACACCGAATTCTGGAGGAACGCTTCCGACTGCCGCCTGGAATTGTCCAGTCCGGCCTCCGAGAGATCGTAGCAAATGGTCTGATACCCAGCCCGCGCAGCGACCAGGGCGATCCCCATGCCCATGGTGCCCCCTGCCCCACATACGGCGACTGTCTTGATCTGCTTGGTCATTTCGCTGCGAAGCTCCGGCCGATTAGCTGTCGATGAACCTGGTTGGTGCCTTCCCAGATCTGCGTGATCTTGGCGTCGCGCATGAGGCGCTCCACGCGGAAGTCGGAGCAATACCCGTATCCGCCGAACATCTGGACGGCTTCTGTGGTGATGCGCATGGCGGCATCGGACGCCCGCATCTTGGCGATGGAGGCGGCGAGCCCGAAGTCACTTGCTCCGCTCTCGATCAGTTCGGTGAGATGCGCCAGCCAGTTGTCGGCAAGCGCGAGATCGGTGGCTAGGTCCGCCAACATGAACTGGTTGCCCTGGAAATCGATGATCCGGCGCCCCGACTGGCGGCGCGTGTTCATGTACTCGACCATGTCGCCAAACGCAGCATGCGCAATGCCCAGGGCATGAGCCGCAACGCTCGGCCGGGACCGGTTCAGCGATTCCAGAAGGATCCGCAAACCGTCGCCAGGCTCGCAGATCAAGTTAGCGCGCGGAACGCGGCAATCATTGAAGCTGAGCGATGCCGTCGACGATCCCCGGTGCCCCATCTTCTCTTCGAGCCGGAGTACCTCGAACCCGGGTGTGCCCTTTTCGAAAACGAGCACCGAGATCGCTTTGCGCGGATCGTCGATCTCCGAATATTTCCCGAACAGCAGGATGAGATCGGCCACGTCGCCGCTGGTGATGAACTGCTTGCTGCCATTGACGATCAGGCTGTCACCGTCGGGCGTGAACTTCGTTTCCATGCCCGTGGCATCGGACCCGGCGTTCTGTTCGGTGATGGCCAGCGAGGCCAGGCCGCCATTGACGAGCACCGGCAGGAACCGCTGCTTCTGCTCTTCAGAGCCGAAGGCGATGACCGGCTTGATCGCGTGGAAGTTGGTCGCAAAGATGATTCCGGTCGATGCGCAAGCCTCCGTGATCATCTTCACCGCAGCAAGATAGGCCGCGAACGGCAGTTCCGCGCCGCCGTATTCCTCCGGAACGAAGATCGCGTTGAGGCAAAGCTGGTTCAGCGCCTCGACGTTCTGCCACGGGAAGTTCCCCGTGCGGTCGACCTCGGCCGCGTTGGGTCGAATCACATCCTCGACAACCCGCCGCACCTGGTCCAGCACCAGTTGCTCGTGTTCGCTCCACGGGCGCCGCTGCTCGATCTGTTCCAGGAAGTTCATAGCTGGCTCACCCCGTGACCGCCGTCGACGTAGATAGTCTCGCCGGTCAGATAAGGCATTCTCTCCGAGAACAGGCACCCGACGAGCCTCGCCACTTCCGAGACATCGCCGGCGTGGCCGACGGGAATGTCCTTCTGGATCCATTCCTGGATCTTCGGCTTGGCGAGAAAGTCCTGATTGAGTTCCGTCGCGATGTATCCGGGCGCGACGTCGAGCACGGTAATGCCGTCGCGCGCCCACTCTACTGCGAGGCACCGCGTCATCGCGCCGATGGCAGCCTTGGACGCGCAGTAGGCGAGGTTCCGGGGTACCCCGATCTTGTCGTAAAACGAACCGATGTTCACGATCAGCCCTCCCCCGGCCTGTTTGAGGCTGGGATAGACTTCGCGGGATGCGACCAGGGCGCCACCGGTGTTGAGCCGGATCGTCTCTTCGAAGGCCGCGAGCGACAGCTCGGCGCTCGGCGTGGCAATCTGGACCCCGGCATTGTTGACCAGGCCGACCAAGGCCCCCCGCGCCACAACCTGCGCAATTGCCGACTTGATCGACTCCTCGTCGGTCATGTCGCAGCTCATGCCGAGGCCGACCGAACTCGTACCGGTGCGCGACAGGGCGACAACGTCGAAGCCCCGGCGGTCAAGCTCGACCGCTATCCCAGCGCCAATTCCGCGGCTGCCGCCGGTAACGATGACCTGCCCCTTACGCATTGCGAAACCTCGGCTGGCGGCGTTCCACGAATGCGGCCATGCCCTCGTCGGCATCGGCCGTACCGAAGGCAAGGGTCGAGAGATCGGCTTCGATCTTCAGCCCTTCGTGGATGGGAACATCGAGCGCGCGCAACACCGCCTCCTGCGCCAGTTGCAAGGTCAGGCGGCTAAAGGACGAGAACTCGGCCACGAAACTCAAGGCGGCCGAAAGGGCATCGCCTTCGACGCAGCGATGGACCAGGCCGATCGCAGCGGCCTCTTCTCCGCCGAGGGTGCGCGCCAGCATGATGAGTTCCAGTGCGCGCGCCTCGCCGATCAACCGGGGCAGGCGCTGCGTGCCGCCGTAGCCGGGAATGAGCCCCAGCTTGACCTCGGGCAGGCCCAGCTTGGCCTTGGCGGTAGCCACGCGAAACGTGCAAGCCAGGGCCAGTTCCAGGCCGCCTCCGAAGGCGAAGCCGTTGATCGCGGCGATGGAAGGGAACGGCAGCCGCTCAAGTTTGGCGAAGGTCCGCTGGCCGAGTTCCGCACCGCGCTTCTGGGCCTCCATTCCGCGCCCCTGGAGTTCCTTGATGTCGGCGCCGGCGCAGAAGGCCTTCTCGCCGGCACCCGTCACGACGAGGGCGCGGGCGTCGAAGGTTGCCGCTTCGTCGATCGCGTCACCGATCTCTCCGAGCATTGAGAAACTGAGCGCGTTGAGCGCCTCGGGACGATTGAGGACGAGGACAGCGACATCGTCGCGCAGGGTGAGATCGACGGGCATGGCTTACTTTCCGGACTTCGGAGTGGTGGCGCCTGGGACATTCGCCCATTCACGCAGGACCTGCTCGGTGTTTTCGCCTAGGCGCGGCGGGGCGGAACGCGGCGTATTAGACTGACCGTCGATGACGATGCCTGTGCCGACCTGCGGGACCACCCGCCCCTCTGCATCGCGCAAGCGATACAGGGTTCCCCGGGCGATCAGCCCCTCGTCCTGCGCCACCTCGGGCAGGCTGTTGATCGGACCGGCGGGAATGCGCGTTGCGCGGAACAGCGCGAGCCATTTGTCACGAGGCCGCTGGACCATTATCTCGGCGATCACCTTCACGATTTCCGCACGGCGGGCGCGGCGATCGGCGTTGGACGACATTCCGGGCTGGTCCGCCAGCTCGGGGCGGCCAACGGCATCCCAGAACCGCTTCCAGATGTTGTCGTTGCCGATGGCCAGGGTCATCGGTAGATCGGCCGTGTCGAAGCTCTGGTAGATGGCGATGACGCTGTCCGTTCCCCCGGTCCGCGTCGGCGCATCACCCGATCCGAGGTAGGGCACCAGGCGGCATGAAAGGAACCGCGTCATCGAATCCACCAGCGCGACATCGATCACGCAGCCCTGTCCGGTGCGGGTGCGCGCATAGAGCGCCGACACGGCGGCGAACGCCGCATCCTGACCCGCCAGCATGTCTGCCGCTGGTGCGCCGACCTTCTGCGCCGGCGCATTTGCCGGTCCGGTGAGGTCCATGATCCCTGAATAGCCCTCCGCAATCAGGTCATAGCACGTCCAGTCCGCGCGATCGCCCTCGAGGCCGAAACCAGTAATCGAGACGTAGATCAGGGCCGGATAGCGAGAGCGAAACGCCTCGGCATCGACCTTGAGCTTCTTCGCGGTCCGCGCCGGCAGGTTGGCGACGATGATGTCCGCGTGCGAGGCCAGGGCATAGAGTTGCTCCAGCCCTTCCGGATTCGCATAGTCGAGCGCGACGCTCTTCTTGTTCCGATTGACGCTGGAAAACCAGAGCGCCTCGCCGTCGAGGAACGGCGGCCCCCACGAGCGCACGTCGTCGCCGGCTCCCGGCTTTTCCACCTTCACCACTTCCGCGCCCATGTCGCCAAGCAGCCAGGTAGCGGAGGGACCGGCAATGGAGGAGGTCAGGTCCAGCACTCGTACACCGGACAGCAGCTGGAATCCCTCGCCGGTATCCTTGATGGGAAGGTGGCTGGCAGCCGCGAGGCTCCCCTGCCCGGCGTTGGCGTTGTCCGTCATCATTCTGCTCCAGCGCTTCCGGGCGGCGGGCCTTTGGTGAGGCCTGCACCGAGTTCGGGCGGGGTTTCGAGAAGTTCCGTGCTGAATGCCTCGATGACGGGCAGCGGGAGCGCCGGCATCCTGGCATCGCCCACGGCGATCTCGCGCCGGAAGGTTCCTCGTGCCGCAAACTGGGGATGGCGGACAGCCTCCTCCATCGTCGCGACGATCGAGCAACAAACGTCCTTGTCCGCGAACAGCTCCATCCACTGCTCGGACGTCTTCTGCACGATCAACTTCGCCACCTCGGCAGTGGCGAGCCTCGTGTCACAGGCAGGATCGCGGAACTCCGGCGCCAGTGCGATGAGTTCGCAGAAATTATCCCAGAACTTGTCCTCGAGCGGGGCTGCAGCGAGGAACCGGTCATCGCGCGTGCGGTAGATCTGGTAACGCGGGGTCCCGCCCGTCACCAGTTCACGGCCACCAACCGGCCACTGATCCGCGCCGAATCCGTTTCCGAGCGCCCAGTAAGCGAAACTGAGGCAATTCTCGGTCATCGAAATGTCGAGGAAGGAGCCCTTCCCGGTCCGGTCACGCTGCCGCAGCGCGAGCAGGATGTTCATCACCGCGGGGTAGGATCCTCCGGCCACGTCGGCGACCAGGAATGGAGGCAGCACGGGCGCACCGCTCGCATCAGCCCCGAGGCCCAGCAATCCGGACTCGGCGACATAGTTGAGGTCATGCGCCGCCTGCAGCGCGTTGGGCCCATCCTGCCCCCAGCCGGTGATCGCGCAATAGATCACTCCGGGGTTGATGCGGGAAATCTGATCGTAGCCGATGCCCAGGCGATCCATTACCCCGGGACGGTACTGCTCCAGCACGATGTCGGCAGTCTCGAGATAGGGCCGCAGCTGGGCCATGCCTTCAGGCGACTTGAGATCTATCGCGAGGCTTTCCTTGCCCGCGTTGAGCATCGCAAAGTTGACGCTATGCGGGCCGATGCGCGGCTGGTAGCTGCGCATCTCGTCACCGGCGCCGGGACGCTCGACCTTGATGATCCGCGCGCCGGCCCGCGCCAGGATCAAGCCCGCGAGCGGTCCGGGAAGGAGCGTGCTGAAATCCAGCACGGTGATACCGTCGAGAGGCAGCATGGTCAGTTCCCTTGCCCGGCGGCTTGGTCCGCCTTGCCGACGAATGCGGGAGAGAGCTCACCGGACTTTACCCGGGCCACGAGTTCGCGCTTCAGCACCTTGCCGCTCGCCGTCATCGGCATCTCGCTCACCTGCAGGAAATATTCGGGGGCATCGTACTTGGAAACACCCTGTTCGCTCAGATGCCGGAGAATATCAGCCACTCCGACCTCGCCTTCGACGGCGAGGCAGACCCGCTCTCCCAGTCGATCGTCGGGAACGCCGAACGCCGCGGCCCGGACCACGCTGTCATGCCTGAGCGCGGCGAATTCGATATGCGAGGGATGGATATTGTGACCCCCGCGGATAATCAGGTCCTTGAGGCGGCCTTCGATGCGAAGGTTGCCGGCCTGGTCAAGCACGCCGAGATCCCCGGACATGAACCATCCATCGCGGTTGAAGCTTTGTTCGGTGGCTGACTGGTTGCCGAAGTATCCCAGCATAAGTGCGGCGCCGCGGCCACCGATCTGGCCGATCTGCCCGGGTCCCACCTCGATGTCCTGGTTCTCGGCGTCGAAGATCCGCACCTCGTATGCCAGGCCACCCCGACCGCAGGAGGTCGTGATCGTATCGATGTCATCCGCCGGGTGGGTGTACTGGTGCGACGAGTTCTCGGACATCCCGTAGACGTTCTGCGGCTTGATGCCCTGTTCAAGGAACGCAGCCGCCAGGCTGGGCGGGATCGGCGCGCCGGCCATGTAGAAGACCGAGACCTGTCCGATCCTGTCCTTCCCTTGTGCAGCCTGCTCGGCCAGGATGTCCATGGCGTGAGTGGGCACACCCATCACATAGGTCGCCCCGGTCTCTTCCAGCCACGCCAGGCGGCTCATGCCGGCCGGCGGATCGTTGGTCGCAAACTGGCAGCCGGTAAGCAGCCACTGCGCCACGGCAACCCAGGCGATATGGTGCGACAGCGGGGAAAGCGAGAGCAGAACCGTTTCGGGCCCATGGCCCCAATCGCGCACCAGATCTCGCGCGTTGGCTAGCAGGGTATTGTGCGAGTGCATGACGCACTTGGGCTTGCCGGTGGTACCGCTGGTGAAGGCAAGATAGACGACGTCGTCCGGGTCGGGAATGCTGGCGACAGAAGCTGCCCCCTCCTGCGCACCGGGGAACTGGTCGGGCGTGTAGAGCGCCAGCAAGGACGGAACGGCGGCCTTCAGCCCATCGAATTCCAGCGACTTCTTCTCGGCACCCCAGCCCTGCTCGAACAGGAAGCCCTTTGCATCGATGCCGGAAAGCAGGTCCATGACCTCTGCAACCGTGTTGCTCTTGTGCAGCGAGGGATTGCACGCGAACCCTTCGCGGGCGCAGGCGAGAAACAGGACGACCGCTTCGATCCGGTTGGACATCCAGATCGACACGCGATCACCCCGAACCAGTCCGGAGCGCAAGAGATCATCGGCGACACCGTCGACCCGCTGCTTCACCGAACGCCAGTCCAGCGCCTGCTGCCCGTCCCTGATGGCCAGCCGGTCCGGCGTCTGCGCGGCATGGGTCGACAGCAGCCCGTAAAACGACTCGGACTGCCACAGACCCTGCTCGTAGAAATGAGCGGCGCGGGCCGGATGATGGATGGTCAAGAATGGTCGAGCGTACACTGTGCCATGTCCCGTTGACGTTGCTTCACACGCCTTCGTGCCGGCGGGACCTCCTCCCGCAGGCAGGGCGCTCCATCCATCTCAATAGCCGGCGTTCTTCTTCTTGAGCTCTTCGATCTCATACAGCAGGAGGGCATCCACGTCCTGGGCTGGCGGCTCGGGCAGCCTGAACGCCCCGTGTTCGCGTGACGGCAGGAGCACGGACGCGGTGCCTTCGGAAATCCGAACGCCGCGCTGGTTCTCGATCCACACTTCCAATTCGACCTGCGCGCCTTCGGCACCGACGGACTTGCCGGTCACCCGCCCAAGCAACCAGTTGGTGTCGCCCGCGAAGTTGAACTTGCGATGCTGCACCTGAAGCATGCGCAGGAATGCGTCATCGCCCATCCAGTTGGTCACCAGGTGCCCGAGGAACGTCTCGCGAATGATGCCGTAGTCGTAGATCGTAGCGGCACCGACTTGCTGGGCCCAGTCTTCCTCCCAATGCATGCGCTGCACGATGTCCCACACCCGCAGCTTGTTGCGGGTGTAAAGGCCGGGAGTGGTCTGGCGGGTCTCGTAGGCGAGCCGGTGCGCATAGGTCGGGAACGACTGCCCGTAGCCGGCATGAAACAAGATGAAATCGGTGACCCGGATCGGGCCCTTGACGATCCTGGGCAGCTCGTCGCCGATTTGCACGTCCTCGAAATACCGCGGCACGGCACCGCGGCGGGTCGCCTTTTCATTGGCGTAGCAGGCGTCGATCTCGGCGATTTGCTCGTCGGTGTAGGGCTCGGGCGCGAGCTGCGGTTCCTTGACTTCCTTGACCGGCCGTCGTTCGCCGCGGATCCACATGCCGCGCACCAGATGGGTGATCTGGCGGTCCTGGTTGACGCCCACGTTCGACCGGGTGAGGTGGATCGCGCGGCCGCCCCAGGAACTCCGCTTGTCCGCGATCCCCGTATAGGTGCGCTTGTTGTAGATCCGGTCACCCTTGGTGATCGGACGGTAGAATTCGTAGGTCACGTCGGCCTGGAGTTCACCGACACCGCGCAGGGGATCGCCCTTCAGCTGCTGCGCGATCTCCGGCTTCAGGGTCCGCGGCGGGTCCAGCTCGCCCGAGAAGGCCCAGATGATCGTGGGCGCGGCAATCAGCTTGCCCCAGCGGGTCGACGGACCGTAATCCGGATCGCAATAGAGCGGGTTGTCGTCACCGTAGCCGTTGACGAAGTGGCGGGCAGTGTCGCCGGAAAGCTCGTGGACAAAACCCGTGCTGCGGGGCTTCCACGACCGTTCCACCTCGGGATCGAGCGGAAGGAAGTTGTTCGGGTCAAGGTCCAACCCGATGCGGGCGCGCATCTTGGCAACGCGCTCGTCCGTGATCTTGCCGTAGTCTGGATCTGCCATCAGTCTTCCCGTCCTGGTATCCGCGATCCGTCAGCACGAGAGCCGGCCCGTCAGGAGCGCAACACAAGCAGCGACGCCGCCCAGCTCCCGCGGGCGGCCCGAGCGGACACCTACCCATTTCAACACCATCCCCACGTACCGTGCAGGCGCGAGGGCGTCAATCTCTGAGCACAATTTTGTTGACAATAATCCGAGCCGATTTACCCAAGAAATCTCGATCCAGGCGGGCGCTGCGCGGATTGACCTGATCGCAGGTACTAGCCATTCAACGCCGTGGATTCCAGATGCATTGGCGCAGGTCCCGGACGGGAAGCCGCGCGACACGCAGATCACCGGGGAGAGTGCATGTCCTACATTGGTAAGCAGATTTCGGGGGTCCTGGCCCTTGAATCCGACGCGACTGCGGTGATCTTCAAGGACCGCAAGTACAGCTGGAAGCAGATTGCCGATACCGCCCATGCCGTGAAGCGGGCGATCGATGACCAGGGCCTGCCCGAAGGTGCAGGCGTTGCCATCATCCTGCGCAATCGCCCCCAGATCTACGCCGCGGTGCTGGCCGTAGTCATGGGCGACCGCTGCGTGATCACGCTCAACCCCATGCTGCCCGATGCCAAGGTGGCGGGCGACATCCTCAAGCTGAAACCCTCGGTCGTGGTCGCTTCAGCCGACGATTGGGCGCGGGGCGAGGTGATCGAAGCCGCCAGGGAGCTGGGCGCGCTCGGCATCTGCGTGAGCGAAGGCGCCGACCTTGCCGTCTCGCTGCAGCCCGGCCTGGAGAAGCTGGGCCCCGGCCCTTTCGCCGATCCGCTGCCGGGCGTAGCCGTGCTCATGCTGACTTCGGGCACCACGGGTGAGCCCAAGCGCACGCCGCAGACCTATCGCCAGCTGGAACTGAACTTCAAGCGCGCCGCCCGAGCCGACCCGACGGCCAAGGAGGAAGATCCTCCCAGGATCCGGGACGAGACACAGATCGTGCACGGCCCCTTCGTCCACATCAGCGGCATGTACTTCATCCTCAACGCCGCCTCGTCGGGTCGTACCATCTACCTGTTCGAGCGGTTCTCACTGGATGAATGGCGCAAGTCCATTGCCTACGTGCGCCCCGTCTTCGCCAACGGTCCGCCGGCGGTCATGAAGATGATCCTCGATGCCAACATCCCGCCCGAGGAACTCTCGAGCATCAAGGCGTTCACCTGCGGCACCGCGCCGCTGGCCCCCGAGGTGGTCGACGAGTTCATGAGACGGTATGGCAAGCCGGTCCTCACGACCTACGGGGCGACCGAGTTCGCCGGATCGATCGCCGGCTGGTCCACCTCCACCTTCGAGCGCTACTGGGACACCAAGCGTGGCTCGGCCGGGCGCATGCACCCCGGCATCGAGGCGCGCACGGTGAACCGGGAAACCTTCGAGCCGCTTCCGGCCGGCGAGGTCGGACTGCTGGAACTGCGCGGTCCGGTCATCGGCAACGGGAAGGACTGGGTCCGCGTCAGCGATCTGGCCAAGGTCGATGCCGAGCACTTCCTGTGGATCGTCGGACGCGCCGACAACGCGATCAACCGGGGCGGCTTCAAGATCATGCCCGACGATGTGGTCAAGGCCATCGAGGCTCACCCGGCGATCCGTGAAGCAAGCGTCGTGGGCATTCCCGACGACAGGCTCGGCGCGGTGCCGGTGGCGGCTTACGTTCTCAAGGAAGGGGCCACCGCCCCCAGCGCTGAGGAACTCACCGCTTTCCTGCGCGAGCAGCTGACCTCCTATCAGATCCCCGCCCGGTTCAAGGCCGTGTCCGCACTCCCGCGCACGCCCTCGCAGAAGGTATCGATGCCGGCCGTGCAGGCGCTGTTTGCGGACGCCGGCAGCTCGGGTTGAAGATCGGGCTCAATCAAGATCACAAGGGCTTGCAATCATGCGGATTGACGAGAAGATCCTGCAGCTCGATTTCGAGGTTGTCGCGGAAGGGCTCTCCTTCCCCGAAGGCCCGGTGGTCTTCGAGGATGGCTCCGTGGTGTTCTGCGAGGTCATCGCCGGGACGCTGAAGCGCGCCTGGGGCGACGGACGCACCGAAGTCATCGCCACGCTGGGCGGCGGCCCCAACGGCGCCCAGCTCGGACCTGACGGCGCGATCTACGTCTGCAACAACGGCGGACTGGACCTGCAACGCAACTGCAACGCCCTTGGACCGGGCACGGAAGGCCGGATCGAACGCGTCGACCTCGCCACCGGCAAGATAGAGCGGGTTCACGACCACTGCGGCGACCGTCTGCTGAGCGCGCCCAACGATCTCGTCTTCGACCGGACCGGGGGGCTGTGGTTCACCGACTTCGGCAAGTACCTGCCCGAGAGCAAGGCCTATAGCTCGATCTGCTATTCGCCGCCCGGAAACGGTCCGGTCAAGGCGGGCCATTCCGGCGCCGTATCCTACAACGGGATCGGACTTTCTCCGGATGAAACCCGCCTCTACGTCGCCGACACCAAGCTGGCGAAGATGTTCGTGTTCGACCTGGAGGCGCCGGGTGTTGTCGGCAAGCCGCTGGCTCCTGCCCTGCCCGGTTACTCTGGCCGCAAGCCGCGGCGGACGGTCTTCGGCTTGGCTCCGGGCGACGTCGGCCTGGACAGCCTGGCCGTCACTGCCCGCGGCGCGGTCTGCGTCGGCACCCTGCAGCGCGGCGGCATCTCGTGCTTCGGCGAGGATGGCTACGAATTCTACGTCGACCTGCCGGACCACAGCGTGACCAACATCGCCTTCGGCGGCCCAGACATGTGCACGGCCTACATCACGGCTTCCGGCACGGGCAAGATCGTCAAGACGCGGTGGCCCGAGCCCGGTCTCAAGCTCAACTTTTCGGCCTGACGCCCATTGCTTCCCGAGCGGCCAGCCCGCCCGGGAAGCAATGCGGCCGGCCGCCCCCCTGGTCAGCCGGTAAACTTGCCGCCACTGGCGGCCAGCTTGCGCAGCAGGCCGCTTGGGCGGAAGTCGGCGCCGTGGATCTGCTCCAGCTCTTCCAGCTTGGCGACGATCTTGTCGAGGCCGACCTGATCGGCCCAGAACATCGGCCCGCCGGTATAGACCGGCCAGTTGAAGCCGAGGATGCAGGCCACATCGATATCCGAGGCGCGCAGCGCAATGCCTTCCTCGAGCACCTTCGCGCCCTCGTTCACCACCGGGTAGAGCAGGCGGGCGATGATGTCTTCGGCGGACTGCGGGCCGCGGTTCTCGACGCCAAGCCCCTTGGCGACCCGGGCGATGACTTCGGCCGCAACCGGCGAGAAGGTCGCATTGCGGCCTTCGTAGTCATAGAAGCCAGCATTGGTCTTCATGCCGAGCCGGCCCAGCTTGATCATTTCGCCGCGTACGGTGAGCAGCGACGGATCGGGAGCGCCGATGTCCATGCCCGCCATGTCGCGCATGCGGAACGGCCCGATGGCGAAGCCGAAATCCTGCACCGCCTTGTCGACATCCTCGGGCGACACGCCCTCGAGCACGATCGCATCGGCCTGGGCGCCGCGCTTCGACATCACCCGGTTGGCGATGAACCCGTGGCACACGCGCGACAGCACGGCGACCTTGCCCAGGTTCTTGGCGAGCTTCATGCCGGTGGCGATGACCTCCGGGGTAGTCTTCGCGCCGCGGACGACCTCCAGCAGCCGCATGATGTTGGCCGGCGAGAAGAAGTGCAGGCCAACCACCGATTCCGGCCGACTCGTCGCCGCCGCGATCTGGTCGACGTCCAGGTACGAGGTGTTGGTGGCGAGGATCGCATCGGCCTTGGCAATGCCATCAAGCTTGGCGAGGAGGTCCTTCTTCACCTGGAGATCTTCGAAAACCGCCTCGATGATCAGGTCAACGGAGGACAGAGCCGAGAGCTCGATGGCGGGGCTGACGAGAGCCAGGCGCTTCGCCGCCTGATCTTCGCTCAGGCGCCCCTTCTGCACTGCGCCGTCATAGTTCTTGCGAATGGCCGCCAGGCCGCGATCCAGCGCCGCCTGGTTCATCTCGACGAGAGTCACGGCGATCCCGGCATCGAGGAAGGCGATCGCAATGCCCGTGCCCATCGTTCCGGCGCCGATGATCCCGACAGTGTTCACGGGCCGTGTCGGCGTGGTCGGCGGGACGTCGGGAATCTTGGCCGCAATGCGCTCGGCAAAGAAGAAGTAACGCTGGGCGGCCGATTCCGGCGAAGTCAGCAGCTCGCGGAACAGCTCGGCTTCCCGCTTCTCACCCTGGACGTAGGGCAGTTCGACCGCCGCCTCGACGCATTTGATGATCGCTTCCGGAGCCTTGAAGCCCTTGAGCAGCTTGGCGTTCGCTTTGCGAAAATCCGCGAACAGGCGCGCGTTGCCCTTGTCCGGATCGACCATGTCCTGGCGATCGCGCACGCTGGTGAGCGGCCGCCCCTCGGCCAGGATCCGGCGCGCGAAGGCTACGGCGTCTTCCAGAAGCCGGCCTTCCTCCGCCA
>JGI24751J29686_10000293_pt1 | contig 18989 bp, 11 predicted proteins | sample KBSSwiS6_FD_29686 | JGI IMG/M metagenome (IMG submission 29686)
GATCCGCCGGCGCCCGATCCGGCGCTCGCCTCCGAGCTTGGCCTGTCCGGTGGCCCGGTCATCGGCTTCATCGGCTCGTTCTACGACTATGAAGGTCTCGACGTGCTGATCGCGGCTATGCCCCTGCTGCTGGCCCAGGAACCCGGCGCGCGGCTGATTCTCGTCGGCGGGGGGCCGATGGACCCCGCCCTGCGCGCACAGGCCGCGGCCTCGCCGGCGGCCGGCGCGATCCACTTCACCGGCCGCGTCCCCCACGCCGAGGTCGAGCGCTGGTACGCGCAGATGGACGTCATGGCCTATCCCCGCAAGGCCAGCCGGCTGACTCAGCTCGTCACCCCGCTGAAGCCGCTCGAAGCCATGGCCCAGGGCAAGCTGGTGGCCGCCTCCGCCGTAGGCGGACACCGCGAGCTGATTGCCGACGGGGCGACCGGAACCCTGTTCGCGCCCGACGACCCCGCCGCCTGCGCCGCAGCCCTGGCCGGCCTGTCCCGCGAGCGCGACACCTGGGAATCCCGGCGCGCCGCCGCCCGCGCCCACGTTCGCGCTCATCATGACTGGGCCATCAACGCCCGTCGTTATCTCCCCGTTTACCAAGCTGCGCTAGAGCAGCGGCAGACGTGATGGGCTGGCGCCGCCTTGGAATCCGGGTGGCGCCAATTAAACGGGAACCGTGGTCTCGCAGATGAACTCGCCGAAGAACTTCCAGGCGCACCGCCGGACCGGCACCGCGCTCGGCGGGCTGCTCAACCACCCGCTGTTCCCGGCTCTGGCCGTGCTGTGGGCGGCGAGCCTGCTGATCTTCGCCGCCATGGCCGTCCCCGCCACCCTGTTCGAACGCGCCGCGGGTGCCGTTAGCCTCGACAAGCTGATCCCCGCGGCCCGCCCGCCGCTCGGCTTCACCGCCCGGCTGCTCCTGGCCTTCGTCCTTGCCCTCGCCGGCGGCACGGCCGCCTGGCTGGGTGCGCTGGCCCTGCGCAGGAGAGCCGGGAACGCGGTGTCAGCAGCGCGGCGTTTCGCGGGACGGCCCGAACCGGGGACCAATTCCGACTCTCTATCCACGTCAGCGCCGCACCCGGACGACGAGGAAGACTTCGCCCGCCTTGCCGCCGCGCGGCAGACTCCGGGGCAGCGCCGGCGCGGCCTGACCAGCGAGGCCACCGAGGCGCCGTCAATCCTCGAGATTTCGGCCATCCCCGCGCTGGAACCGCTCGCCGGACCCTCAGCTCCGGCTGCGACTGCCGCCCTAGCCGCCGCCAGCGAAGCAGAGCCTTTACCGGCGCCCGTGAGCCCACCCGGCACGACGGCCGTCCGGTTCCGCGGCCTGGCCGATCTCGGCGCCGAGGCGGCCGCCCGCCTCTGCATTGCGCCGCTTGAAAACCTCAGCGTGGTCCAGCTGGTAGAGCGCTTCGCCCTGGCACTGCAGGCGCGCCGACTGCGCGGAGCGCCGGAACCCGTCGCTGCGCCCGATGTGCCGGCGCCCTTCGCCAGGCCTCGTCAAGCGGGCGAACGCCCGATCCTGTCCGACAGCGCCCGTCCCTTCGACATGCCCGGTGAGGACCACCCCGTCGTCACCGAACCGATGGCCGAACTTGCCCCCTGGACCCTGCCCGAACCAGGGCATGAAGGCGAGGACACGCACGAGGGCCTGACCCCCGACCCGGCAGCCGCGCCGACCTATTCCTCCCTCACCGACCTGCGCCCCACTACGCGGGTGCCGCCACCGCTCGCCGACTTCGTCCGCGTGGACGAGGGTGAAGAGGCTCCCTCGGCCGAAATCGGACCGCAGCCGGTGGTGGTCTTTCCCGGCCAGACGGTCCCCGCCACGCCGGTCTCCCCGCGCCCGCCCGGCTCCGACGCAGCCGTCGCGCCGCGCGATACCGAGGCCGCCCTGCGCGAGGCCCTTTCCGCGCTCCAGCGGATGAGCGGCGCCGCCTGAACGCACCCGCGCGCGGCCCATGCAGCCGTCTCGCCCCTGCGGCACGAACCGGCAGAAACGCGGCCCCGCACGGCGGGTTCCTCGGTTTGGGCGCGCATTTCGGCCGGATCATGCCCGAGAGGCCCTCTCGGCGCAGGTTCGCAGTTGCAAAATCCCGGCCCTGCCGTCATTGGCGCATGATGCGACACCCGCCTGCGTTTTCGCGGCCGGGTGAGTCGCGTATTTCGTTACCGGCACAACCTTGAGGCTTCAGGGGGCTGCCGGAAGGCTGTTACAGGATGGATTATTCGATGGGATTCCCGCAGGCCCAGGGCCTTTATGATCCGCGCAACGAACACGACGCGTGCGGCGTCGGCTTTGTCGCCCATATCAAGGGGGCCAAGAGCCACGCGATCATTACCCAGGCGCTCGAAATCCTGAAAAACCTCGACCATCGCGGCGCGGTAGGCGCGGACCCGCTGCTGGGCGACGGCGCGGGCATCCTGATCCAGCTGCCGGACCAACTGTTCCGGTCGTGGGCGAACGGCGCGGGCGTCACCCTGCCCCAGCCGGGCGACTATGCGGTCGCCATGTGCTTCCTGCCGCAAGACGATGCCAGCCGGAATCTCATCGTCGAAACCTTCGAGAAGTTCATCGAGAAGGAAGGCCAGCACCTGATCGGCTGGCGCGATGTGCCCGTCACGCTCGATGGGCTGGGCAAGACCGTGCTCGAATCGATGCCGGTGATCCGCCAGTGCATCGTCGGCCGCGGTGAGAACTGCGCCGATCAGGACGCCTTCGAGCGCAAGCTGCTCGCCATCCGCAAGCAGACCCAGAATCCCCTCGCCGCCATGGCCGAGAAGCATGCCCTGCCGGGCCTGACTCAGCTCTATATGCCGAGCTTCTCCAGCCGCACGACCGTCTACAAGGGCCTCCTGCTCGCCACGCAGGTCGGCTCCTTCTACGATGACCTGCGCAATCCGGACTGCGTCTCGGCACTCGGCCTCGTCCACCAGCGCTTCAGCACCAACACCTTCCCCAGCTGGAAGCTGGCTCACCCGTTCCGGCTGATCGCCCACAACGGCGAGATCAATACTGTTCGCGGCAACGTGAACTGGATGAACGCGCGCCGCCGCACGATGGAATCGGAGCTGCTCGGCCCCGATCTCGACAAGATGTGGCCGATCATCCCTCACGGCCAGTCGGACACCGCCTGCCTCGACAACGCGCTCGAGCTGCTGCTCGCCGGTGGCTACAGCCTCGCCCATGCGGTGATGATGCTGATCCCGGAAGCCTGGGCCGGCAACCCGCTGATGGATGCCAAGCGCCGCGCGTTCTATGAGTATCACGCCGCGCTGATGGAACCGTGGGACGGCCCGGCCGCCGTGGCCTTCACCGACGGCCGCCAGATCGGCGCCACGCTGGACCGCAACGGCCTGCGCCCGGCGCGCTTCTGCGTGACCGACGACGATCTCGTCATCATGGCTTCCGAAAGCGGCGTCCTGCCGATCAAGGAAGACAACATCGTCCGCAAGTGGCGCCTCCAGCCCGGCAAGATGCTGCTGATCGACTTCGCCGAGGGCCGCATCATCGAGGACGAGGAAATCAAGGCCCAGCTCGCCAATGCCGAGCCCTATGAGGAGTGGCTGGAGTCCGCCCAGTACAACCTCAAGGACCTCGACGTGGTGGAGCCCGAACTGGCGCAGCTGCCGGTGGAGACCACCAGCCTGCTCGATCGCCAGCAGGCCTTCGGCTACACCCAGGAAGACGTCTCGAAGTTCCTCGAACCGATGGGCGTCCTGGCCGATGATCCGATCGGCTCGATGGGCACCGACACGCCGATCGCGGTGCTGTCGAACCGCTCGCGCCTGCTTTACGACTACTTCAAGCAGAACTTCGCCCAGGTGACCAACCCGCCGATCGACCCGATCCGCGAGGAACTGGTCATGAGCCTGGTGTCGATGATCGGCCCGCGCCCGAACCTGCTCGGCCACGATGCCGGCAGTCACAAGCGTCTGGAAGTCGACCAGCCGATCCTGACCAACGACGATATCGCCAAGATCCGCTCGGTCGAGGCCGCGCTCGACGGGGCCTTTCGCACCCAGACCATCGACATGACCTGGGACGCCGCCACCGGGGCCGCCGGCCTCGAACAGGCGGTCAAGGAAATGTGCTGGCTGGCGACCGAAGCCGTGCTGGCCGACAAGAACATCCTGATCCTGTCCGACCGCGCCCAGGGCCCCGACCGGATCCCGATGCCGGCCCTGCTCGCCACGGCCGCCGTCCACCACCATCTCGTCCGCCAGGGCCTGCGCATGCAGACCGGGCTCGTCGTGGAAACTGGCGAGGCCCGCGAAGTCCACCACTTCTGCGTGCTGGCCGGCTATGGCGCCGAGGCAATCAACCCCTACGTCGCCTTCGAGACCCTGGAAGACATCCGCGCGCGCAAGCACCCGGAACTTGACGCCAAGACGGTCAAGAAGAACTACATCAAGGCGGTCGACAAGGGCATTCTCAAGGTCATGTCCAAGATGGGCATTTCGACCTACCAGTCCTACTGCGGCGCCCAGATCTTCGACGCGGTCGGCCTCTCGTCCGACTTTATCGAGGCCTATTTCACCGGCACCGCCACCACGATCGAGGGCGTCGGCCTCCAGCAGGTCGCCGAGGAATCGGTGCGCCGGCACGTCGCCGCCTATGGCGACAATCCGATCTACCGCAACATGCTCGACGTGGGCGGGATGTACGGCCTGCGCCTGCGCGGCGAGGAACACGCCTGGACCGCGCATAACATCGCCGCGCTCCAGCATGCCGTGCGCGGCAACATGCCGGAGAAGTACAAGGAATTCGCCCAGACCATCAACGACCAGTCCGAACGAATGCTCACCATCCGCGGCCTGATGGAGCTGAAGTCGGCCGACAAGCCGCTCGACATTTCCGAGGTCGAGCCGGCCGCCGATATCGTCAAACGCTTCGCCACCGGCGCGATGAGCTACGGCTCGATCTCGTGGGAAGCCCACACCACGCTCGCCGTGGCGATGAACCGCATCGGCGGCAAGTCGAACACCGGTGAGGGCGGCGAGGATCCCAAGCGCTTCAAGCCGCTGGACAACGGCGATTCGATGCGCTCGTCGATCAAGCAGGTCGCATCGGGCCGCTTCGGTGTCACCGCGGAATACCTCGTCAACGCCGACGACATCCAGATCAAGATGGCCCAGGGCGCCAAGCCCGGCGAAGGCGGCCAGCTGCCCGGCCACAAGGTCGACAAGACCATCGGCGCAACCCGCCATTCCACCCCGGGCGTGGGCCTCATCTCCCCGCCGCCGCACCACGACATCTATTCGATCGAGGATCTGGCCCAGCTGATCCACGACCTGAAGAACGTCAATTCGGGCGCGCGGATCTCGGTCAAGCTGGTCTCCGAAGTCGGTGTCGGCACGGTCGCCGCGGGCGTTTCCAAGGCGCGTGCGGACCATGTCACGATCTCCGGCTACGAAGGCGGCACCGGCGCTTCGCCGCTGACCTCGCTGACGCATGCCGGCAGCCCCTGGGAAATCGGCCTCGCCGAAACCCAGCAGACCCTGCTGCTCAACAACCTGCGCAGCCGCATCGCGGTCCAGGCCGATGGCGGCATTCGCACGGGCCGCGATGTCGCCGTCGCCGCTCTCCTCGGGGCCGACGAGTTCGGCTTTGCCACCGCGCCGCTGATCGCGGCCGGGTGCATCATGATGCGCAAGTGCCACCTCAACACCTGCCCGGTCGGCGTTGCAACGCAGGACCCGGTCCTGCGCGCCCGCTTCACCGGCCAGCCCGAGCACGTGATCAACTACTTCTTCTTCGTCGCCGAAGAGCTGCGGGCGATCATGGCCGAGATGGGCTTCCGCACGGTCGCCGAGATGGTCGGCCGGGTCGATCGGCTCGATACCCGCAAGGCGATCCACCACTGGAAGGCCGAAGGGGTCGACCTGTCGAAGCTGCTCCACCAGGTCCAGCCGGTCGAAGGCACCACCCTCAACTGGTCGGGCACCCAGGACCACGGCCTCGAGAATGCGCTCGACAACGACCTGATCGCCGCCGCCGCCGATGCCCTGCAATCCGGCTCGCCGGTGCGGATCGAGCGCAAGGTCATCAACGTCAACCGCACGGTCGGCGCGATGCTCTCGGGCGAGGTCGCCAAGCGCTACGGCCATGCCGGCCTCGCCGACAACACGATCAACGTGACCCTCACGGGCGTCGCCGGCCAGTCGTTCGGCGCCTTCCTCGCCCACGGCGTCACGCTCGACCTCACCGGAGATGCCAACGACTATGTCGGCAAGGGCCTGTCGGGCGGCCGGGTGATCGTGCGCCAGCCGGCCCATGTCGACCGCGAGCCGACCGAGAACATCATTGTCGGCAACACCGTGCTCTACGGCGCGATCGCGGGCGAGGCATTCTTCAACGGCGTCGCCGGCGAACGCTTCGCCGTGCGCAATTCGGGCGCGGTCGCCGTGGTCGAAGGCACCGGCGATCACGGCTGCGAATACATGACCGGCGGCGTGGTCTGCGTGCTCGGCAAGACGGGCCGCAACTTCGCCGCGGGGATGTCTGGCGGCGTGGCCTATGTCTATGATGAGGAAGGAATTTTCTCGCAGTTGTGCAACCTTGCGCAGGTCGAATTGCTCCCCATCTCGGCCACTCGTGACGAGGAGGAAGGCAGCGGCCGCCCGCAGCAGCGGACGAACGGGGCGACCGACCCGGGCATGGGCGACATGCTCCGCCACGACGCCGACCGCCTGCGCATCCTGCTGGAGCGCCACCACCTCCACACCGGCAGCAAGCGCGCCCGCGCCCTGCTGGACGACTTCGACAATGCCGTCGGCAAGTTCGTGAAGGTGATGCCGAAGGACTATGCGAAGGCGCTCAAGCAACTCGAGGCCGAGCGGCGCGAAGCCGCTTCGGTGGCCGCGGAATAGTGGCGGCAAGCGCGACCAAGTCCCTCCCCCTCAACGGGGAGGATAGGTGGGGGTGTTCGGAGCTGGCCTTCGCGTCCAGCCCCCTCCCCCAACCCCTCCCCCACGGGGAGGGGAGCAACATGCTTTCAGGATTTTGACGATGGGCAAGGAAACCGGCTTTCTCGAGCTTGACCGCAAGGACCGCACCTATGCGGATCCGGCCGAGCGCTTGAAGCACTACAAGGAATTCGTCGTTCCGCTCGAGCCGGGCGCCCTGCGCTCCCAGGCATCGCGGTGCATGAATTGCGGCATTCCCTACTGTCACAACGGCTGTCCGGTGAACAACCTGATCCCGGACTGGAACCACCTCGTCTACGAGGATGACTGGAAGAACGCGCTCGAAACGCTGCATTCCACCAACAACTTCCCCGAGTTCACCGGCCGCATATGCCCTGCCCCATGCGAGGCCAGCTGCACCCTCAACATCGTCGACCAACCGGTCACCATCAAGTCGATCGAATGCGCGATCGTCGACAAGGGCTGGCAGGAAGGCTGGATCGTCCCGCAGGTACCGGCGAAGCGCACCGGCAAGACCGTGGCCGTAGTCGGTTCCGGCCCGGCCGGCCTTGCCGCCGCGCAGCAGCTTGCCCGCGCGGGCCACTCGGTCACCGTCTTCGAGAAGAACGATCGCCCCGGCGGCCTGCTCCGCTACGGCATCCCCGACTTCAAGATGGAGAAGCACCTCATCAACCGCCGCATGGTGCAAATGGAGGCCGAAGGTGTCTCGTTCCGCACCTCGACGGAGGTGGGCGTGAACATCTCGGTCGACAGCCTGAAGGAAAACTTCGACGCGGTCGTCCTGGCCGGCGGCGCGGAAGAGCCGCGCAAGATGGAGATCCCCGGCGCCGAGCTGCCTTCGGTCCGCCCGGCCATGCAGTTCCTGATGCAGCAGAACAAGCGCAATGCCGGCGATGACGAAATGCGCGCGGCCCCGCAGGGCTCGCTGCTCGCCACCGGCAAGCACGTCATCGTGATCGGCGGCGGCGACACCGGGTCGGACTGCGTCGGCACCTCCAACCGCCAGGGCGCCGCCTCGGTGGTCCAGCTCGAGATCATGCCCAAGCCGCCGGAGAAGGAAGACAAGGCCCTCACCTGGCCGAACTGGCCGCTCAAGCTGCGCACCTCCTCCAGCCACGAGGAAGGCTGCGAGCGTGATTTCGCCGTGCTGACCAAGCGCGTCGTCGGCGAAAACGACGTGACCGGCCTCGAATGCGTCCGCGTCGAATGGGTCGATGGCCGAATGCAGGAAGTGCCCGGCAGCGAGTTCACCCTCAAGGCCGACCTGATCCTGCTGGCCATGGGCTTCGTCGGCCCGCGCAAGCAGGGCCTGCTCGACCAGGCGGAAGTGGCGCTCGACCCGCGCGGAAACGTCGCAGCCAACGTCAACGACTACCAGACCAGCGACCCGCAGATCTTCGCCTGCGGCGACATGCGCCGGGGCCAGAGCCTCGTCGTCTGGGCGATCCGCGAAGGCCGCCAGGCGGCCCGCGCGGTCGACCTCGCCCTGATGGGCGCGAGCGAGCTGCCGCGCTGAGCCACCCCTCGGCGTTCACGAAAGGGCGGGCTGCAAGGCTCGCCCTTTTCGTTTGTCCCGTGCCCGTCTAGGCCAAACCCATGCTCCGGCTCTCAGACCTTGCCCTTCCGCTCGACCATGCGCCCGAGGACCTCGAGGCGGCCATCGTCGCGCGTCTCGGCCTCGCCCCGGGCGCCCTGCGGCGGTTCACCGTGGCCCGGCGCGGCAACGATGCGCGCAACAAGCGGGCGATCAAGCTGGTCTACGTGGTCGACCTCGACCTGGTTGACGAAGCCGCGGTGCTCGCCGCCCACGCCGGCGACCCGCACCTGCGGCCAACGCCTGACACCACCTACCGCCCCCCTGTCCGCGCGCCCGAAGGCTGGGCCGGACAACGCCCCGTCGTTATCGGCGCCGGCCCATGCGGGCTGATGGCCGCCCTGATCCTCGCCGAAATGGGCCTCAAGCCCATTATCATCGAGCGCGGCAAGGCCGTGCGGGAACGCACCAAGGACACCTGGGGCCTGTGGCGCCGCTCCGTCCTCGACCCGGAAAGCAACGTCCAGTTCGGCGAGGGCGGGGCCGGCACCTTCTCCGACGGCAAGCTCTATTCCCGCATCAAGGACCCGCGCCACCTCTCCCGCAAGGTCCTGACCGAGTTCGTGAAAGCCGGCGCGCCGGACGACATCCTCACAGAGGCCCACCCCCACATCGGCACCTTCCGTCTCGTCACCATGGTCATGTCGATCCGCGAGACGATCGAAAGTCTCGGCGGCGAATACCGCTTCGGCACGCGGGTCGACGATTTCGAGATCGTCTCTACCCCGTCCGGAGAGCGCCGCATCGCCGCGCTGCATCTGTCCGACGGGACCACGCTCCCCGCCGCCCACGTCATCCTCGCCGTCGGCCACTCCGCGCGCGACACCTTCGAGAAGCTCCACGCCGCCGGGGTCCACTGCGAGGCCAAGCCCTTCGCCATCGGCGTGCGGATCGAACACCCCCAAAGCTGGATCGACAAGGCCCGCTACGGCGAGCACCCGGGCAACAGGATCCTCGGCGCCGCCGCCTATGCCCTGTCGCACCGCTGCGCCAATGGCCGCACGGTCTATTCGTTCTGCATGTGCCCGGGCGGCCGAGTCGTCGCCGCCACCAGCGAGGAAGGTCGCGTTGTCACCAATGGCATGAGCCAGTATTCCCGGGCCGAATTCAACGCCAACTCCGGCCTCGTCGTCGATATCACGCCCGAGCGCGATTACCCCGGTGGGCCTCTCGCCGGGATCGCCTTCCAGCGCCACTGGGAAAGCCTCGCCTACCAGACCGGCGGCGGCACCTACCGCGCGCCCGGCCAGAAGGTCGCCGACCTCCTCGCCGGCCGGCCCTCTTCCGGCGATTTCGGCGCTGTAGTCCCCTCCTACCAGCCGGGCGTACACCTCACCGACCTTGCCCGATGCCTCCCGGACTACGTGATCGAGAGCCTGCGCGAGGCGATCCCGGTCTTCGGCCGCCGCATTGCCGGCTACGATCACCCCGACGTGGTCCTCACCGGGGTCGAGGCCCGCACCTCCTCGCCCGTCCGCTTCACCCGCGGAGCGAACCTGCAAAGCCTCAACACGCGCGGACTCTACCCCGGCGGCGAAGGTGCCGGCTACGCGGGGGGCATCCTTTCGGCGGCAGTCGACGGAATCCGCCTGGCCGAGGCACTTGCGCTAGACATCGTGATCCAATCATAAGAATTGCGCATTCAACCGTTTGCAAAGCGGCAGCGTCACGATAGGAACTCGGTAGTCGACGTGGGCCGTCGGACCTGAGTTCAACGGGGGATCATGCCGCATCTGCTGCCTGCGTTGACTGATCGCCACGGCCGGTTGCCCCGATGACCGATTCCATGGCCGCGCGGCCGGCTGCCCTGCGCCTCGCCGTGCTGGGGATCAACTATGCGCCCGAGGAAATCGGCATCGGCCGCTACACGACCGACCTGGCCCGCGTGCTGGCCGATCGGGGCCACATTGTGGAGGTGATCGCCGGCAAGCCCTATTATCCCCGATGGGAGGTTCCCGCTGCCTACCGCGGCGCCGGCTGGCGCCGCTCGGTCGAACAGGGCGTGGCTATCACCCGGTGCCCTCACTATGTCCCGGCCATACCCACCGGTCTCCGCCGGGTGGTACACCTCGCCAGCTTCGCCGTTGCTGCCCTGTCCCCCGCGCTCGGGCTTGCCTTGCGCCCGCGGGCACGCCGGCCGCAGGTCGTGCTGTGCGTGGCTCCGGCCCTGCTCAGCGTGCCGGTGGCCTGGCTGGCGGCGCGCTTCGCAGGCGCGCGGCTGTGGGTCCATGTCCAGGACTTCGAGGTCGAGGCGGCCCTGGCCACCGGCCTGCTCCCTGCCGGCAACATCGCCGCGCCGGCCGCGCACCGCATTGAAAGCCTGATTCTGGCCCTGGCCGATCGGATCTCGTCGATCAGCCCGCAGATGTGCCGCCGCCTGACGGCCAAGGGCATTGAGCCCGCGCGCGTTACCGAGCTGCGCAACTGGGCCGAACCGGCCTCCCTCGGCGCGGAAACGGGGGGCAGCACCTACCGCTCACAATGGGGTCTCGGGCAGACCAGCGTCGCGCTCTACTCAGGCAACATCGCCAACAAGCAGGGGGTCGAGACCATCGTCGAGGCCGCCCGCCTGCTGGCCGGCCGCCGCGACATCACCTTCGTCATCTGCGGCGACGGGCCGAACCGGCCAAGGCTGGAAGAAGCTGCGGCGGGCCTCGACAACATCCTGTTCCAGCCATTGCAGCCCTCGGCCAGGCTCGGCGAGCTGCTCGCCCTCGCCAGCGTTCACCTGCTCCCGCAGATCGCCGGCGCGGCCGACCTGGTTCTGCCCTCGAAGCTGACCAACATGCTCGCCTCGGGCCGCCCGGTCGTCGCCACCGCCGAGCCCGGTACCGGCCTGCACGACGAGGTTACGGGCTGCGGAATCTGCACTGCTCCCGGGGACGCACCGGCCCTCGCGGCTGCCATCGTCGACTTGGTCGATGACCCGGAACGTTGCGCCGAACTGGGCGCGGAGGGGAGGCGCCGGGCGAATGCGCGCTGGTCGCGCGAGGCGATCCTCGACCGTCTCGAACACGAATTGCGGCAACTGGCCGGCCCGGCAACCGAGCTGGCCGGATGATGGCCGCCCGGCGCATTGCCGCGGCAGTCCGGCCGCTTCGCCAGCTCGCCGCAACGCGCATCGCGCGGGGAACGGCGGTCGGGTTCTATGCCCTCGCCATCCAGCTCGGCGTGCAGTTGCTGTCGGTGCCGATCCTGACCAAGGCCTGGGGCCTCGCCGGCTACGGCATCTGGGTGCTGCTGTTCACCGTGCCCCAGTTCCTTGCCATGGCCGACCTCGGGCTGACCACGGTCGGGGCGAACGCCATGATCGAGGCGATGGCTCGCGGCGACGACCGCCGGGCAGAGCGGGTCTACAGCGCTCTGCGCGCCTTTACCCTGGCGAGCGGCGCCGTCATTGCTGGCTGCGCGGCACTGGTCACATTCACTCTGCGCCCAGCCGGGCTGGAGTTCACGGGCCACCTGCCTCCCGGAGAAGGTGCCCGCGCGGCAGCCTGGCTTTGCCTTTATGCGACCCTGATGCTCTTCAACGGGGTTTCGCTGGCCGCCTTCCGCGCCGCCGATCGGTTCGCTTCAAGCACCTTTGTCCACACCAACATCGGACTCATGGAGAACCTCGCCGCCCTCGCAGTCGCGCTACGGGGCGGAAGTCTCGCACAGGTCGCGCTGACTTTCCTGCTGGGCCGCCTTGCGGGAACTCTGATCCTCAGCGGCTTGCTTCACTACACCTCCCCGTGGGTGCGCCGCTGTCCATGGCGGGCCGATCCCACCGAGCTTCGCCTGATGGTCCGCCCGGCACTGGCAGCGCTGCTCTATCCTGTCGGCAATGCCGTCTCGTTACAGGGCGCCGTAATGGTGATCGGCGCGGTCGGAGGCCCGTCCGCCGTCCCCGCATTCACGGTCGTCCGCACGCTGACGCGCACTGCCCTCCAGTTCGTCTACCGGTTCGTCATCGCATCGATGCCCCGCTACACCGCCTACGTAGCGCGGGGCGATGATGGTCGGGCGGCCCAGCTCATCGTGCTCAACCTCGTTGCCGCAGCGGTCCAGATTCTGCCGGCGGCCGCTCTGATGCTGACGCTGGGACAGCCCTTCATCGACTTGTGGACCGAAGGCCGGATCACGCCAGGGTTTCTGCTGATAGCGCTCATGGTAGCCGCCATGGCCGCCAACGCTGCCTGGAGTCCGCTGTCCAACCTGTTGCTGTCGGTCAATCGCCACGAAGGATTTGTAGTGTTCTACGTCGCGGTCAGCATTGCGAGCGTTACCTGGGGGGCGGTTTTGGCCGGGCGCTGGCAAGCAGAAGGAATGGCGGCGGCCTTGCTCCTGCTCGATCTCGCGATGATCGGCTGGGTATGGCGAGAGGCGCGACGTCACGGGCTTACCGGAGGGGGCAGGCTGCGCGGCGCCACCCTGGCACTGATCCATGAGTTGCGCCCCTATGGGCATTCCGGCAAGAAGCCTTCGTGATGCAATCGATAGCCATCCCCAATGGACCCGGCGAAAGCCCCCGTCATTCCGGCAGATTCCGCGTTATCCGTGATGCATTAGTTCCAGCCCCCGCCGGCTACAGGCTCCGTCATGGCTGAACTCGCAGCTCCCGCCGCCCGGCAAGACCACTACTATGCCCAGACCGCACGGGACTATGACCGCACGCACCTGGCCGCCGACCATGAACATGATCTCGCCCTGGCCATGCTCGCCGGTGTCGCGCGGAAGATCGGGGCACGATCCCTGCTCGACGTCGGCGCGGGCACGGGACGGGCGCTGCAACAGTTGGAGGCAAGTCTTCCCGGAACGAACATTGTCGGATTGGAGCCGGTTGACGCGCTGCGCAAGGTTGCGGCTGACAAGGGATTCGGGCCTGACCGGATGATCACAGGGTCGGGAGAATCCCTGCCCTTTCCCGACGGGGCATTCGATCTGGTGATCGAGACGGCGGTGTTGCACCACGTGCCGCAGCCGGGAAAGGTCGTCGGCGAGATGCTGCGGGTGGCACGCCTTGGGGTGATGATCTCCGATTCCAATACCTACGGGCAGGGTGGCTGGCTGGCGCGACGCTTGAAGACCGTGGTCGATCGGCTGGGCCTTTGGCGCGCCATGATCTGGCTCCAGACGCGCGGCCGGATGTGGAAGTGGAGCGAGGGCGACGGCCTGTTCTATTCCTATTCGGTATTCGACAGCCTGCCACAGGTCGCCGCGAAATTCCCTCGCGTTCACCTCGTCAACACAGCCCCCATGACCGGATCGGATCTGCGCAGGGGAGCCTCGCAGGTTTGCCTGATCGCCTTGGCCGACGGTCCGGAACAGCGAACGGACAGGATGATCGATAAGCGGCCAGGCAACGCCGGCGCCGGCCCCCGGGATGACGAGTGAGAGCCATGGATCGATCACGGAACGAGCCGGCGATGTCCGAATCCGCAACCACCTCCAACGCTGCAAGCCGGTTCTATCAAAGAAACTTCGAGAAGCTTTCCGCGGCGAGCCTGGCTGACAATTTCCACGACGATGCCGCGATCAGGGCGGGAACCCACAGGTACTCGGCCGCCTATTCCCACCTCAGGGACAACCATGCCCAGACTGTGCTCGAAATGGGATATGGGGGCCACGGCATTGTCGAATTCCTGGCCCCGCTGACGCGGGAATATCATCTCGTCGACATCGTCGATCGGAGCGGCGCCGTCGAGTTTCCCGCCAATGTGCATGCCAAGGTAGCCAATCTCGACAATCCCTTTCCCTTCCCCGACGCGCGGTTCGATACACTGGTCGCGATGATGGTGATCGAGCACATGTTCGATCCGTTCCACGCCTTTTCCGAAGCGGCGCGGGTTACCCGTCCCGGGGCGACCTGTTCATCAACCTGCCGAACATCGGCGCGCTGAAATGCCGGCTGCAACTGTTGGCAGGTCGCATGCCGGTCACTTCCGCGCCGGACTGGTTCGCCCGGGGTGAATGGGATGGCAATCACCTCCATTACTTCACGGTAGCCGATGTCCGCCGCCTCGCCGAGCTGTCCGGGCTCGAACTGGTGAAGATCCAGCCGGTGGGGCGGTTCGCCTGGCTGAAGGCCTGGCGCCCGTCGCTGCTCTGCCACGAGATCACCTACCACTTCCGCAAGTGCGGCTAGACCGGCCGCCCCTGCCCGAGCACTGCGGCAGCGTGCCGGGCAATGCCTCCGCGGAAGTCGGCCCAGGTCCATCGCGCGCCCTCGGCCCTGATGGCTGCGGGGTCGAGCCGGCCGGAGCGCTTGCGTTCGGCGAGATCGGTCAGTGCGGCCGCCAGCGCAGCGATGTCACCCGGCGGCACGACAGTAGCCGCGTCCGGCCCTAGCGGCAGGTCGGGCAGACCGGAATTCTGCGTCCCGATCACGTGGCAACCGCCCGCCAGCGCCTCGAGATAAACCAGCCCGAAGCCTTCGACGAGCGAGGGCATGACGAACACGTCGGCGCTAGCGAACAGGGCGTCGAGCGCAGCCCGGTCCTGGCGGCCAAGCAGGGTGATCCCGGGCTGGTCCAGCAGCGGGCCAATTCCGGGATCGATGAGATAGCTCGCCACGACCAGTTCGGCCTCGGGCAGGGCCGCCGCCCGCCAGGCCAGCGCGAGGTGATGCAGCCCCTTGCGCTGGACCCCCTGGCCGACGAACAGGAACCGGCAGGGGCCCGCTGGACGCGTCCGGACCGCCCCGCTGGCCGGCGCACAGGCGTAGGGCACGACGGTAATCTTCGCCGACGGGCACCCGGCATGCTCAAGCGACCGGCGGGTCATCCCACTGGCGCAGACCACCGCGTCGGCCCGCCGCCAGGCCTGCGAGATGGAGCCGGTCCCGGCGATCGCAGCCTCGCGTTCGAACGACCAGCGCACCGCTGGAAACCGTTCGAGATCGGCGCCGAGGATTTCCAGCGCGAGGGCCGGATGGGGATGGTATTCGAAATCGATCACCGGCGCGGTCTCCCGGGCCCGGTCGTCAACATAGGACGAATAGGCATAGAGCCCGGAGCCCCGCGCCCTCGCCAGCCGGGCGGCGCGGCGCGCCAGCCGGCCATCGACGATGCCGAACACCCGCCCGCCGGGCAGCCGGGCAACGGCGGCAAGCGCCTGGAGGGCAAACGAGACGAGATCGCTGCGCACTTTGGCCGCGGGCAGGCCGGCGCGGTGGCGGCGGGAGAACCAGCCGCAGACCCTGCCGCCGAGCCGATCGGGCCGGTAGATGTCGGTCACGAGCATCTCGAGCAGGCCGGCCTCGTGGAGCGCCAGCGCCACTTCGTAATCGTCGCGGTTGCGGTTGTGCACGCAAACGAAACCCACTGCCGTCCCCCGTTTCGGCCACACTGCCGCGACCCGGATCGGCGGGCGTGCCTGGCGCGGCGCCTGCCGGGCGCGGCGGCTCCACCTACCGCTGCTGCGCCCGCCGGGTCAACCGCGCCGGTGTTCCGGGCCGGCTTTGTCCTTGCCTGGCGCTGCCGCCTTGCTATCGCACGTGGCGGGGGGCCGTGGCCGGCGCGGCCGGGCTGATGGCCGGGAGGACGAGCCATGACTGCTGATCTCGCCGGGCAGCTCTACGATGTCAGCCTGATGGGCTCCGTGGTGATCTTCGCGCTGGTCTGCACCGTATACCTGCGCCGCAACCTGTTCAGCGTGTTCCACCCGCTGACCTGGTACGCCGCCTTCCACGGCATGGTCTTCGTGTTCCGCCCGATCGTGGCCCGGATCTCGGAGTTCGAGCTGGTCTACCGCGCCTTCCGGTTCAGCCCCACCCCGGCCGACAAGCTGACCGTCATCGTTGCGGCCAATCTCGGGTTCATCGCCTTCGCTGCCGCCTGCCCGAGCGCGGGCGACCGGCCGATGCGGTTCCCGGCCGATGCGGCGGCCGCCGTCCAGCGCCGGCTGATGACGCCACTGTTCGTCTGGGTACTTGCCATCTGCGTGCCGCTGGGAATCTATTCCCTCAGCCAGACGTGGAACAGCGCGGCCGACACGGGGATCGCCTTTTCCGGCATGGTCCGCGACCTGGCGACCGGGGTCTACATCAACACCGAGGGCAACGGCTACATCACCGATGCCCAGCTGATGCTGGCGAGCTGCACGGCGATCTTCGCGTGGATTCACCGGTTCCGGCTGCTCGCCTGCCTGCCGCTGGCGTTCTTCATCCTGTTCCGGGCGGGGACCGGCGGCCGGGGGCCGTTCATCACCGCCCTGGCGACCGCGGCCCTGCTGCTGCTCTACGAGCGTCGCCAGCGCGCGCCCACCCTGCGGGTGGTGGCCCTCGCGGCAGGTGCCCTGGTGATGTTCAACGTGGTGGGAGCCGATCGCGGCGAGATGATCCGCAGCACGTTCGGGTCCGAGAGCCCGGTCTCCGGCCGCACCCGCGTGGACGAACGCTTTCTCGAAGGCATGGATTTCGCCAACCTCGAGTATTTCGAATACCTCGTCTACGCGATCCCCCAACGCACCGGAACCTACGGCTACTTCACCGACGTCCTCCAGGTCGTGACCGAGCCGATTCCCCGCAAGCTCTGGCCGGGCAAGCCGATCGGGGCGCCGTTGGACTCTATCCGCCTGTTCGATTACGGCACGCCCATCGGCATGACCCGCTCGCTCCCCGGGGCCGGCTGGTACGGCCTCGGCTGGCTCGGCGTACTGCTCTGGTGCGGCGCCTGGGGCCACGTGCTCGGCCGGCTCTACCGCCGCTTCGTCGACGGCGCGATGGGCGCTCCCCAGGTTATCGCCTACACCACCTTCCTGCCGATCCTGATCATCGCCTTCCGCGATGGCCAGGTCGTGACGATCTTCCGGCAGGGCGTGTTCTTCCTCGCGCCGATCGGCCTGTGGGTGGTACTGTCGCGTCTGGCGGGCGTGCCCTCTATCGCCGCCATCCGGGCGGCCCTGCTCCGCCGGACCGGACCGGAAGCGCTCCCCGCCGATGCCGCGCAATCCCCGCCGAGCCGCGCCCGGGCCGATCTGCCCCCGGCGGTCCGGCGCCGCCGCGCCGCCCTGGCCAGTGCCGCCAACCAACCCGCCGTCCAGGTTCTCGACCCGGGCTGACCGCACCCTGCCCTGCCCGTCCGCGCCGCGACTCCACCAACCCGCACATGGCGGGAACCGCCGGTCCGCTCCGGAACCGGCCCCACGCAGGCCCTGTTAACTACAATAAATAACCACCATTACGGCGATAATACCAAGGTGCGCTGATCCCGACCCATGAGGACGGGCTTGCGGCGGTTCTCGGCAAGGACCGGCCGAAGGGGCGATGTTGTTCATCGGACCAAGGGCGCGACGCTGTCCGAGGGCCGCCGCGAGCCCGCCCGCAGGGTTGCCGGTCCTCATGGGTCGGGATCAACGCACCTTGGTATAACTGCTCCACGGTGAGACGGTTTTTCGGCAGCGCCACTGCGATCGCCGCACCCTTGCCGGAGCTCCCGCCTTTACAAGAAGGACGCAAGTCTGGTCCGTAAACCATTACACTATCAGGATTTGCGTGGTTCCGCCGTGATCACCAGGCCGGAGCCGGACCACGCCGGTCGCCCCTACCCAAAGTAATGGATCACGAAGTATTTGCAGAAACGCCGATTACATTCGTCGCCAATATTGTACTTGATACCGCATTAGGCTAATTTCCTGAGCAGACCGGTTAGGCGTGGCAACGCCGTACGAGGTCGAAGGGGCGCAGTAAAAGCAACCGATTCAGGCAGAACATTGCTTCCGCCGGCCGTGGCGCATGGCGTGCCGGGCAAAGTCGCGAGCCAGGCTGCCTCCCCTCGCCTCCTGCGGACTGCCCGCCCTCTCCCGCCGGGTCCACGGAGGATAGAATGGCGACGACTAGCAGCACGACCAGCATCAACACCACTTCGATGTTCCTCACCCCCCAGGCGGTGGACGACACCTTCAACCTGTCGGAAAACGATCTGACCGCCGCCTCCAGCTCGGGCACGTACTGGACCCAGTCCGGCAGCGTCTTCACCTTCAACGTGATGGCCAACGATGCCGGTGGCAATGCCAAGACCCTGTGGTCGCTGACCGATCAGGAAGAAGGCGTGGCAGTCACCTACGAAGCTGACGAGAAGGCGGACCTCATCAGCAGCGATGTCGGCTCGGTCGCCGAATCCACTGCTGCCATCCTCAACGGCTCCGCCACGTCGGGCGCCACCATCAAGATCGTCTCTGGCAAGATCGTTTACGATATGTCGAGCATCGCCGGCCTGATCAACGGTCTCGCCGCCGGCGAAACCTATACCGACACGATCACCTACGCGATCCGCCTCGGCAACGGCACGCTGAGCCTCGCCGAAATGAAGGTCGTGCTCACCGGCACGAACGACGGCCCGACCATCGTTTCGGCAACCACCGATGCAATCGGCGGCGTGACCGAAGACGCCGCTACCCCGACCCTGTCGGACACCGGCACCATCGCCTTCAACGATCTTGACCTGACCGACGAGCACACCACCAGCGTCACCGCCGATGCCGGCAACAC
>JGI24751J29686_10000297_pt1 | contig 18753 bp, 17 predicted proteins | sample KBSSwiS6_FD_29686 | JGI IMG/M metagenome (IMG submission 29686)
TGAAAGGCGGCGGCAAAGTAACGCTTGTTGGTTTCGGCACATTCACTGTTTCAAAAAGAAAAGCCCGTAAAGGACGTAACCCCCAAACAGGAGCAGAAATTACTATCAAAGCAAGAAAGGTTGCCCGCTTTAAGGCTGGTAAAGAACTTGCATCTAAATTGTAATGGCTTGCTAACACATTAAAAAAGCCTCAGTACTATTTGACGTATCGGGGCTTTTTTAATTCAAACAAAATTATTCAATAATAAAATTTTTTTATGGGAAGAGGTGATAAAAAAACTGCAAAGGGAAAACGCTTTAAAGGTTCATTCGGTAAAAGCCGCCCCGCAACAAAAAAGAAGGTTGCAAAGAAAAAGTAATTGATAATTGTTGAATTGTTATATGGTTAAATTGTTCACTTTATACTTTGAAGTACTCTATAACTATATAACAATTCAACCATTTAGCCATCACTAAGGGGCCAATCTTTCTATTTTCCAATTACCATCTTCACTTAGTGTATATTGAATACGGTCGTGCAATCGCCCAGGTCTTCCCTGCCAGAACTCAACGATCACAGGTTTTACAACATAACCACCCCAATGGGATGGTCTTTTGATATCTGTTCCCTCCAGTTGCTTCACCATTTCATTGAATTTTTCATCCAGCCATTTACGACTTTCAATCGCCTGGCTTTGCGGCGAAACCCATGTACCGATGCGGCTGGCCTCTGGTCTTGTTCTAAAATAGTTATCACTTTCCTGTTCACTTGTCTTTTCTACCAGCCCCGTTATACGAACCTGCCTTTCCACTTCTTTCCAGAAAAAGACTAAACAGGCCTTTGGATTTTCTTCCAGTTGTTTCCCCTTAAAACTTGCGTAGTTCGTAAAGAAAGAAAAACCTTTTTCATTGAAATCTTTTAGCAATACGGTTCTTGCTGAAGGAAATCCATCGGCTGAGGCAGTAGCAAGGGTCATTGCGTTTACTTCATCGATTTTAGCTTCCACCGCTTCTTTCCACCATTTATCAAATTGCTTAAAAGGATCCTCGGCAATGGCATCTTCCATTAATTGTTTTTGCGAATAATCCCTCCGTATAGCCGCTATTTTATCTTGCATAAAAAAACTTTCACAGCAAAGTTATGTGCATTGAACATGCAAGAAATAACAAATGCCCCGAAGGGCATTATTTTATATCAAAAGAATAGATGATTTTTATCAGGTATCAGGAAGGTTTATTTATTTGTTTTTTTAATTCATCTCTTTCTTCTTCTACCATATTAAGCATACTTTCTAACTCACCGATGCGGCGTATCTGTCCTTCCAGCTTTTTATTGGCCTCAGCCATTGTTTGCAGGTCACGGGCCAGCTCTTCCAGATAAGTGACTTTTTTCTGCAATTGCTGGCGTTGAAAATTTGCTTCTTTTAGTTTCTCTTCAGATTCAGTAAGTTCTCTAAAATATTGTTGCTTATCATTCACAGCTGCATTCAGCTTGATCTTTTGTTGTTCATAGTCCTTGGTAAGACGTACATGCGCTTCTTTTAGGTCATCAAACTCCATGCTCATCATCCTTGAAGCTGTTACCTGTACTTCAAGCCTGTGCATTTTTTCCTGCAGCACATTAAATTCCGAATACGCATTATCCAGCATCGAGCTCATTTCGCGGGTCAAGGTCGCTTTTTGCTGGATCGCATTCATTTCATTTTCTCTTTCCTTCAGCAATTGTTTTAAATTGTTAAGCTCGACATTCAATGCAGAGTTCTCATTCAACATCTCTTTTTCCTTATCCTCTTTTTCTTTTATGATATTTATTTGTTCAAGCAAACGGCTTATCCTTTCATTTTCCTGTTTCAAACTTTGCTGAGCTTGTTGTAGTTGATCGTAATAGCTCTGGCGGGGATGTCCACTCACACTTTCCTGAGACGCAGGAGTTTTAGCAGCCTGTTCCAGCTCGGTCTTTAATTCTTTAACTTGTTTACGCAGTTCATTTATTTCAAGCTGGAAAATGTCATTTTCTTCTTTTGATCCTAATAGTTGCTTTTTTAACCGGGCAATTTCTTCGGAATTATCGGGTGGAGGGATTTTAGAACCGCTTTCAAGCTGAGCTTTAAGTTTTTTAACTTCTTTGATCCTTTCTTCCACTTCAATTTGCAGAATATTATTTTCTTCCCGGGCTTCTGAAAGTTCCCGTTGCATCATCGATAATTCTGTATCAGAAACAGGAGCAGCTTTGCCTTTATATTTTTTTATTTCTTTACTCCTTTCTTCGATCTCTATTTCATATATTTTTAAATTCTCTTCGGAGTCTTTAAGACGTTCTTTAAGTTTGGCAATCTCCCTGTCTTTCATTTCCACTTCGCCGGAATATTTCAATTTCCAGTCAACTTCTGCCGTAAGCTTTTGTTGAAGATCAGATGGAGTTGGCTCCTCCGGTCTTCTTTTGCTGATGAAGAAGTGGTGGATGACAAAACCGAGCACTATGGCTCCGGATTGCAGGATGATTATTTCAGGTACAGTTAAATTCATAAACAGCAGCAGTGATGGTAAGCTAAGTAAATTTAACTAACCATCGAGGGTAAGTTCTTCACAGAAGTGGATGTTGAAAACAACCACAAGATAGGAGTCTGACGACAATAAAGAATAGCAAAATTACGGGGGAATTATCCCTTAACCAGGGTGCCAACTTTCTCACCGGTAACTACGCGACGCAGGTTTCCTTTACGGTTCATATCAAAAACAATAATGGGGAGTTCATTTTCCTGGCAGAGTGTAAATGCAGTCATATCCATCACTCTCAGGTTTTTATCAAGGCACTCTTTAAAAGTGATGACGCCATATTTTGTTGCGGTAGGATCTTTTTCGGGGTCGGCACTATAGATCCCGTCTACCCGGGTACCTTTTAAAATTACATCTGCATTTATTTCAATGGCCCTTAGTGAGCCTGCTGTATCTGTAGTAAAATAAGGATTGCCTGTACCCGCACCGAAGATCACTACCCTGCCTTTTTCAACGTGACGTATTGCACGGCGGCGGATATAGGGTTCGGCAATCTGTTCCATTTTTATTGCACTCATCAATCGTGTGTAAACACCTATCCTCTCCAATCCGGCCTGCAATGCCATGCCATTAATTACCGTTGCCAGCATTCCCATATAGTCACCGTGAGCTCTTTCAATTCCGGTTTCAGCTTCATTCATGCCCCTGTAAATATTACCACCCCCGATTACAATTGCCACCTGCACACCCAGATCAGTTATCTCTTTAATATCCTTTGCATAGTGTGAAATAACATCTGTATCGAATCCAAAATTTTTATCTCCCATCAGGGCTTCACCGGATAACTTGAGAAGAATGCGTTTGTATTTAGGCAACATGAAATGGAATTTTTGCGGGGCGAAGATAGGGGAAATAGGCTTGCTGGTTACTGGTTTTTGGTCGCTGGTTGCTGGTTGGGTAAAAGTCTTTTTATATACAATCAATCAGGACAATCGCACTTGATATTAAAGTATTTTAGCGCCAAAAGAAATCCCATGTCGCAATTTATTCATCATGTTTATTTCTGGCTTAATAACCCGGGCAGCGAACAGGATAAAAAAAACTTGATTGAAGGGCTGCAAAAACTATCGAAAGTAAAAACGATAAGATCATTTTATATTGGTGTACCCGCAGACACAAGAAGGGAAGTGATCGACAGTAGTTATTCTGTTTCCTGGTTATTGTTCTTTGATAATGCAGTGGACCAGGACAGTTATCAGGCCGATCCTATTCATTTGAATTTTGTAAAAGAATGTAAGCACCTTTGGCAAAAAGTTATAGTGTATGATACGGTCAGCGCTGTATAGCTTTAAAAAATAGACCATTATTATCCACAAATTAGCGCTTCATCTATATTTCACATTTATAAAAATAGGGAGTGGCCATCCCTAAAATAGGGGACGGCCCTTAATCGCTTCAATAGGAAAAAAAGTTCTTTTACAAAGAAATCTGTATATGATAATAACAGGTGAACTATAGGTTTTATTAGATCATTGACGGGCCAATAATGCTCTGCGTTGCAATTTTAAACCTTACAATAATGAAAATAAAATTAAACCTAAAAACCCTTGCTTTTTTCATCGTAGCTATTCTATTAATATCCTGTAATAAGAATCCGGCCAATAATCCAGCATGGATACCGTCAACACCCGGTAATAATCCTCCGTCAAGTCCTAATCCTCCATCATCTGCAATTGCATGCGATAGCAGCAGACCTCATATTATAGCTACACTAGTTTCTGTGGGTAAACTGTCATCTGCCAGATGGGCTCAATTATTTGCAGCATCAGCAGGGAATAAAATATTATTTGCCGGGGGCTGGCAGTCAACGAACCATTCTTCGCGGGTCGATATTTATGATATAGTATCCAATACCTGGTCAACGGCCGAATTAAGCGAAGCTAACCGGGATGGTATGGCTGTGGCTACAGTAGGAAATAAGATCTTTTTTGCAGGAGGAGGAGATTATGATTGGGTTGATGTCACGTCAAGAGTTGATATATATGACGCTTCCAGCAATACCTGGTCAGTAGCTGAACTGAGTCAACCCCGCAGAGATCTTGCCGCAACCACGCTGGGTAATAAAGTATACTTTGCCGGAGGAGGAGTATGGAGTACTTCTTTTACGGGTTCTAATGTAGTGGACATCTACGATAATGCCACAAATACCTGGTCAACTGCCCAATTAAGTGAAGGAAGATATGAACTCTCTGCCACACCCCTCGGAAACAAAATCTATTTTGCAGGTGGCTTGTATAGCATTTTCGACGGATCAAAGAAAATTGATATTTATGATGCGATCACCAATACATGGACAACTTCACAATTGAGAGAAGTCAAAGCCTCACATGCCGCCATTGCAATGAACAATAAAATATATTGGGCGGCGGGCGCTAACACCTCATATCAATCTGGTTATAAAAACTCCAGTATCGTTGAAATAAAAGATATTACAAATGGAGTTTCTTCCTTTGATTGCATCACGCCTAACGTCCGGTTAAGTCCGGTTATTAAGAATGATAATATTATTTTTTTCCCCAGTTCCAATTTAACCAACCAGTTCGACATTTATAATACCAGCACAAATAACTGGACTATTGGTATATTACCTATCAGTATCAGGGGTGCAGCTATTATTTCTGTCAATAATGTGATCTATATAGCTGGTGGTATGGTAGGCAACACTCTTTCTGACCAGGTATGGAAACTTGAGTTCTAACCTGGAAAATTTATTAAAATAAAAACTCCGGCTTTTATACCGGAGTTTTTCAGAATTTATTTCTGATAAATATTCTCCTTATCCTAAAGCGACTCTTTTAAATTCCATCACTTTCACTTCACCGCATCTTTTAAGTATTCATTAGCGGTTTGATTATCTTCTTTTACAAATCTTTGAGCGTTTTTCGACCAAAAGCATTTTTCTACGATAAAATGCACGAATGCCGGTTTAAAGAGCGGTTTCTTTTCTGTAGCTTAAGGACTTAAATCGTATGGCCAAACCGGACTTCTTATGAAACGCTATTGCAACCGGCAAAAAATTATACAATCGAACAGTGCTTTTATTTTGTTGAGCCTGTTCCTGTTTTTTTCACATGATCTTTTTGCCCAGGAAACGAATAGCCGTGCTTCCGGTAAAGTATTTTCTGATAACAATGAACCGGTAGCCGGCGTTACGGTAACACTCATTCATGAACCCACGCAAAACAAATATGCGGCTATTACGCGCAATAACGGTTATTTCCATTTTTTTAATTTAAAGCCAGGGGGGCCTTACAGTGTTATTTTTAGTTCTTCCGGTTATGAAACTTTGAAAAAAACAAACCTGTTCATTCATCTCACAGGTGAGTATTTCTTTCTTGGAGATATCGAGATCGCCGAATTCTTTCTTCAGAAAAAAATAATTTCATTAAGCGAAGTAGTTATCAATGCCAGAAATAGTGACAGGAACAAAAGTGGAATAGAAACAAACATCAGCGGTTTTACATTAGGGTCCATGCCTAATATAAACCGGAATTTCCAGGACCTCGTGCGCCTGGTACCACAAGCAAAAGTTACCGGTGATGGGGTGATGTCACTTGCCGGGCAAAACAATCGTTTCAATGCTTTTTTTATTGATGGCGCAAATAATAATGATCTACACGGCGTAGCTGTAAATGGCATGAATGGCGGGCAAACCGGATCACCGCCTATTTCTATTGAAGCCATCGAAGAGTTGAATGTGTTACTTGCACCTTATGATGTGCAATATGGCAATTTTACCGGTGGCAGCATAAATGCCATTACACGTTCCGGCAGCAACGAAAACAGATCTTCTTTATGGTATTATTTCAGAAATGAGAATTTAGCGGGCAGATCTCCCAACCTGTTACCAAAACCAGGCATTAATGGAGAGTTTTATCGACCGCGATTGTCAAGTTTTTTTAATCAGACTTTTGGAATATGGAATAGCGGCGCATTGATAAAAAATAAGCTGTTCTATTTTGCCTTACTTGAAAAACAATCTGAGACAAGGCCACAACCTTTTGATCTTAGTACCTATCTGGGCAATAGTAAAGAACAGGATCTTATAGCACTAAGTAACTTTATAAAAAACACCTATAATTATGATCCGGGATCTTTTCTTGAAACAAAGGACAAATTGGAAGCCGTACGAATGATCTTGAAACTTGATTGGAACCTATCTATAAAAAATAAATTCACACTGGCCTACAGATATAACCAGGCTGAGAGAACCTTTCCTCCGCTTGTCTCCAGCAACAACCTTATTGTTTTTGAAAACAGGGGAATACATCTGCCTATAACTACCCATTCTACTTCGTTTGAGTGGAAACATTTCTTTAAAAGAAACATGAATAATCGTTTTCTGCTGACCTTTACCAACCAAACCAGCAATCGTAAATGGATGGGCGAGCCATTTCCATTGATAGCGATTCGTGATGGCAATGGAAGTATTTTCTTTGGCAGCGAATCAAATTCAGGCAATAATGATCTGAACGCAACTGATCTTACTCTGTTCAATGTATTTAAGTACATTAAAAAACAACACGTATACACATTAGGAACAGACATAAGCTATACTACACTCGACAATCAGACCATTAATAATTATTTTGGTCTTTATACATTTGCCAATATAAGTAGTTTTTTAAATGGGGCATCACCCACCCGGCTGCAACGATCATACTATCTTTCAAATGAAAAATACAATCCTGCTAAGTTTCATGCATTAAGAACCGGCATTTTTGTAAATGATGAGATCATAACCCGATCAAATCTCAAGTTAAATTTTGGACTGCGGCTGGATGTAAATTCCGTTGTTTCAAGACCACTTGAAAATGAGGTTTTCAACAATATTGGCATTCCTCTTATTTCCAATTATTATGATCTCGATGACGCAATATCCGGAAGATCCATGAAACCAGATTGGGCAGTTTCACCTCGTGTGGGTATTGAACATGAATTACTAAAGGCTAAGATCAATATAAAAACTGGTGCAGGTGTTTTTGTTGGACATATAGTAAACATCTGGCATCATGATGTTTTCAATAGTAACACCGGGAGTCTTGATATAAAGCCATCACGATTTATAGCTGATCCTTATGGTCAGCCAGATTCCAGTCTTCAGGATCTGAATTTGATAGCAAGACATTTTAAATATCCTTCTGTTTTTCGTTCATCGATAATTGCTGAAAAGAAATTATGGAAGAGTTGGACATTTTCAATAGAAGGGATCCTAACAAAAAATATCCGGGAGGCTTCATTCAAAAATGTAAATATCCTGCCCCCAACAAGGCGCTCCGAGCCACCCGATTCAAGAAATGTTTATTCTACAACTACAGCGCCATCACCAATATTGAATTCCTTTGGTACGGTTTATCTATTAACCAATAATCATGGTAAGAAAGGATATTCCTACAGTATTAGCCTCATTGTTCAAAAGCAGACAAAGAATTTTTCTTTTAACAGCAGTTACACGTATGGAAGATCGTGGGCTTTATTTGAATTAACCGGCAATACAACTCCCATAAGATCCCAATGGTCCAATATGGAGACTGTGAACGGAAGAAACTATAATACGCTATCCACTTCTGATAATGATCTGCGGCACCGCATTACCACGTGGATATCAAAAAAATTAAATTATAAAAAAGAAACGATGGCCACAACTGTCTCATTATTTTATAACGGTCAATCAGGCNCGCCCTATAGTTATGTATACCTTAACAGTATGATCAATGATGGTGGTAAGGGGCAAAGCTCTGATCTTATTTATATTCCCACAGCAGGTGATCTCCTTTCTATGAATTTTGTAGATATTACTTCAGGAGGCCANGTTGAATATTCAGCGCAACAACAGAAANATTTTTTGAATGCATTTATAGAAAGTGATAAGTATTTACAAAAACACCGCGGAGAATTTGCAAAAAGAAATGGAGCCCGGNTGCCCTTTACTCATGTTATTAATCTAAGACTGCAACAAGATCTTATCATAAAGATTAAAGGAAAAAATGTAGGTGTCGCTATAACTTATGACGTGTTCAATTTTACGAATATGCTCAATAAAAATTGGGGACACACTTATTTTCTGTCTAATGACAGTTATTCGTTAATAACATTTGTTGGCTTTGCAAACACCGCTCCAACAATTACCCCACAATACCAGGCCAGGCCTTTCGGCGGAAAACCTTATTCACTGCAAACAAGTACAATTCCGGGAAACAGTTCCCGCTGGATAAGTCAGTTGGGGATGAAAATAAATTTAAACTAAGTGGATTGAAGTTTTTCCATTACAGCTTGCTTATATAGTCGTCCAATAGGTATCTCTTTTGTATCAAGCTGGACTGCGAGACCATTATAACCTGAAATTTTATTTAATGAAACCATATAAGAACGATGAACTCTCATGAATTTATGCTCTGATAAAAGATTCTCCATTGCACTTATGGTTTGTTTTACCAAAACATTTTTACCTGTAACAAGGAAAAGCTTCACATAATCTTTCCAGCTCTCGATATAGACAATGTCGTTGATGAAGATCTTCTTCATATCCTTATCAACTTTCAGGTAAACAAATGCTTCGGGATTGGACTTGTAATCATTGGTAGCAGTTATAGTGTCCTGCCCCATCATGCGATTTAGTTTGGTAATGGCTTTAAAGAATCGCTCAAATGAAACAGGCTTTACCAGGTAATCGACCGCATCTAACTCATAACCTTCTACGGCATAATCCCTGTACGCGGTAACAAAGATCACTTTCGGCGGATGTGATAAGTTTTTTAAAAACTCTGTGCCAAGTATCTTGGGCATTTTAATATCAAGAAAAATTACATCGACGATATTTTGATTCAGCACATCCAATGCCTCGATCGCATTTTTACATTGACCTACGATCTCTAAGCTATTGATATTGGAAATATAGGAAGCTAATACCTTGAGTGCAGGAGGTTCGTCGTCGATAAGTAAACACCGAAGTTTCATAGTGAAACATTTTCAGCAACGGGCAATTTTACCAGTGATGGAGCAGCGTATTGTACGCCGTGACTCTTTAATTCAACCCACAATGAAGCTACAAAAAAATTTCCTTCATCATTTATTTTCAATTCATGTTTACCGGGGTAAATGAAAGATAATCTCTTTTTTACATTTTGTATTCCTATTCCTTGTTCACTTACCGGCGCAAACTCATTTTTACTATTGGCAATTTTACATTTCAATGTATCTTGCTTAACGGACATATCTACACTCAGCCATGGTTTTTCCAATTGCTCCGATGTGCCGTGTTTAAAAGCATTTTCAAGGAAAGGAAGTAACAACAACGGGGCAATATATTTATCCTTCACATTTCCTTCTATATCCCATGATATTTCGATCTTATTTCCATATCTCTCTTTTTCAAGATCAATATAGTTTCTCATGATCTCTATTTCTTTTTCGAGCAATACTTCTTCTGTCTTGCAATCATAAAGCATATAGCTAAGCAAAGACGAAAGTTTTAAGATCAATCCCGGTGTTTTGGGTGACTGCTCAAGAGAAAACGAATAGATATTATTAAGCGTATTAAATAAAAAATGCGGATGTACCTGTGCTTTCAATAATTGCAGTTCGGCTGTCACTTTTTCTTTTTCTGCTTGCAGCCATTCCTGTTGTTTTTTAAACCAGTATTTAAACAATTTTAAAATAGCAAGATTTGTTCCATGCACCATAAGTAACATATAGGAGGTCAGCTGCCAACCACCTCTTACAATAGTGCTGAAGTGCATGGCCTCCTGTGCAGGAACAAGAATATAAACCCTGTAGTAATAATTGATAGCCACTCCGGCAATAATCCATAACAGCGCAACGAAAATAAATTGCAGGAATTTTTCTCTTAATAAAAATTTAGGCACAATAAAGTAGGCCAGTAAATAACTATATGGAATGATGACCGGCAACCAGACAGACACGTTAAAGAGTGTGTGCCAAAGAGAAAAGCTCTGGGATTGAGAACTTCGGCTCAGTATAAAATTGTTTAAAAGGGTCCAGAAGATTGTGTGCAGCGACCAATAAAGTATATGCCGCCACCAGCGGTACCGCGGCGAAAAAATAAAATCGTTATAACCGGAGGTTGTCATTGCTACTATATCCACAAATTAGGGATTTAAGATGGCTCAAGGCGTAATAAAGAATACAAAATGACGAACAGCTTGTTTTTACGACCAATAACATTTTTCTAAAGCTGAAGTCCATTTGGGTGTATTGCCGGTTTTATTTCCGGAAATCTTTGTGCTAATCGTTTATGCTTAGACAGATGATCAAGGGTTTTCTATTTTGCTCTTGAAATCAATTAAAAATATTCCTCTTACTAAATCTTTTTTTATGAGACAAAGACAACTGCTGGTGATCGCATTGCTTTCATCAATGTTTTTATTTTTTATTTCCTGCAAAAAAGAAAAATCATTCCCTATTACCGAAGAACTCCAAAGTGCAAGGTTTGACAATAATGGAATCGGCAAAGGCAATGTAAGCCCTGAAATGGTGTTGCGCTGGAACGATGCTGCATCCTATGTTGTAGTAAGAACTGTGCAATTAGTATCAGCACCTCGTATTCCGCCATTTCGTGAGAGTCATTATTATGCAATGGTTAATATCGCAGTGCATGATGCATTAAACAACATTATTCCGAAATACCGAACATATGCATTGAATGCAAGAGATAAAGATGCCGATCCGGATGCGGCTGTAGCACAGGCTGCTCATGATGTGATCGCATTTTTCTTTAATAAATTGAATCCGGCTGCAAACGTTACTCCACAGAGCATACAGGATTCCATACACAATCTTCTTGCAAAATCATTGAACTCGATACCTGGGGGTGAAGCAAAAACAAAAGGTATTGCATTAGGCGCTGCCGCAGCACAAGCAATCATTCAAAACAGAGCAGGTGATGGATTTACCACAGCACAGTTTCCCATTGTGCAGGGAACACTGCCAGGACAGTACCGTTCTACTCCTCCGTTTACTGCCAATGGTTTTTATGATTCACCAGGCTGGGGTGATGTAAGGCCATTTGGTTTGCAAAGCAGTACGCAGTTTGCAGTTCCTGGTCCTTATCCGATAAACAGTCCTGAATACACGGCTGATTATAATGAAGTAAAAAGTATGGGTTGTCTTACATGCACTGGTACAGGTGGTCGTACACTTGACCAGGAGAGAATTGCAAAGTTCTGGGTAGAGAGTTCTGCATTGGGCTGGAATAAAGTTGGTAAAGCGATCGCTGCACAAGAGAATATGGATGCTTGGAAAACCGCTCGTTTGTTTGCTATGTTACAAATGAGTGTGGCCGATGCCTATATTGCTTGTCTGAAAGCAAAAATCAATTATATGTTCTGGAGACCTTATACTGCAATACAATTGGGAGATAATGATGGAAATCCAAATACAGTCGGAGATGCAACATGGCAAGTATTGGTTTCTCCTATACCTCCAATCGCTGATCAACCTTCTGCTCACGCTGCTGCTGGTGGTGCTGCTTCAGTACTATTAAAAGAATTTTTTGAAAAAGATGATTTTGATTTTTCATATGAAAGTTCTTCTCTGCCTGGTTTGCCACGCAGTTATACAAGTTTTTCACAAGCTGCAAGAGAAAATTCATTGTCGAGAATTTATGTTGGCTATCATTTCCGCAAAGCAGTTGATGATGGTGAAGCCCTGGGTAAAAGTGTTGGCGGATGGGTAGCGACACATTCATTGCAGGAGAATTGATATTCATTTACTACAATGGCGGAAGATATCGGTAAAGAAAGAGTGTATGGGGGTATTAATTATAAATACACCTGTGTTGAAAGTAAAAAACAGGGTTAGGAAATTGCGGATCATATTTTAAATACAGTCAGGTTTCAGAAGTAGTGAGAAATGTGAAGTTGGAATTTAATGAAGCAATATTTTATTCGGATCATTCACTAACATTTAAAAACATTTTGTATGAAAATAAAAATTTTATCGACAGCTTTTATACGGATCAAAAACCGCGGCATTATTGTTCTTGTTTCATTTATCTTTTTGCTGGCCGGTTGCCAGAAAGAAACCGGAACAATACCACAGCAGGAAAAATCTTCTGCAACAACTATAACAAACAGCATTGCAGAAAAGCAATCCAAAAAAATTTATGTCGGCAATGTGGATGAATTATATGCGGCAATCAATAACCCTAACAATGCAGGAGCCACGCTGGTAATAGCACCAGGCACTTACAGNTTAAATGCGAATCATCCCAAAGCAGGAAGGCTGGAATTGGAGCATGATATGTCATTGGTTGGCCAGCCTGGGAATGCCGGACAAGTAATCATTGATGCAACGAATNTGCCTGCCTCATCGTTCANCATTCCACCAACGCCTGGGTTACCTGCTCCGCTTCCAACCGGAGTAATAAGAATGGGCAATGGTAAAAACTCCCTTGAATGGCTGACATTACAGAATGATCCGCTTCATATCATTCGGTCGTTTATTCAAACCGATATTGTAGCAACGCCGACTGCGGAGATAAGGATTGCACATAGTATTATTAATGGCGGGGGCTGCAATATCGGAATGAGTGTTGGCAATTTTGGTGAAATGGCAAACTGGAGAGTGGTCAAAGCAGAAATTGAAGACAATGAGATCATGGAGAATATAAATCCTTCTCCTACCGGGAACGGAACAGGTATTCAAATTGTAAACCATAGAGGTACTAATGATGCCTCTGTCATTGCCACATTAAGCAGAAATTACATACATCATAATAAGGCAGGCATGATCATATCCAATATTTCTTCTCAGCGTTGTGTTATTGAAATAAAATCTTATGATAACAGGGTGGAGGATAACGGCGTGGGATTGGCGATGAGAGCGGGGTTTAATGAGAGTGCGCCTTCAATAGGCAATTCACTCAAATTTGATGCTTATGCCACAACTGTAAAAAATAATACAGGGAACCCTGCACCGCCATTTTCAAATCCCGCCTGTGGAGTATTTGCTGCAGGAGGCGGTTCAATGCTTCTATTTGGTTTGCCAGGTACAGTAAATAACAATAAGCTGGATATAAGTTTTTATGGTTGTGCAATAGAAGGTAATACCGGAACTGCCCAGATTCTTGCCTATGGGGCTCACTCAACTTATCCCTTACCAACGCCGGCAGGGTCAACTAATGCAACTAATATTTATCTGCATGGAATAAGCGCTACTGCAACAATTAACGCCATAGCAAGTTTGCCGGCAGAACCTGCAGGAACTAATACCGTCAATGTTTATCGATAAGAAAATTTTATCAACGGCAGGCAGATTGGTAAATGGTAGCTATTCCAGCCAGGATGGAAGCTGGAGTTTTAAACAATTAAAGCGTTCAGTATGAAAAAATATAATTCTCTTTTATTAATAATGCTAGCTGGTATATTGGTTTTAATGTCATGTAGCCGAAATGAAGAGTTAAGAAATAATACAGGCGCCATCCATACTCCGCCACCGGGACCATCTGTACCACCAGTTTCACGTACAATGATCAACACCCAACTACTCCCGGTTGGTACACTTTCTCAAATAAGAAGTGAGATGGCGGTTGCTTCAGCCGGAAACAAGATAGTGTTTGCAGGAGGACTGATATCAGCACCAAATGTTTATTCATCGAGGGTAGATATTTTTGATATAACAACTAATACATGGGGCACTGCTGAACTAAGCCAGGCAAGAACAGGAATTGCAACAGCCACATGGGATAAAAAAATATATTTTGCCGGGGGATTGTTTTTGAATGGAACTCATTCTTCCCGCGTTGATATTTATAACACAGAAACGAACGTATGGACTACCGCTGAACTTCCAAATGGTAACCAATATTTGACGGGTGCTGCTGCAAATAATAAAGTTGTGTTTGCCGGCGGGGCTGAAGCTAATATACTTGACGTCTTCACGAATACGTGGACAATAGCGCCGCTTTCTGAAAAAGCAGGCGAGGGATATTGCTGCCAGGGTGTGGTTGAGGGTATCACATCTTCGGTGATCGGCAATACGATATACTTTGCAGGCGGATTAGGTTTTGAGGTCCATAAAGAAATAGATATTTATAACTCCGCTAATAATACCTGGTCAACGTCTCAATTGAGCGAATACAAAGGGTATGTAGCAGGAATAGCTGTTGGTAATACAAATTACTGGGCAGGCGGGTATACTTATTTACCCGGGATATATGCCCTATCAGATCTTGTAGAAATAAGAGATATGAATTCTGGCAGATCTACTTTTTCAAGTTTATTTCAGAGGAATGCGAATTTTTCAGCAGTAGCAAAAAACGATACGATTGTTTTCTTTACCGGACAAGGTGCTGAAAAAAACAAATTCGATATTTATGACATTACAAACAATGCATGGCTGGTAGGTGTGTTACCTTATACTGTTGAAAGTGCAAGTATCACATCTGTAAACAATACCATTTATGTAGCAGGAGGAGTTGTAAATGGTGCTTATCCTAACAAGCTATGGAAGCTGGAGTTTTAAGTTTATTAAAATATATTCAAAAAAATGTCATTATTAATTGTAATAAAAAAGCTCCGAAAAATTTCAGAGCTTTTATCATTATATTATAATTAAAATATCGGTTATCCTAATGCCACTCTCTTAAATTCCGTCACTTTCACATCGTCATTTTCTTTCAGGTAATCAGCAACAGTTTTGCTGCCATCTTTTACAAAAGCCTGTGCAGTGAGCGTTTGCTCTTTAAAGAATGCGCCCATTTTGCCATCAGCAATTTTAGTAAGCATTTCATCAGGCTTACCCGCCATCTTAGGGTCTTGCTTCATCAGATCAACAATGATCGCCTTTTCACGGGCAATCACATCAGCCGGCACACTTGCTGCATCAACAGCAACGGGATTCAATGCTGCAATTTGCATCGCTACATCTTTACCCACTTCAGCAGCATCTTTAGTTAACCCAACCAATACGCCAATCCGATAGGCTCCATGAATATAAGAAGCAACATATTCAGCATCTATTCTTTCAAACTTGGTAACACCGATCTTCTCCCCGATCGCAGCGAGCTTATCATTTACTAATTCTGCTACTGTCGCATGCGGAGCTTTTACATTCATCAGCTCATCCAGGCTTTTTACATTATACGCAACTGCAGCATCTGCAATGCTCTGTGCAAATGCAACAAAGTCTGCATTCTTGCTTACGAAATCAGTTTCGCAACTCACACAAACAATGATACCTGTTTTATTATCTTCAGTTGTCTTTGCAATTACCACACCTTCTTTTGCTTCACGGTCACTGCGTTTAGCAGCAACTTTTTGACCTTGCTTTCTTAACCAGTCAATGGCTGCTTCAAAATCACCATTGGTTTCCGTTAATGCTTTGCGGCAATCCATCATGCCCGCACCGGTCATCTGGCGCAGCTTATTTATATCCTGTGCACTTATTGCTACTGTACTCATATAATTGAAGTTTGAAATCTGATGTAAGACGTCGGAATTACATTCTTACATCACTGTTTATAATTTCTATTTCTGACATCAGGCTTTGGATTTCCGACTTCCGGCTTCTGATTTCAGGCTGTTATCTTCTTCCACCACCAGGACCTCTTCCGCTTCCACCACCGCCAGCAGGTGTTCTGCGTCTTTGTCCACCGGGACCACGTCCACCACCTCTGCGACCACCGCCCGCTTCTGCTTCTGCTTCAGCAAGCAGTTTTGCAGCTTTCTTTTCATTCTCGTCGCTGCCGGTATCTTCTACTTCTTCATCTTTTGCAGCCTGGCGTTCAGCCAAACCTTCAGCGATAGCAGCAGTAAGATAATTAGTGACAATGGCGATCGATTTAGTAGCATCATCATTTGCAGGTACCGCAAAATCAACTTTGTTAGGGTCACAATTGGTATCCACTACTCCAAAAGTTGTAATACCCAAACGCTTTGCCTCAGCCAATGCAATATGCTCATGACCGATATCAACAATGAACAATGCTGCAGGTACACGACCGAGTTGTGCAATACCACCCAACACTTTCTCCATTTTATCTTTATCTCTTGACAAAGTCAGTCTTTCTTTTTTGGTGATGCTATCAAAAGAACCATCACCCAGCATTTTTTCAATGCTCTGCATNTTCTTTACGCTCTTACGAACGGTATTGAAGTTAGTAAGCATNCCCCCNAGCCATCGTTCTGTTACAAAAGGCATGTTTACTCTTTTNGCACATTCATTCACGATATCCTTTGCTTGTTTCTTTGTACCAACGAAAAGAATTTTTCTTCCACTGCGTGCAATCTGTTTCATTGCTGAAGCAGTTTCCTGCAGACATTCCACAGTTTTGTTGAGGTCAATGATGTGAATACCTTTCTTTTCAGCAAAGATGTAAGGCAACATCTTGGGATTCCACTTCTTCTTCAGGTGACCAAAATGTACACCTGCTTCGAGNAGCTGCTGTTGAAGTGAAGTATTGTTTTCCATTATTATTTGTTTATCGTTTTTTGTTTATTGTTTATCGTTGCTTATGGTTGTTATAGTTTTAAACAAAAACTATAAACCACAAACCAGATTAACGTTTAGAGAACTGGTAGCTTCTTCTTGCTTTCTTATGACCGAATTTCTTACGTTCAACTGAACGGGGATCACGTTTCAGCAAACCAGCAGCTTTTAGTGCAGGACGAAAATCAGCATTGATATCAACGAGCACACGGGCAATACCCAGCATGGCAGCTTCAGCCTGGCCTTTCAATCCGCCACCAGCAGCATTGATCTGTACATCAAATTTATTTGATGCTTCAATTGTTTTTAATGGACGCTCTACCTGGTTTTGTAAATACACCAGCGGGAAATAAGTTTTGTAGTCTTTGTCGTTAACCGTGATCTTGCCATCACCTTTTGTGACGAATACACGGGTCACAGCTTCTTTACGACGACCCACTCCATTTTTTTGTTTTTCCATTTTATGTTGTTTGGAAGTTTTTTGAATTAGAATTTGAGATCTTTTGGTTGTTGCGCTTTATGCTGATGCTCACCACCAACATAAACAAAGAGTTTTTTAAACATCTTGCGACCGAGGCGATTTTTAGGTAACATACCTTTTACGGCACGTTCAACGATCATCTCAGGTCTGCGCTTTAAAAGATTACCTGCAGTTTCTTCTCTTAATCCACCCGGATAACCAGAGAAGTTTTGATAAACTTTATCTTCCAGTTTATTTCCTGTAAATACAACTTTTTCGGCATTGATTACAATTACATAATCGCCGCAGTCAACGTGAGGAGTATAGTATGCCTTGTTTTTGCCACGCAGTACTGCAGCAATCTTAGCACACATACGACCTACGGTTTGATTAGTACCGTCCACAACATACCAGTTGTGCTTTACGGTAGCCTCGTTCGCATGTTTGGTAGTAAAATGTTGTTTGCTCATCTTATTATTTGTTTTTAATGATGCTGTTGCTATCCCAACAGCTTGAAATATCCCTATTGATTAGGGGCGGCGAAGGTAAGGGCAAGAGGGTGGATGAGCCAAGAAAAAGGGGAACTATTTTTTATCACACCCTTATAAAGTGCTGTTTTTCAATAAAAATTTTGCTTAACAATTTTTATAGTATCTGTTTGACCCGCCACAGGTAGCCAAGTTGAAGTTTATCTTTATAGAGTTGGCTGTATTACTACTATCACTGTTTTTTGCGTCGCACACTTGTACGCTCGGAATTCAATTCAGCAAAAAAGTTGGCAATTTGCCAACTTTGTTTTATCTTGCATCAAATCCAATCTTAAGAAAAACAAGTTTGTCGGAAACGATAAGCGTGATTCACATAATAAAACAATTCAATGTATCACGAGAATCACATTATTAACTCAAAATTGAGTCAATATGCTTATCGTTTATTTAGAAAAACTAAATGCTTTTGCGAAAAATCATGCTAACGCCAGAAAAAGTTTGGCTGCCTGGAAAATGATCGTTGAGTTAGCAGTTTGGAAAAACAAACAACATGTTTTAAATGATTTTCCAAAAGCCAAAATGATCGCTAACAACAGAGCAAGATTTGAAATAGTTCATAATACCTATCGGCTAATTGCAGAAATTCATTATGAAGAACAGATTGTCGAAATAAGATTTATCGGCACTCATAATGAGTATGACAGAATTGACCCTGAAACAATCTGATACATGAAACAATGGTTTATCATAGAAAATGAAACCAGCTATAAAGAGGCCGTGAACAGATACGAAGAAATTAAAGGAGCAAAAAAAGGTACAGAA
>JGI24751J29686_10000298_pt1 | contig 18735 bp, 15 predicted proteins | sample KBSSwiS6_FD_29686 | JGI IMG/M metagenome (IMG submission 29686)
CGGGCTCGCCCTCGACCAGTTCGACTGTACCGGCATCACCGCCAGGGGCGAGCCAGTGGCGGAAGGCATGCGGATCGGCGACGGTTGCGGAGAGGGCGACGCGCTGGAGCGAGGGGGCGAGGCTGGTGAGGCGCGCCAGGCACAAGGCGAGCAGATCGCCGCGCTTGCCAGCGGCGAAGGCGTGGACCTCGTCGATCACGATGCGTTTGAGGTTGGCGAAGAGCCCGGTGCTTTCGGGATAGCTGAGGAGCAGCGAGAGCGATTCGGGGGTGGTGAGGAGGACGTGGGGCGGGCGGGCGCGCTGCCGGGCCTTGCGGTCGGACGGGGTATCGCCGGTACGAGTCTCGACCCGGATGGGGAGGCCCATTTCCTCGATGGGAGTCAACAGGTTACGCTGGACGTCGTGGGCGAGTGCCTTGAGCGGCGAGACGTAGAGGGTGTGCAGGCCGTCCGGCGGGGGCGGTCCGGTGGCAGGGCAGAAATCGGCGAGCGTGGGCAGGAACCCGGCGAGGGTCTTCCCCGCGCCCGTGTCGGCGACCAGCAGGGCGTTACGCCCGGCGCGAGCTGCGGCGAGCATTTCGTTCTGGTGGCGGCGCAGGCGCCAGCCCCGGCCGGCGAACCAGGCGGCGATCTCCGGTGGCGGGGTGGTTGCGGGCATGGGGAGGATATCGGCGCTGCAGGGTCTGGCTGCAATGGGCCTGCATGGCCACTGCAAGGCGCCTGGACCGCGCCGGGCCGGTTGGCGGATGCGACATGTGCCCTGCCATCTGCGCAACAGGCGGGCGGACCGCTCGTTCTCTTCAGGCAGGCCGGTGCAGGCGCACCTTTTCGGTCGCCACCGCCGTACGCAAGAGGAGACCATTCATGAACGACCGCACGCGTTGGGACGAACCGCGCCAGGAGCGCGGGGGTGATGATTATCGCCAGGGTTCGCAGCAGAACCAGCAGAACTGGAACCGGCAGGACCGCGACCGCTACGCCGGTCAGTCCGGCGGCCAGACGGACTGGCGGCAGCAACAGCAGGACTGGGGCCGCAGCGGGGGCCGGCAGCAGGGCGGCTGGCATGATGACGAGGACTGGCGCCGCCAAGGTTCCTACCGCGGCAACGAATGGCGCGGCGAGCGCGACTGGGGCAGCCCGAGCTATGGCTATTCAGGCACGCAGGGCCAGCCGCAGCAGCGCGAATGGCGCTCGTCCTCGCAGGACCGGGGCATGGGCTATGGCTCGAACGAGTACAACCAGGGCGACTTCGGTTATTCCGACCGGGCCTGGGGCGGATCGAGCGACCGCTATTCTTCGCGGCCAGCCAGCTCGGGCTCGATGCACCGGGATGAAACTGGGCAACGCGACGAGATGGGCGAGACCACCCGCATGCGGCAGGACCGCCAAATGCGCGAGCGGCAGGACCTTTCCAGCCGCGATGTCGGGGCGCGGCGCGAGCAGGACTGGTGGCAGCGCGATGACGGCCGCGCCGGTAGCCAGAGCTTCGCCGCAGGCTACGGCATGTCGAGCGGGCCCAACTACGACCAGTGGGGTGGACCGGAACAGCGCCGCGGCATCGGCCAGTCGTGGGGCCATTCCGGCAGCTCCAGCCCGACCTTCGGGCGCGGCTACGGGCCGGATTACGGGCGCGAGGAAGGCCGCGGGTTCTTCGAGCGCGCGGGCGACGAGATCGCCTCGTGGTTCGGCGACGAGGATGCGGCACGGCGGCGCGAGCAGGACTATCGCGGACACGGGCCGAGCGACTACACCCGCTCCGACGAGCGCATCCGCGACGATGTGAACGATAAGCTGACTGACGACCCGCGGGTGGATGCGCGCAAGATCTCGGTCTCGGTCGACAAGGGCGAGGTGACGCTGACCGGCACGGTCGGCAGTCGCGATGCCAAACGCCGCGCGGAAGACTGCATCGACCGCATCAGCGGCGTGAAGCACGTCCAGAACAACCTGCGGGTGGAAGAGCGCAGCCAGGCCAGCGGATCGAGCGGCACCGGCCTGACCGGGACCACCGGCAGTTCGGGAACGACCGGAACTGCCGGCGCGAGCGGCAGCTCTGCGTCGGGCAGCACGACACCGACTACTGGCGCGACCTCCTCGCACCGCCCCTCGACCGGGACGACGGGTGGGACCGGCAGTTCCACCGGGACCAGCGGCAGCAGTTCAGGCGGCAGCAAGTCGAGCTGATCTGACGACGACCTGAAGCCGTCCGGCGTCGGCGCTTGCCCGCTCCGGATTGCTTTGTCGCTTCGCTTCTCACCATGACGAGAAAGAGGGCGCGGAACAGAAGGGCGGCGCTGCGGCGTCGCCCTTTCTGCTGCCCGCTTGCCCTACCCTGCCCCGCCTGCCACACCGGCGCGTGGAGGAACCGGTGTGCATAGCGACGTGATCGTCGGCCTCGGGCCGGCGGATCTGGGAGCCCTCGGAACGGCGCTGGCGCTGGGCCTGCTGGTGGGCGTGCAGCGCGGCTGGGTGCAGCGCAAGGCGGCGGCGGGAACCCGGTTCGCGGGCGTGCGCACTTTCGGCCTGTTCGGCCTTGCCGGGGGGATTGCCGGGCTGGCCCAGACTTTCGCCCCGGCGCTGGCCGCGATGATCCTCGCCGCAGCGGGCTCGCTGGTCGTGCTCGGCTACTGGCGGACGAGCGCGCCGGGCGGCGAAGGGGTCAGCGGAACCTCGGGGCTGGCCGAGGTGCTGACCCTGGCCTGCGGCTATGTGGCGGGCACGGGGGCGCTGGCCGTGGCCACCGTGGCGACGGGCGCGATCGTCGCCGTGCTGGCGCTACGACCAGTGCTGCACCGGCTGGTGCGCAGCTTCGACGAGCGCGAGATGCTGGCGATCGGGCGCTTCGCCCTGATTGCGCTGGTGGTGCTGCCGCTGCTGCCCGATGCGCCAATGGGGCCGCTCGGCGCGTGGCGGCCGCGCCAGCTGTGGCTGGTGGTGGTGCTGGTTTCGGGCTTTTCCTTCGCCGGCTACCTCGCCGCCAAGTGGCTGGGCGCGGCCAAGGGGCTGCTTGCCATGGCGGCGAGCGGATCGCTGGTATCCTCGACCGCGGTCACGGCGGCAATGGCCGGGCGGCACCGCGCGGGCGACGACAACGCTGACCTGCTCAACGCGGCCATCGCGCTCGCTTCGGCGGTGATGTTCGTGCGGGTCATGGCCCTGACGGCGGCCCTCGCCGGCTTCGCCCTGCCGACGCTGGCGATGAGCGCCGTGCCGGGCATGGTGGTAAGCCTGATCGCGGCCGCCTGGCTGCGGCGGCGAGCCGGGCCGCTGGCGGGCGCGAGCGGGCCGCTGGCGGTGCGCAATCCGTTTGATCTCAAGCCGGCGCTGCTGATGATGGCCATGGTCATGGCCTTCATCCTCGCCGCGCGGTGGGTGCTGGTCCGCTACGGCAACCGGGAACTGGCCGTGGTGCTGGCTATCACGGGTACGATCGACGTCGATTCGGCGATCATCACCATGGGGAGCCTGCCGGGGGGCACGCTGTCGCCGCGAGTCGCCGGACTGGTGCTGCTGCCGCCGGTGGTGCTGAACTCGCTGTTCAAGGCGGGAGTGGCGCTGACGGTGGGTGGCTGGCGGCGCGCCTGGCCGGGGGCGGCGGCGCTGGTGGCCGCCGTGGTGGCGGCGATCATGCCGGCGGTTGCTGTGCTGGCCGGGTAGGTCGGCCGGTTCGCGCAGCGGCGCGGAGCAAGCAGGGAGACGAGGAGTGGGTTGCGCTATGCGGTAGTTGCGACGGGTCCGCTATTGCGTTTCCGCTAATTGAAGCCGCGTTCCGGACACACCAACATAGCGGACGTCCAAGGGATTGTTTCCGTTTTCCCGGAACCACAGCGCATCGCTGAGCAGTTATACCAAGGTGCGCTGATCCCGACCCATGAGGATTGCCGGTCCCGTTTGCCGGCGAGGAGGAGGGGCGCTGGCGATGTGGTTCATCGTCGAGCCGCTCCGACGAAGTCCGGCGGGCGGCCTCGCGGCGGCCCTCGGTCAGCGTCGCGCCCTCGGTCCGATGAACCACTTCGCCCCTTCGGCCGCTCCTTGCCGAGAACTGCCGCAAGCCTGTCCTCATGGGTCGGGCTATGTCAGCGTTGAGGTTCGTTCCGCTGAAATGCGGCCCTCCGCACTCTGCCGAGAATGATGTTGTTCCTAAACAGATGCCGCGCCTCGTCCGCTCCTTCGATCGTGACGCAGACCAAGTGGGTTCCACCTGACAGCAGGGACTCAATCGCGCTGATCGAGATCCCGCCTCGTCGGCATCTTTCGATTACCTCCTGTTCGGACAGGTCCAGGTTCAAGGCCCGTGTGACTCTGCTGCCGATAGGTTGCGTCCAAGACTGTGCAGGTTCACTTCCCAGTGTTTTCGGAGGTAGTTTGCTCATGACCGTAGTGCCGAATGTGCGGCGGTCAGGGCCGCGCGGCGAAGCACCCGGACGACCTCAACCAGGCCGAGCACGGAAGTCCCCGCATGGCGACGGAGCGAGCACTGCAGGTCACTGTTCACGCCATCAAGGAAGTCGTTGGCGGCCCGGCGGCCGCCGAGCAACAGGAAGGCCAGGTTGAATGCCTCTGACTGCCGTTTGAGACCAGACCGATCAGCCACGCGCTCATCGCCGCGCGAATGTGAGGCCGAGCGCATCGCGGTGCGAACCGTTCTCACAACAGACCCAGTGCAACGCGAGTTGCGGTGCACCGGTCAGGAGACCCCGGGACACCCACGATGAGCCGCATTCGGTCGATCCGGGCTCGGTAGTGCTTGACCGACCGAAACGCGCCCACTGTGGAAGCCGCGGATTTGGATCCGCCTCGTATAAGCGAAAGCTGGTAGAGGGGTTGGTTCAGGTCCACGAGTGTGCTCCGAGCTACTGCGGGAGCACAACGGTCTCTCAGCCACCCACGCGCAAGACGATAATGGGCGATGCCTCAATGTAGGGATTTCGGGTAAGACCTACAAGGCCCTGCGGCGGCGGCCCCCTTCTGGAGGACAGTTGTGAGTCCGCTTGCTCCAATATTCCAGCCCCTTGTTGCTGGGTTTTGAACACGGGCCGACAGGGAGGTGACGACACCACGGCGGCGTCCGACCGGAGGGATGCGATGCCGCAATTGCTCATGGCGTTTCGCTGCTTTTCGGGTACCGGCAGATCGACGTGCACCGCGACCGGAATTATCCGTTTCCGCCATTTGCACGAGATTTGCGTTGATGGGGCCGATACATGATGTCGCATGCACCCCTGCCCGGGAGTGGCAGCATGAACGGAGCTGAACGCCTGCACGCGCTGGATGGGCTGCGGGCCTCGATGATGCTGCTGGGCCTGGTCTTCCATACGGTCATTTCCTACATGCCGTTCAAGGCGTGGCTCTACCACGACCCGCAGACGACCCAGGCCGCCTCTCTGGCCTTTTTCTATATCCACCTGTTCCGGATGCACATTTTCTTCGCCTTGGCGGGGTTCTTCTGCGCCATGATGATCTCGAAGCGCGGCCTGCGCGACATGTTGCGGGACCGCCTCCAGCGCATCGCGATTCCCTTCGCAATGGCCTTGCTCGTGTTCTCGCCGCTCGTGATCGCAGGCGGCGATTTTGCCGTTCATTCACGCGATGCGGGCATAGCCGAGGGATGGACGCGGGCAATCGGCGTGCTGAGTTCCCCGCAGAGCTATCTGCCGGAGAAGACCATGCATCTCTGGTTTCTCTATTACCTGCTCTACTTCTACCTTGGCACCGTGGCGATCCATGGGCTTTGTCGCTTCCTTCCCGCCAAGACGCGCGCGGCGCTGCAAAGTCGCTTCGGCATGCTCGTGGCCCGGCCCGTCCTGCGGGTCGTGATTCCCGGCAGCACCACGGCGGTGATGTTCTTCTTCCTCGGCGGGTTCATGCCCTCCGATGAAGCGTTCATCCCGTCCCCGCTCAACCTGCTGGCCTATTTCGTGTTCTTTGGCTTTGGCTTGCTGCTCCACGCGGAACGGCACGTTCTTCCGACTTTCACCCGCTTTGCCTGGTCGCAGGTGATCGCCGCAACGGCGCTCTACCTGGCCGTGATGCTCTACGTGCTGCCTCTTGTCGGTGGCTGGCTCAGCGGGCCTGTTTCCACGCTCGTGGTGGCTCTGACGGGCGGCGCAATCGCCTGGATGCTGCTGTTCGGACTGACCGGGCTGTTCCTGCGTTATCTCAACCGCCCGTCGTCCTGTGTCCGCTATTTCGTGGATGCGTCCTACTGGATCTATCTCACCCACTTCGCGTTGGCGTTCTGGCTACCCGGGCTGGTGGTGAACACCGGCCTTTCGGTGTGGTCGCGAATGGCTTTCGTGATCGCCGGCATGTGCCTGATCGGCCTTGCGACCTACGCCCTGTTTGTTCGCTACAGTTTCATTGGCGCAGTGCTAAATGGCAGGCGCCATCGGCGCCGCTTGCCGCGGCAGGCGCTCGTCCCCGCCTGGGGCCGATCCTGACGACGCACGGTAACCGCTGAGCGGCAGGCGGTCCCCTCCCCATTCGCACTTCACAAAATGGGGAGGATCTTGGCGCTCAGTGGCCCGCCTGGGGCCCGCGTTCCAAACCTGAGGCGGCGAGCTGGCCGTCGATCTGATCCATCAGGCGGTCCAGGCCTACCTCGCTGAGGCTTTCGGCGCGGGCGACGAGGACGTCCTGGGTGTTGGAGGCGCGCAGGAGCCACCAGCCGTCAGGTGTGTCGACGCGGACGCCGTCGGTGTCGTTGACGTTCGCGCCGGAGGCGGCGAGGCGGGCCTTGACCTCGTCTACCACCGCGAACTTGCGGCTTTCGTCCACCTGGAAGCGCATTTCGGGGGTGTTGATCATTGCCGGCATCTCACCGCGCAGCTGCGTGACCGACTTGCCGAGGCGGGCTGAGGCGGCGATCAGGCGAATCGCGGCGTAGAGCGCGTCGTCGTAGCCATAGTACTGGTGGGCGAAGAACACGTGGCCGCTCATTTCGCCGGCGAGTGGCGAGTGAGTTTCCTTCATTTTGGACTTGATCAGGCTGTGTCCGGTTTTCCACATAAGCGGCTTTCCACCAAGCGCTGACACCTGATCGAATAGGGCCTTCGAGGCCTTCACGTCCGCGATGATCGTGGATCCGGGCTCCTGACGCAGGAGATCCTCGGCGTATATCATGAGTAGCTGGTCACCCCAGATCACCCGGCCCTCGCCGTCGATGGCGCCGATCCGGTCACCATCGCCGTCAAAAGCCAAGCCGAATTGGAGGCTCTTCTCGGCGACCAGCGCCTTCAGGTCTGCAAGGTTCTTTTCCTCGGTCGGGTCCGGATGATGGTTCGGGAATGTCCCGTCGACTTGGGTGAAGAGCAGATGATGTTCGCCGGGAAGCTTTTGCGTGAGCAGTTCGACCGCGGGACCGGCGGCGCCGTTGCCGGTGTCCCAGCCGATGCGCAGGGCGCCGAGGTGTTCGGGCGCGATGCCATCAAGCCCCTGGATCAGCCGATCGACATATTCGGTGAGGATCTCGCGGCTCTCGGCCTGGCCTTTGCCGTCGACCCAGTCCCCGGCGGCGGCCATGGCCCCGAGCTGCTGGATGTCCGCCCCAAAAAACGGCCGGCCCTGAAATACCATCTTGAAGCCATTGTAATTGGCGGGATTGTGGCTGCCAGTTATCTGAATGCCGCCGTGCACATCTTCCATTGAGGCTTCGGCATAGTAGAGCATCGGCGTGGGCCCCATGCCGACGCTGACCACGTCGACGCCCGAGCAGGTGAGCCCCTCGATCAAGGCGTGCTCCAGCATCGGGGAGGAGACCCGGCCATCATAGCCCACGGCGACCTTCGTTCCGCCGGCGCGGCGCAGCAGGGTGGCGAAGCCGCGGCCGATCGCGCGGGCGTCGTCCGGCCCGAGGGTTTCGCCGATGATGCCGCGGATATCGTATTCGCGCAGGACCGTGGAATGGAACTGATGGGTCACGCAGGTACTCCGGTTTGAAGCGACCGGAATACCTAGAGCCAAGCCCTAGTCCGGCGCAAGTTCGGCGAGCAGCAGGTCGCGCGCGGCATTCGCTTCGTGGACCTGGTCGGTGGTGCCACCACGATCCGGGTGGACCACGGCGACGAGCCGCTTGTGCGCGGCCAATATGTCATTCCGGTTGGCATTGCGGCCCACCCCGAGCAGGGCGCGAGCCTGCGCCTTGGCGCTCGAACGGCCAGGGCCGACGGGGAGTTCCCAGCCCAACAGCTGCCACGGCCATCGCCCGGTGACGACGCGGCAGACGCCGCCGGCAATGGCGAGATAAAGCAGCAGCCGGATCATCGCGCGGCCGCCTTCAGACTTCCGCCGCGACCCGCTGGCGCGCGGCCTGACCGAGCGGCGGCAGGTTCATCCCCGCGACCAGCTGGCGCAGTTCCTGTCGGGCGACCAGGTGGCTGGTGCCGAGTTCGCCGAGTTGCCCCTTGTCGAGCAGGGTGAGGCCCGAGGGGAACAGTTCGCGGTAGATCACGCGCTCCGACAGACCCTGCGCGACGCGGAAGCCGACGCGCTTGGACAGCTCGGCCAAGGCCTGGTCGAGCCGGCGCATGTTGCGCGCTTCCACGTGCTGGGTACGGTTGCGCACGACGACCCAGTCCATCTCGCGCCTGGCATCGCGGATCGTGGCGAGAGCCCGCTTCTTGCGGGCCTCCCAGATCAGCTCGGCATAGAACGAGAGGCGGCGGACCTTGAAGGTTTCCGGATCGACCTGGCCGATAAGATCGAAATCGACGAAGCTGTCATTCAGCGGGGTGACGAGAGTATCGGCGGTGACCGCGGCCTGGCGGGCGAAGGGATCGTCCTTGCCGGGCGTGTCGAACAGCAGGTAGTCCACCCCCTCGCCCATCTCGGCGGCGAGGGCTTCGAGCTCTTCCGGGCTCTCGCCGGTGAATACGGCAAAGCGCGCCACCGGGAGGTCGATCTCGCGGCGACGGATCGTTTCGGCGCGGTTCTCCATATAGCGGTGAAACGTGCGCTGGCGCGGATCGAGATCGATCGCGGCTACTCGCGCGCCCTGGTAGGCGAGGGCAATGGCGATGTGGACCGCCGTGGTGGACTTGCCCGTGCCGCCCTTTTCATTGGCGAAGACGATGCGGTGGGGAGCGGGTGCGGTCACGGTGGGCCTTTGCGATGCTCGCTGGGGATTTGCTGGCGACGGGCGAGGCCGCTAGGGGCTCGTTGATCGGGGTTTTAACGCAAGGAAGGCGCGCCGTGCAAACCGTCAATCGGATTGATCCACTGAGACTTGCGGTGGAGGACCTGCGCAGGGACGGCCCGGTCGCCCTGGTGCCGACCATGGGGGCGCTGCACGAGGGGCACCTGACCCTGGTGCGCGAGGCGAAGCGGCAGGCGGCCCACGTGGCCGTCTCGATCTTCGTCAACCCGCGCCAGTTCGGCGAGAACGAGGACCTTGCCGCCTACCCGCGCCAGCTCGCCGCCGACAGCGCGCTGCTGGAGGCCGAGGGTGTGAGCCTGCTGTGGGCGCCGGGCGGCGAGGCGATGTATCCGGCGGGCTATGCAACCAACATCTCCGTCAGCGGGGTGAGCGAGGGGCTGTGCGGGGCAAACCGGCCCGGGCACTTCGACGGCGTGGCAACGGTGGTGTGCAAGCTGTTCAACCAGGTGCGGCCGGACCTTGCCCTCTTCGGCGAGAAGGACTGGCAGCAGCTCGCCGTGATCCGCCGCATGGCGAGGGACCTCGACCTGGTTTATCCGAAGGTGGAGGCGATCGTCGGCGTGCCCACCGTGCGCGAAGCGGACGGCCTGGCGATGAGCTCGCGCAATGCCTATCTCACCCCGGCCGAGCGTGCGGCAGCGGCCGCCCTGCCCCGGGCCATGCGCGCGGCAATCGCGGCGATCGGAGGCGGCGCCGACGTGGCGGCGACCCTGACCAGACTGGAGAGTGAGCTGGTCTCCGGCGGCTTCGCTTCGGTGGACTACGCCCTGCTGTGCGACGCCGATTCGCTGGCCCCGCTGACGGAGCGGGCGACCGGTGCCGCCCGGCTGCTGGTGGCGGCGCGAATCGGCAAGGCGCGTCTGATCGACAACATGGCGGCCTGATTTGCCGGCGTGTCGAAAACGTACAATTCAGCCGCCGGACCGGTGCCCTAACGGCTGTTTTCTTTCTTCGGATTTGCGCGTAATCTTCGCGCCGGACCGGCGGGTGCCGGGTGCCATCAGGGGGCTGTATCGCATGAACAAGGTTATTCTCGGGCTGGCCGCAGCAAGCTTGCTCGGCTCGCCCGCTATTGCGGCCGACAACAAGGGCTCGTCCAGCCACCAGCAGGAGCAGAAGGGAATCCAGCAGATCCCGCAGTGCTCGAAGAAGTTGGGCACCGTGGCCATCGTCGAGCCGGACAACCAGTGGTGGCGTGAATTCAACCTCGGCAGCCCCGAGGCGATCATCAAGGTCTTCGTCCAGCAGTCGGGCTGCTTCGGCCTCGTCAACCGTGGACGCGCGATGCAGAGCCGCGCGATGGAGCGCGCCATGGCCGACAGCGGCGAACTGCAGGCCGGCTCGAACCTCGGTCGCGGCCAGGTCAAGGCGGCTGACTACTACATCGAGCCCGACATCGTGCAGGGCAACAAGAACTCGGGCGGCACCAATATCGGCGGCATGCTCGGCGGGTTCGGCGGCATGTTCGGCCGCGGCTTCGGCGCCATCGCCGGCGGCATCAACATCAAGAAGAGCGAGGCCAGCGTGACCCTTTCGGTCGTCAATGCCCGCACCACCGAGGAAGAGGCGCTGGTCCAGGGCTATGCCCGCAAGAGCGACCTCTCGTTCGGCGGCGGCGGCGGCGGCCTGTTCGGCGGCGGCACTTTCGCCGCGGCGGGGGCCGGCGGCTACCAGGACACGGCGATCGGCCAAGTCATCGTCCTCGCCTATCTCGACGCCTATACCAAGCTGGTGCGCCAGCTGGGCGGCCTGCCCGACAACGCGGCGGCAGCGGCGCCCAAGGCGAAGTAAAACCCCTCAGGCAACAAGCGAAGGGCGCGGAAGGCAGCTTCCGCGCCCTTTCTCGTGGCCTTTGGCCCGGGTGGCGGCTCATACCAAGCTGCATCAGTGCCCGGGGAAGTCCATCAGGGCCTCGACCATGAGGCCCGCATCGCGCAGGCGCGCGGCGCCGTGGAGATCGGGCAGGTCGATTACGAACAGGGCGTGGGTGACTGTCGCCCCGGCGTCGCGCAGCAACTGCGCGGCGGCCAGCGCAGTGCCGCCGGTGGCAATGAGGTCGTCGACGATGACCACGTTCTGGCCAGGGCGGATCGCCTGGGGATCGATTTCCAACCGGTCGCGGCCATATTCGAGCGCGTAGTCCACCCCGATGGTAGGGACCGGCAGTTTGCCCGGCTTGCGGACCGGGACGAAGCCGAGTTCGAGGATGGAGGCGACCGCAGCGCCGAAGATGAAGCCGCGCGCCTCCATGCCGGCGACGACCTCGGCCCCGGCGGCGCTGGCGCGATGGGCGAGCAGGCGGACCGAGGCGGCGAGGCCCTCACCATGACTGATCAGGGTGGTGATGTCGCGGAACAGGATCCCGGGCTGGGGGAAGTCCGGGACCGTGCGGACAAGGGCCTTGAGCTGGTCAGTGGTCATGGATCGATTCCGGCTGGGTCTGTGTGTGGCTGCCTGCCCAGCACCGGCCCCGCCCGCCTGCGAGAGGGGAGTGAGGTTGCGCTGCGAGCACAAACGGACAGGGCCCCCGCATCGTGCTGATGCGAGGGCCCTGATCCGGTTGTCATCGGGGCGGCGAGCCTCAGTGGCCCTTCTTGCCGGCCCAGATGTTGCGGTAGGCCATGTAGGCGAGGACCGTGGCGAAGAGCAGGAAGCCCAGCACCGCCCAGCCCGTCTGCTTGCGCTTGTCGAGCTTGGGTTCGGCCGTCCAGATCAGGAAGGCCGAGACGTCCTTCGACATCTGGTCGACCGTGGCCTTGGTGCCGTCCGCATAGGTCACCTGACCGTCCGAGGTGATCGGCGCCGGCATCGCGATGTTGAGGTTCGCGAAGTAGGGGTTGAAGTGCAGGCCTTCCGGGGTCTTCGCCTCGGGGAATTGCTTGAGCAGTTCGGCCGGCTGCGGGCCATAGCCGGTCAGCAGCGAGTAGGTGTAGGCGGCGCCGTCGTGGCGGGCCTTAGTAATCAGCGAGAGATCCGGCGGGCTGCCCTGGCCACCGTAGGCGACGGGCGGGAAATAGTCGGTCGACGTGCCGGGGCTGGTCTTAACCTCGCCGGTGGCGGGGTTGTAGGCCGGGATCTCGAATCCCTTGGCGATCGCCTTGACCTCGTCCTCGTTGTAACCGAGCGCGGCGAGATCGCGGAACGCGACGTGGCGCAGCGAGTGGCAGGCGGCGCAAACTTCCTTGTAGACCTGGAAGCCGCGCTGCAGCTGCTGGTGGTCGAACTTGCCGAAGGCGCCGTCGGACGCGAAGTGCACCTCCTTCGGGTGCTTGTGGAACTCGTGTTCCACCGTCGCGACAGGCGGCTCGGCAATGAACGCAGCGGCGCCGTTACCGAAGGACCACAGGAGGGCGGTCGTGAAGAACAGCCCGACAAGGATCGAGATGATACGGATCATGATTCTCTCTCGCTTTCCGGTTCGGGCGCTCAGGCGCTGTGCGGCACGGCGGCGGGCGCCAGTACCGAACCCTCGTCCTGGCCGAGCACGGCCTCGGTGATCGAGTACGGCAGTGCGGTGGGCCGTTCGATCGCGGACACGACCGGCAGGATGATGAGGAAGTGGGCGAAGTAATAGAGCGAGGCGATCTGGCTCAGCATCACGTAGGGCTCTTCAGCCGGGGCGCCGCCGCAGTAGAACAGCACCGCCATGGCCGGGATCAGGCCGAACCAGAAGAACTTGCGGAACAGCGGGCGATAGTGGCCCGAGCGGACCGGTGAACGATCGAGCCACGGGAGGAAGAACCACACCAGGATCGCCCCGAACATCGCCAGCACGCCCATGAGCTTCGCCGGAATGAAGAAGAAATCGTAAGTGAAGGCGCGCAGGATCGCGTAGAACGGCCAGAAGTACCATTCGGGGACGATGTGGGCCGGAGTGCTGAGCGGGTTGGCCGGAATGTAGTTGTCCGGGTGGCCGAGCGCGTTGGGCGCGAAGAACAGCAGGGCGCAGTAGCCGATCAGGAACACGCCGAGCCCGAAGCCGTCCTTGGCCGTGTAGTACGGGTGGAACGGAACCGTATCGCTCTCGCTCTTCACTTCGACGCCGGTCGGGTTCGACGAGCCGGGGATGTGCAGCGCCCAGATGTGCAGCACAACGACCGCCGCGATCACGAAGGGCAACAGGAAGTGGAGCGAGAAGAAGCGGTTCAGCGCAGCATTGTCGGGAGCGAAGCCGCCGAGCAGCCAGGTCTGGATCGGCTCGCCGACCAGCGGGATCGCGCCGAACAGGCCGGTGATGACCTTGGCGCCCCAGAACGACATCTGGCCCCAGGGCAGCACATAGCCCATGAAGGCAGTGGCCATCATCAGCAGGAAGATCACGACGCCGAGCAGCCAGATCATCTCGCGCGGGGCCTTGTACGAGCCGTAGAAGAAGCCGCGGAAAATGTGGAGGTAAACCACGACGAAGAAGGCCGAGGCGCCGTTGGCGTGCGCATAGCGCATCATCCAGCCCCAGTTCACGTCGCGCATGATGTGCTCGACCGAGTCAAACGCCACGCCGGCATTGGCCGCGTAGTGCATGGCGAGGATCACGCCGGTAACGATCTGAATGACCAGGCAGAAGCCGGCGAGAACGCCGAAGTTCCACATGTAGTTCAGATTGCGCGGGACGGGATAGCCGGCGCCGATGGCGTTGTAGACGAAGCGCGGCAGCGGCAGCTTTTCGTCCAGCCACTGCATCAGCGGCGCTTGCGGCTTGTATTCGTTGGCCCAGGGGAAGCTCATGACGGTCTACCTCAGCCGATCTTGACGACAGTGTCGGACGTGAACGCATACTCGGGAACCTGGAGGTTCGCCGGAGCAGGCCCCTTCCGGATGCGGGCGGCAGTGTCGTAGTGGGACCCGTGGCAGGGGCAGAAATACCCGCCGAACTCACCCTTTACCTCACCTTCGCCGGCGCCGAGCGGCACGCAGCCCAGGTGGGTGCAGACACCCATGGTAATGAGCCAGTTTTCCTTGCCCTCCTTGGTCCGCTCCTTGAGAGTCTGCGGATCGCGAAGCGAGTTCACGTCGACCGAATTGGCCTCGGCGATTTCCGCCGGGGTCAGGTTGCGCACGAAGACCGGCTGCTTGCGGAACACCGCCTTGATGGCCTGGCCCGGGGCGATCGCGCTGATATCGAGTTCGGTTGAACTGGCGGCGAGCACGTCGGCCGAGGGGGCCATCTGGCTGATCAGCGGGAGCAGCGTGACGACACCGCCCACGCCCGCCGCGCTGACGGCGGCAATGTTGATGAAATCGCGCCGACGCACCCCTTCCCCGCCTTCGGGGAGAACGGCCTCAGTGCCCGCATGGTCTGACATGGTAAACCCTTGCCCTGCTGTAACAAGCCCGCAACTGGCGCATTTGCACCGATCACGAGCCCCAATCCGTTGCGGTCGTGCAACCCGGGGAGCCCCCAAAACGCGCAGACAAGCGGCGCAATTCAGCCGTCCCCGGAACCGACTTGGCGCGCTGATAGACGCGAAACCATGCCCTGCCAACCGCCTTTTTGCGCTGGCGAGACAGCCATCAGCCGGCTGGCAGCCGCCTAGTCGCGAGGCAAGGAAATGGCGGAAATCTGCCGCCCGTAGCTCGCCTCCTGGCGGTGGGTGGCGCGGCGGAACGAGAAATAGCGGCCTTCTTGCGAATAGGTATCAAGACCAAGCTGCTCGACCGTGCCGATTCCGGCATGAAACATTCGGCGGGCAAGATAGCCGGGGAGATCGAACTGCCAGTGGCCGGGCCGGCCGGAGCCGAAGTGGACGCTGTTGACGGGGTCATCGGCGAGAAAACGGTCGCGGAAAGCCGCGTCCACCTCGTAGCTGGGCTGGGCGATGCACGGGCCGATCGCCGCGGCGATGCGATCGGGCTGCGCGCCGAGGGCCACCATCGCCTCCACCGTGGCGTCGGTCACCCCGCCGAGCGCGCCCTTCCAGCCAGCGTGAGCGGCGCCGATAATTCCTCCCGCGCGATCGGCAAAAAGCACCGGCGCGCAATCGGCGGTGAGCACGCCGAGGAGCAGGCCGGGTCGGTCCGTGACGAGGGCATCGGCGTGGGGACGATCGGCATCGTCCCACGGCTCGGTCACGGTGACGCAGCGGGCGGAGTGGATCTGGTATAGCCCGACAAGCCGCGTGTCGGGGGCGATCGCCTGCGCGGCGCGGCGGCGGTTCTCGGCGATGGCCGCCTCGTCGTCGCCCGAGCCCAAGCCGACGTTGAGCGAGGCCGACGCGCCGGTGGAAACGCCGCCAGTGCGGCCGAGGAAGCCGTGCGGCAAGCCGCCGAGCCCCTCGGCGCGGGCGAGGTCAATGGCTTCGGGCATGCTCATCCGAGGCTGCGCATGACCTGTTCGCGGGTATCGCGCGACAGCGTGGGCGCTGCGGCTATCCGCTCCAGCTGGCGGCGCATCATGGCCGCACGGGCCGGTTCGATCCGCCGCCACCGGCCGAGCGGGGCGACGAAGCGGGCGGCGGTCTGCGCGTTGAGGGGATCGAGCGCGAGGATCAGGTCGGCGATGATCCGGTAACCCTCGCCCGAAAGATCGTGGAAGGCGTGGGGATTGGCGGCGAGCGCCATGTAGAGCGAGCGGACCCGGTTGGGGTTCGTCAGCGTGAAGTCCGCATGATCGGCGAGCGCCTTGACGTGATCGAGCGCGCGGGGATGAAGCGAGCCGGCCTGGAGCGAGAACCACTTGTCGGTGACCAGCGCATTGCCGACGTGGCGGGCGTGGAAATCGGCCAGCTTTTCGGCCCGCAGCGGGGTGTCGAGCCCGGCGAGGACCATCAGGGCGCCCTGCCGGTCGGTCATGTTGTCGGCCGCGTCATATTGCGCGGCGGCGAGGGTGGCGGCCTCGTCCGGCAGGCCGGCGGCGAGGTAGACGAGGGCCTGGGTCTTGACCTTGCGCGCGCCGCGCGCGGCAGCTTCGCGCGAATAGGGAACCTTGCCGGCGCGCTGGTGGAGGGCGCGGAAGCGCTCGGCCAGCGTCGTCGCCAGCCAGGCCTTGAGGCCCTCGCGCTCCTGCCAGATCGCGGTGGGATCGGCCTCGGCGAACTGCTCGGCGAGATAGCCCTCGCCGGGAAGGACCAGCAGCTCGCCGCGCATGAGATCGTCGAGCGCCCCGTCGTCGAGTACTGCGGCCAGCGCCGCGCCGATCGCCTCGCGCCCATCCTGGCGGCTCGCAGCATCGAGCCGGCCGGACACGGCGACTACGAGATGGCGCACGATCAGGCTCTGCAGTGCCTCGTAGCGGGCGAAGGGATCATCGTCGTGGGCCGCAAGGAAGACGAGATCCTCGATGGGCTGATCGGCCTCGATTGCGACCGGCGCGGAGAAGCCCCGGTTGAGCGAGAGGACAGGGCGAGTGCCGCAGCCGCGAAAGGTGAAGGTAGCCTCCGCCTTGTCGAGCACCACCAGTTGCTCGCCGTTGTGCTTGCCGCGGGCGCGGTCGAACAAGGCGAGGCGCAGCGGGATCGGCATGGGCTGCTTGGCTGGCTGACCGGGAGTGGCCGGGACGGTCTGGGCGAGGTGGAGCGTAGCGACGTCGCTCTCATGACTGAGGCGGGCGGTGACCTGAGGGGTGCCGGCCTGGGAATACCACAAGCGGAACTGGGTGAGGTCGAGACCGGCCCCGTCCTCGATTGACTTGATGAAGTCTTCACAGGTGGCCGCCTCTCCGTCGTGGCGGGCGAAGTAGAGGTCCGTCCCGGCGCGGAAGCGTTGCTCTCCCGCCCCGAAGTCCGCAATCGTCCGCATCATGCGGATTACCTCGGCGCCCTTGTTGTAAACCGTCGCCGTATAGAAGTTGCTGATTTCCTGATAGGAATCGGGCCGGATCGGGTGCGCGAGCGGCCCCGAATCCTCCGGGAACTGGGCGGCGCGCAGGATGCGCACGTCCTCGATCCGCTTGACCGGCTCGGAGCCCATGGCGGCGCTGAACAGCTGGTCGCGCAGGACCGTGAAGCCTTCCTTGAGGGAGAGCTGGAACCAGTCGCGGCAGGTGATGCGGTTGCCCGACCAATTGTGGAAATATTCGTGGCCGATCACGCCTTCGACCGCGTCGTAGTCACCATCGGTGGCCGTGGCCGGATCGGCCAGGACGTAGCGGGTATTGAAGACGTTGAGGCCCTTGTTCTCCATCGCGCCCATGTTGAAATCGGACACGGCGACGATGTTGAACAGGTCGAGGTCGTATTCGCGGCCGAAAGCCTGCTCGTCCCACTTCATCGAGGCGATGAGGGAGTCCATGGCGTGGGCGGTGCGGTCTTCGTCGCCCGGGCGGACCCAGATGTTGCAGGTGACCTCGCGGCCGGACATCGTGGTGAACCTGTCGGTCCGCGCCACCAGGTCGCCGGCGACCAGGGCGAAGAGGTAGCTCGGCTTGGGCCAGGGATCGTGCCATTCGGCCCAGTGGGTGCCGTTCTCCCCTTCCCCGCTGGCCACGCAATTGCCATTGGATAGGAGGATCGGGAAGTGGGCCTTCTCGCCGCTCATCCGCACCCGGTAGATCGAGAGCACGTCGGGCCGGTCGGGATGGAAGGTGATGCGGCGGAAGCCCTCGGCCTCGCACTGGGTGCAGAGCATGCCGTTCGACGCATAGAGGCCCATCAGCTGCGAATTGGCGGCGGGATTGATGGCGGTTTCGACGGAGACGTCGTGGGCCTGGCCCGCGAGATCGATCAACAGGTCGGGCCCGTCCATCCGCCAGGCATTGCTCTCGCGCCCGTCGATGGTGACCGACAGGGCGGCGATGCCGTCGCCGGCGAGGCGCAGCGGGGCATCGGCCGCGCCGTCCGGGTTGCGGCGGACCGAGAGGCGGCTGACGACGCGGGTCGCGTCCAGCCCGAGGGAGAAATCCAGCGCGACTTCAGGGACCAGCCAGGCTGGCGGGACATAGTCCTCGCGCCGGATCACCGGCGGGTGCGCGGGCGGCGGCGCGGCGTCGGCGGTCTGCGGGTTTTCGGCAGGGGCGGACGGTCTGCTGGCGATATCCATGGCGACTCTTCTTAATGACTGCGCTTCCGATTGCCAGCAGTGGCGCTATGGGAATCGGCGATGCGACGCATGTTTGTCTTCGGGATGGGCTATTCGGCCCGGTACATCGCCTCCGTGGCCGAGGCGCGGGGGATCGAGGTGGTCTCGACCGGGCGCCAGGGCACGCTGGCCTTCGACGACGAGGGCACGGTGCGCATGGCGCTGGCCGACGCGGATATGGTGCTCTCCTCGGTGCCGCCTTCGGGCGAGGGGCTCGATCCGGTGCTGGAACGCTATGGGGCTGCGCTGCATGGCAAGTGGCTCGGCTATCTCTCCTCTACCGGTGTCTACGGCGACACCGCCGGGGCCTGGGTGGACGAGACCGCGGCGCTGGTGGGCTTTGGCGGTACCGGCCGGCGCAGCGCCCGCAGCGAGTGCGACCGGGAATGGCTGGCGCGCGGGGCGCGCGTGTTCCGGCTGCCGGGCATCTACGGCCCGGGCCGCTCTCCGCTGGACCGCGTGCGCGACGGCGTCGCTCACCGGATCGACCTGCCAGGACAGGTGTTCAGCCGGGTCCACGTGGATGACATCGCCAGCGGGGTCATGGCGGGGCTGGAGGGACCGGCGGG
>JGI24751J29686_10000299_pt1 | contig 18728 bp, 15 predicted proteins | sample KBSSwiS6_FD_29686 | JGI IMG/M metagenome (IMG submission 29686)
CAGCTCAGGCTTCAGTCGGTGGTGTGGAACGAAGCGGTCAAGATCAACGGGGCCGACCCGGACTTTCACCGGCGCGACCTGTGGCAGGCGATCGAGGGCGGGGACTTTCCTGCCTGGGACCTTGGCGTCCAGCTGTTCGATCAGGACTTCGCCGACAGCTTCGATTTCGACGTCCTCGATCCGACCAAGATCATTCCCGAGGAAGTGCTCCCCGTCCGCAAGGTCGGCCGCCTGGTGCTCGACCGCGTGGTCGACAACTTCTTCGCCGAGACGGAGCAGGTCGCTTTCTGCACCCAGAACGTGCCGCCGGGGATCGACTTCAGCAACGACCCGCTGCTGCAGGGCCGCAACTTCTCCTACCTTGATACCCAGCTCAAGCGGCTCGGCAGCCCCAATTTTACACACCTGCCGATCAACGCGCCGCGCTGCCCGATGGCGCACTTCCAGCAAGACGGGCACATGGCGATGCGCAACTCTAAGGGCCGGGTGAACTACGAGCCGAACTCCTGGGGCCCGCTAATGGGTGGACCGCGCGAGGACCCCGAGCGAGGCATACGCAGCTTCGCCGCGGAAGGTGATGGACCCAAGCAGCGGCTGCGGCCAGAGAGCTTCGCCGATCACTACAGCCAGGCGCGGCAGTTCTTCGTCAGCCAGACACCGATCGAGCAGAAGCACATCGGCGACGCCTTGGTCTTCGAGTTGAGCAAGGTGGAACGGCCGGACATCCGTATCCGAATGGTCTCGCACCTGATCAACATCGACCCGGCGCTTGCGCAGACCGTTGCCAACGGCCTCGCGGTGGACCTGCCGGAACCGGCGCAGGCGGCGATGCCGACGCGGCAGGACCTTTCGCCTTCGCCGGCGCTCAGCATCGTTGCCAATGGCCCCGGCGGATTTGCCGGGCGCAAGTTGGGGATCCTGGTGAGCGACGGCACCGATGCGGCGCTATATGTCGCTCTGGTCGAGGCGGTGACCGCGGCTGGCGGCGTCTACGAAGTGGTGGCGCCGAACATTGGCGGCGTGGTCCTCTCGGATGGGTCCGCCCTGGCCGCGAAGCACAAGATCGATGGGGGGCCCTCGGTGCTGTTCGATGCAGTGGCAGTCATTCCCTCGGCCGAGGGCGCGCAGATGCTGGCCGGCGACGGGCCAACGCGGGACTTCGTCAGCGACGCCTTCGTCCACTGCAAGTTCATCGGCCTGTCCGATGGCGGCGCGGCATTGATGGCGGGAGCCGGCCTGGTTGATATGCTTGATGAGGGTTGCATTGCACTGAGCGAGGCAGGCGATGGGGAGGCGTTTATCGCGGCATGTGCGCCGCTTCGCTACTGGCCGCGCGAGCTCGACGTGGATGCCGATTCGGAAAGCGTGGCGCCATAGCGCACGGATCTGTTCGGGGTTACAGGGTAGGGCATGAAGTTCACGGAAGAGTTCGCTGCGCCGCCGCCGCTCGCGCCCTCGCGGACGGCCCTGCCGTGGATTGAGACGCGCCCCGGGCTGCCCTACCTCTGTCCGAGTATGGCCAAACCTGGACACCGATCGGCCACAACGATGCGGTGACCTGCCCGAACTCGCAGGACGGAGCAGCCGGTCATCGAACGTAAGGTCCGCTCCCCGCCCCTCACCCACTTAACCGCACAATCCACTCGACTTCCTACCGCGCTCGAGCATTGCTGTTCGTGTCAGCGCGACGCGCGCGGCACGCTCCGGGGTCTGTATCTCCGGAGCTTCAGGTGGTGGGACGGCACGATGCCGCCCAAAACCTGAAGGACCAAGCCCATGCCCCCTGCCCCCAAGCTCAGCGAGCTGCAACTGGTCGTCCTTGCCCATGCCGCCAAGCGGGACGACCGCTATGTTCTGCCGCTCCCCGCCTCGCTCACCGATCACCAGCGCACCCGAACCCAGATCACGGACCTCATCAAGCGCAAGCTACTCGCTGAACATGAGGTGAGCCCCCGCGCGCCCTACTGGCGCGAGGAGGAAGACCGGCGTATTGGCCTGGTCGTGACCGCTGCCGGCTGCGCCGCCATCGGCATCGACCTGACTGATGGCGAACCGGATCAGCAATCCACCGAGGACGCCAGCCTTCCTGCCGCCGCCCATTTGGTCCACACCGGGCACGAGACCGCATCGCCGCGGCCGGCCAGCAAACGCGCCGGGGTGATCGCCCTACTCGCGCGTCCGGACGGCGCCGGCCTCGCTGAGATCTGCAACCAGACCGGCTGGCTCGCGCACAGCGCGCGTGCCTTCCTCACCAGCTTGCGCAAGAGCGGCCACAGGGTGGAACGCACGCGCAGCGACGGCGTGACCCGCTATGCCATCACGGAGACCGCCAATGCTGAGCGGTAAGGTCACCGACCAACTGAGCGAGCTCGATGGACTGGGCTCGGCCGAGCTGCGGCGGTGCTGGCACGAGCTGGCGGGCGAGCAGGCGCCGCAGGTCAGCCCCAAACTGCTGCGCCTCGCCCTCGCCTATGAGCTCCAGGCCCACCAGCACGGCGGGCTCAGCCGGCGGGCCCAGCAGGTGCTCGATCAGGTCGCTGGCGGGAAGACCCGGACCCGCACGGTGCAGGCCGGGATGCGGCTGGTCCGCGAGTGGCAGGGCACGCTCCACGTGGCCACCATCGAGCCCGACCATACCGTGAAGTGGAACGGCAAGAGCTGGAACTCGCTGAGCGAGGTGGCCCGGGCGATCACCGGCACCCGCTGGTCGGGCCCAGCCTTCTTCGGCCTCAAGCACAAGAAGACGGCGGCATGAGCACCAAACGCAAAACGGTGCGCTGCGCGATCTACACCCGCAAGTCGAGCGAGGAAGGTCTCGAACTGGGGTTCAACTCGCTCGATGCGCAGCGTGAGGCCTGTGCGGCCTATATCCTGAGCCAGGCCGGTGAAGGCTGGCAGGAGGTGCCGGTCCGCTACGATGATGGCGGCCTGTCCGGCGGAACGCTCGATCGCCCGGCGCTGCAGCGGCTGCTGGCCGATGTCGCAGCCGGGCGGATCGACATCATCGTGGTCTACAAGGTCGATCGGCTGACCCGCTCGCTGCTCGACTTTGCCAAGCTGGTCGAGCGCTTCGATCAGGCCGGTGTCAGCTTTGTCTCGGTGACCCAGTCGTTCAACACCACCACCTCGATGGGCCGGCTGACGCTCAACATGCTCCTGTCCTTTGCCCAGTTCGAGCGCGAGGTCACCGCCGAGCGGATCCGCGACAAGATCGCCGCGTCCAAGGCCAAGGGTATGTGGATGGGCGGCACCCCGCCCTTGGGCTATCGGCCCAATGGGCGGAGCTTGGCGATCGTGCCAGACGAGGCCGAGCTCGTCCGCACCATCTTTGCGCGTTACCTGGCGCTGGGCTCGGTTCGCCTGCTCGCCGATGCGCTGGTCGTAGCAGGAACCCCGGTGCCCGTACGCAGCCGGGCCAGGAGCGGGCAGACCTATGGCGGCGGCTGGTTCTCGCGCGGGCAGCTCTATGCGATCCTGCGCAATCCCGTCTACAGCGGCCGCATTCCCCACCGCGGCGCCACCTTCCCCGGCCAGCATGCAGCTCTGATCGATGAGCCGACCTGGACCGCGGTACAGGATCAGCTCGCCGCCAACCAGAACGGCCAGCGCCTGGCCCGGGTCGCGCGGACGCGGCTACTGCAAGGGCTCGTCACCGACGAGGCCGGCGAGGTGTTGGTCGTCTCGCACGCGACCAAGGGCAAGGTGCGCTACCACTATTATGGCCGCCGTCCCCGCGAGGCTGGCGCACAGGCGGAGCCCGCCTCCCCTGCCCTGCGCCTTCCGGCGCGCGAGATCGAGCAGGCGGTCAGCGAGGCCTTGGCCACGCTCTTTGCTGACCCGCTTGATCTTGCTGCCCGGGCCGGGCTGGTGCTGGCCGGGATCACAATGCGTCAGCTGGAGCAACGCGGTACGGTCCTCGCGGGCAAGCTGCGGGAGCGCGATCATACAACCATCCGGGCGCTGCTCACCGGCGTGCGGGTCTTGCCCGACACGTTCGAGCTCGTGCTGGGCCGGGCTGCCCTCGCCGAGGCGCTGGGGCTGCATGCTCCGGACGGCGGCGAGCAGGTGTTAACCCACAGCGTCGCCCTGCGGCTCACCCGCACTGGCCGGGCGATGCGGCTGGTGCAGGACAATGGCCAGGCGATCACCCCAGCGCCGCCCGCCGACACCCAAGCGCTGGTGCGACTGCTCGCCCGGGCGCGGCAGTGGTGGAAGCTGCTCCAGGACACCGATCTCGAGATCAAGGTCCTCTCCGCCCGCGAAGGCGTCACCGCCTCCTATATGACCCGGGTGACGCGGCTCGCGTTCCTGTCGCCCCGGGTGGTTGACGCCGCGCTCGCCGGGGCGTTGCGGACCGGGGTTGATGTGAGCGCCCTGCTTGCACCCGGCGCGATTAGTTCAGAGTGGGCTGAGCAGGAACGGCGGTTTCTACCGATGAAGGTGGATAGCACGCTTGGAAACCACTGAGCCCTCACGGGGGTGTTGTCAGAGCAATGGGCACTGCGTGCTGAAGCCGAGCTTCTTCCGCGTTTGCCTCTGAATCGAGGCAGAACTCGCAGCAATCCGGGAATGATCCGAACGGGTTCGCAGGACTGACAGCTCTGACACCGTAGCATGCCCCGTTGCTCTGACAACACCGTCAAGCGCAGTGAAGCGGGGACCGGCGTAAGCACCGATTGGCATTGGTCGTCAATGCGCTCATTGTCAGCGCAATGCAGTTTAACCCGTCTTTGCTGCCCCTACCGGTCCTCGCGATTACGGCGACGGCGATCTCGCGGGCCGTGTTTGCACTGTGGCGAGATCCGGAAGGGCCCAACCTTGTTGTGGTTGCCGGCGCCGCCTTGCTGATTTTTCTAATCAGTGGCGCGTTTCACAGTTCCAGCTTGCTCTGTTCGATGGGCGGGAGAGACCGGTTGCTGACCGCGGTGCTAGTGCAAGTAGCGGTCGGCTGCGCTATGTTCGCGCTGGGCTAAAGAGATGCCTCACTTCGCCAGGAGCACCCTGAAGCCAGGTGTGATCGATGGTGGCAAGGGCGACGTCGCGGCGCGCACCTTCTTCCGGATGGAGATCGGCCCGGCAATGCGCAGCGGCTTAATCATGATGGCAGTGATCACTGTGCTTGGAGCCTGCAGCAGCCGGCAGTCTGAGACCGATCAGGCTAGTGCTGCGAGCGAGACACATCAGAGTACTGTTCCTACAACTGTCCACTCCTCGAAGCAAGCCAGCTCCCAGCCAGCCCATCCAGGCTCCGCATCGGCCGGCGGTTCGGGAGCCTGCATGACGCAAGATGGGGAGAAGCTTATCCTGCGGCCAATTCGAGCGGTAGGTACAGAGCCCTTCTGGGGTGCACAGATCGAGGGGCGTTGCGTAACTTACTCTCACCCCGAGAGTCCCGTGGGCGTGCGAATTTGGACCCGCTATACCCCGGAGGGCCACGGCATCTGGTCTGGCACGCTCGCGGGCAAGCAGTTTGAACTGCGAGCACGCAACGCCCCGGGTTGTTCCGACGGAATGTCCGATAAGCAGTACCCGCTGGCCATTGATCTACTGGTCGACGGCGAGCGGCGCACAGGTTGCGCGGAGGAGCTTTAACCCTGCCCCCATCATTTCGTCCGTCGCTTCCGACTAAGAGCGCCGACATTGTGGGCGTTCCCTCGTTTAACCACGTGGCCTGAAACCTGTCGTCCGTTTACCTGACCGATGTGTCCCTTCTTGTGAAAGAGACGTTGCACCGAGGTGCGTTGAGCTGGGAATCAAAAGCCGCACGTCCCAGGTCGGACGAGCTGCGCTCGCCATGACGCGCTTGGCAAAGAGTGCCCACGCCCCGTGGGTAGGTGAAAGGATCTACGTGGCCATCCCCGTCTTCGACAACAGTTACCTGCGGCTTCCCGAGCGCTTCTACGCCAGGGTAGATCCGATGCAGCCGCCGGCACCCAGGCTGATTGCAATCAACCGCAACCTCGCGTGCGAGCTGGGCTTCGATCCTGACTGGTTAGCCAGCCGGGAGGGTTTGGACATCCTGACCGGGCGTCTGATCGCTGAGGGCTCCGAACCGATCGCCACCGCTTATGCAGGGCACCAGTTCGGAAACTTCGTTCCACAGCTCGGAGACGGGCGCGCGATCCTGCTCGGCGAGGTCGTTGACCTGAATGGCCATCGCCGAGATATCCAACTCAAGGGCGCCGGCCGCACGCCCTACTCGCGCGGCGGGGATGGAAGAGCGGCTCTGGGGCCGGTCCTGCGGGAATACCTCTTGAGCGAAGCCATGGCGGCCCTCGACATCCCGACGACCCGCTCGCTTGCCGCCAGTTCGACCGGCGACAGCGTCTGGCGCGAGAATGAGCTTCCCGGCGCAGTGCTCGTGCGTGTCGCGGCGAGCCATATCCGGGTCGGGACCTTCCAGTTCCTCGCGGCGCGTCAGGACCTCGAAGGCATCCAGCTGCTCGCCGACCACGTCATCGCCCGGCACTATCCCGACGCCGGCCAGGCTGACCAGCCATACCGCGCGCTCCTGGAAAAGGTGGTGATCGCCCAAGCCGACCTCATCGCGTGTTGGATGCTCGTCGGCTTCATCCACGGCGTGATGAACACCGACAACATGTCGATCGCGGGCGAGACGATCGACTACGGCCCTTGCGCCTTTCTCGATGCCTACGATCCCGCGACCGTGTTCAGCTCGATCGACCGGCACCGGCGCTACGCCTTCGGCAACCAGCCGCAGATCGGGCTCTGGAACCTGACGCGCCTGGCCGAGACGCTGCTGCCGCTGTTGGCCGAAGACACCGAAGTGGCAATCGAGATCGCGCAGGAGGTCCTGGCGCTGTTTCAGCCACGCTTCGCGCAAAGGCACGGCGAGGGCATTCTCGCCAAGCTCGGGATCGCGACGATGCGCGAGGGCGATCCCGAGCTCAGGAACGCGATCCTCGAGGCCATGCAGCGCAATCTCGTCGACTTCACGCTGTTCTTTCGGCGGCTTTCGGATGCGATCGAACCCGGGACCGGTGACGAGCCGGTGCGCGAACTGTTCGTCGATCCGACGGCCGCGGACGCGGTACTCGACCTCTGGCGCGCGCGCCTCGCCCGGGAGGGACGGACCGCTTCCGAAGTCAAGCTTGGCATGCAGGCGGCCAATCCGGCCTACATACCGCGCAACCACCGGATCGAGGCGGTGATTCAGGCAGCTACCCAGGGCGACTTCGCGCCTTTCGAGGAGCTGCGCGCGGTCCTCTCGCAGCCATTCACCGCGCGGCCAGAGTTCGCGCGTTACGAAGATCCTCCGCTCGATCACGAGCGTGTGCGTGCAACCTTCTGCGGAACGTGAGGATGCCTACTTGAAAATCGTCAATGGCGCGAGCCTGCAGCCGCGATCGGGAGGAAAGCCTAAGCAGATCGTCCTCCTGCTGCACGGCTTTGGCTCAAATGGGCAGGACATGATCAGCCTGGCTCCGACCTGGCAGCAGACGCTCCCCGACGCGCTGTTCCTGGCGCCGCATGCGCCGCAGCGTTCGATCGCGGGCATCGGCTATCAGTGGTGGGCTCTGTCCGACATTTCGCCTCGTGCTCTCGCGCTCGGCGCCGTGAGCGTGGCGCCGGCGATCGAAGCGTTCATTGATCGAAAGCTCGATCAGCACGGCCTTGCCAATGCCGATCTCGCGATCGTCGGCTTCAGCCAGGGCACGATGATAGCGCTTCATGTCGGCCTGCGCCGGAAGCAGCGCGTGGCCGCCATCGTCGGGTACTCGGGAATGCTGACGGGCGGGGCTGACCTGAAGCATGAGATACAGTCCAGACCGCCCGTGCTCCTCGCCCACGGCTCACACGATGCCGTTGTCCCCGTCGCGGCGCTCCATACGGCCGAGGCCGAGTTGAAGCGTCTTGAGGTCCAGGTGACGACCCACGTGTCGAACGGCATCGACCATACGGTCGATCCCGTGGGCCTGCGACTTGGCTGCGAGTTCGTTAGGGCCGGCTTCGGGCTCTGATAGTTTGCGCTCACCCACCGGCGTAAGGCCCGCTCACGCCAACATTGCGGTCATTCACCCCTTCGAACCGTCCTAAATTCCGTCGTCCGTTCATTTCACCCCCAAGCCACCGGATGTGGGTGGTTCCGCGAACAATTCGCACCGCGGCCGTGATTGCTAACTTTCCGGCGGAGCGTTAGGCTTGGAGCGGATGGGATCACCGCGCGTTTCCCGGCTGGAGATGCGCGATGGAAACCACGATCGGGGTCGACCAGGGACCACTGACATTCAAGCATTTGATCCTGCTGGGGGTCGCCCTGGCCAGCAGCAAGCGGCCGGGCAAACGGAACGACGCCCCGCCCGCGGCTACTCCGCGCGACAGCGCCCCCGCGCCGGCAGCGGAGGGCACGGCAGGCGACGGGCGTGGCCGCACCGCCGCTTCGCCGCTCGAAATTCCGACGAGCGGCTGGAAGGAGGTGCTCCTGCGCTCCTGGAAGGAGGCGGGCGATGACAATGTCGGCCTGGTTGCGGCAGGGGTGGCCTTCTACGCGTTCCTTGCCCTTGTTCCGCTGCTGGGCGCCGTGGTCCTGACCTACGGGCTGGCGGCCAGTCCCACCGGCATGGCTAAGGCCATGGCTCGGCTGACCACCCTCCTCCCGCAGCAGGTGACTCAGATCATCGGACAGCAACTGGCGGAAGTAATCGAGACTTCGGAAGGCAAGAAGGGGATAGGCCTGCTGGTGGCCTTGGCCCTGGCCGTATTCGGCGCGCGATCGGCCGTGGGCGGCATCATCGCCTCGCTCAACATCGCCTATGAGGAGAAGGAGAAGCGCGGGTTCCTCTTCGTCAATATCCTAGCCATCGGGATGACGGCGGCAACCGTGGTCCTGATCGTGCTAGCATTGGGCGCCGCTGGCGCGATGACCTTGCTGGACGAGGCCCTGCCGCATCTGCCCGGCGTGGTCACCGCCCTGCTCAAGGTGATGTCCTATGTGATTCTTGCCGCCATTGCCGCCGCGGCGGCGGCGTCGCTCTACCGCTACGGCCCCTCGCGCGACCAGGCCAAATGGATCTGGATCACGCCCGGCACCCTGCTTTTCGCGCTTGCCTGGGCGGTCCTGACCGCCGGCTTCGGGTTCTACGCCGCAAACTTGGGCAACTACGGCCCAACCTATGGTTCGCTGTCCGGGGTGGTTGTGCTGCTCACCTGGATTTACCTCTCCGCCTATGCTCTGCTGTTCGGGGCAGAGCTCAATTCCGAGCTAGAGCACCAGACGCTGCGCGACACCACCGAAGGGCCGGAGCGACTATTGGGCACTCGCGGCGCCTGGTCGGCCGATCACGTCGCCCCGCCCGGCGGCACGCGCAAGCCGGAGCAGAAGGGGAATGCAGGGGGGAAGGCTTAGGCCAGCCATCATTGCGGGCATAGCCCGGGACTGTGGTCCGATCTTCAGGCCGGCCGCTTGCAACCGGCGTTGAAGGCTTCTTTATCACCTCGGCCACTGTCGCCAACAAAGCAGCATTTTGACGTCTCAACGTCGCTCCCTAAAAGCGGTCATTCGTTTCTTTGTCACCCAGCATTCATGCTGGCGGCATACGCCGGCATTGCGCAGTATTCGTTGCCCCCGAGGCTGTCGATCCGAGAGCGCGCTTGATGAAGCCAGCGGACGATGGATGATCCCGCCTCCCTAGTCGGTCGAGACCATCAGTCGATCCAGGGTCTCCGGTGTGATCGTGCCGGTCACGGTCAATCCATGAGATTCCTGGAACCGGCGTAGGGCGTGGCGAAGCTGCGGACCTACCGCGCAGTCGATCGTGCCCGCGTTAGGGCCGATGCACCGCTGACCCATGGACGTCTGGCACACCCCGGCGGAGCCGTTGGACGGCGGCGGCGTTTGAACACAGTTGCCATCGTGAGTTCTGACATGATCCTGGGTATACGGACGGAAGAGTTGATTGCCTGGGTTGCCAGGATCGGTTCAGCAGCGGTGATCCTAGTTTTCGGCCTGTGGCTTGCGTTCTTCATATCCAAGGCTGTGCGGACCAAGGCGCTCGCCAACAAGCGCATCGACACGACCCTCGGCGCCTTCATCTCCGTGGTGATCCGCTATGCGCTGATCGCCGTGGTGCTAGTCATCGTCCTGCAGCAGTTCGGGATCCAGACGACCAGCCTGGTCGCGGTGCTGGGAGCCAGCGCCCTGGCAATCGGCCTCGCACTCCAAGGAACCCTCACCAACGTGGCGTCTGGCATCATGATCGCGCTCATTAGGCCATACCACATCGGCGACTTTGTCGAGATCAACGGCAAGGAGGGGGTCGTCACCGACCTGGACCTTTTCTTTACCCGGCTGCGCTCGTCCGAGGAGCGAATCATCCTGGTCCCCAATGGGCAGGTGACCTCCAATCCCATCATCAATCATACCCTGAAAGGCCGACGCAGGTGCATTGTTGAAGTCGGCATCGGCTACGAAGATGACATCGATCTGGCCCTGGACATGATGCGCACTATCATGGCCGGCGATAGCCGAGGCTCATCTGATCCGCCGCCCTGGTTTGGGGTGAAAGGGCTCGGTGACTCTGGAGTGAACATAGAAGGCCGGGTATGGGTCCAAACCGAGCAGCACCGGGTTTACAGGTCCGAGATGATCAAGCTGATCAAAGAGGCGTTTGACCGGGAGGGGGTTGAAATCCCCTACCCTCACGCAGTTCAGATCAGCAAGGGTGAGGTCCCGCCGCGAAAACCCCCTGTCAAACCGGCTCCGGCTGATAACCGGTAACCAAAGCTCCCTCGTCGGCTCACGCCGACATAGCGGACGTTAAGTGCGCGCATATCAAATCTGCAAGCTGACGTTGGTTCACATGCGATCTGCGTGACGTGCTCGGTGGCTCGGCCAAGCATTGAACCGTACCGCTCGCATTCCCACCTCTCATCCCAGAACACCTGAGGATGCAGATATGGCCGGTGGATGGTCACGCGACGGAGCAGTGCAAGATCAGATCGACGACACTGTAAACGACGCGGTCCGCGGGGCTCGCGCACGGATGCCCGCCGGTGAAGGGCTCGAACATTGTGAAGAGTGTGGCGAGGTGATCCCGGTTCGTCGGCGAGAAGCACTGCCGGGTGTTCGCACCTGCGTACCATGTCAGACGGCACGGGATAAGACGGTGGTCCACTCCCAAATCAACCGCCGCGCCAGCAAAGACAGTCAGTTGCGGTGAGGACAGCAGCCGCCGACATAGCGGTCGTCGATCTCAGTTTCGCTGCTCCCTGAAAGCAGCCTTCCGTTCAGGAAGACCCACGCACGACCAGAGCGATCGCCGGAGGATTACTCAGGCTGCGTGCTTGCAATCATGTCCATGAAATCACGGGCAGCATCACGATCCGCAGCATCCTTGAAGGCGATGTCGAGATCGGGCGATGCACCGAGCATGTAGAGCAGGCTCCACAATGCGAAGCGCCGCGCTCGATCCTGTTCAAGTCCGAGATCGACCCGCATCTTCTCGATCCCCGCCTTCAACGCATCCGGTGAGATCGCCTCAAGGTCGGCTGTGGCGAAGTACCGTCGGAGTTGATCATCGAAGTCCATTGTCTCATCCTGTCCGGCGGCAACGGCGAACTTACCTACTCGCCGTCAGGCGTGCGCTGCAGACTTTTGGTCGATGGGGCGGAGCAACTAACCCGATCAGATCACCGCCGTTCGACACCTCAAAATGGCTCCGTAAAACCCGCGATTCATTTATCTTTGCGGCGTCGGAGGCGCCTCACCGCGGTGACGCTCCTCGGTAAAGATCTGCCAAGTGGTGATGAACAGCGCGCCAGCAAGCGGTCCCAGGACAATGCCGCTCAGCCCGAGCAGGTCGATGCCACCGAGCGTGGTTACTAGTACGAGCCAGTCGGGAATGCCGGCGTCGCGACCGACCAACCTCGGGCGCAGGATATTGTCGGCAAGGCCGATGACGATGACCCCCGAGGCGACGACCACGATCGCTTGCCAGATCGCGCCTGTGGCGAAGAGATATACGGCTACCGGTCCCCAGACTATCGCCGGCCCGATCGCAGGCAGCAGCGCCGCGATCGCCATTAGCATGCCCCACAGTAGCGCGGCGGGCAGACCGACAATGGCGAAAGTCGCCGCGCCAAGACCCCCCTGCACTAACGCGACGACGCCCGATCCCTTGATCGTGGCGCGCACGACCGTCTCGAATTTCTCGGCGAGTCTGGCGGCGATGCCCGGGTCGAGCGGCAGCGAGCGGACCACAGCCGGGCCTATGAATTCGCCGTCGCGCAGGATGAAGAAGGTGATGTAGAGTCCGACTGCAAATGCCAGTAGGAAGGCGGCGGCGTTGGCGCCGATGGCGAGCGCCTGGCGGGCAATCATGCTGATGCTGTTGTTGATCGCCAGCGACACGCGCGACTGCGCACGTTCGAAGCTGCCGAAGCCGGCCGCGTCGAGCAGGCGCTGGATGCGGTATGGCAGGGCATCGTGGACCTGCTCGAAATAGCGCGCGAAATCGATCTGCCCGGTACGGACCTGCTCGACGACGCCCGCCGCCTGGTCGACCACCAAGCTGGCTATGACCAACGCCGGAATGACGACGGCGACGGTGATGACCAGCATGGCATTGGCGGCGGCGAGGTTTCGCCGGCCGGGCCAGCGGGCGAGCATGCGCTGGAACAGTGGCTGGAACAGGAGCGCGGCGAGCGCGGCCCACAGAAGCGCGCCGAAAAAGCTCGAGACGACTAGCGTCAACGCGATCGTGACTAGCCCGACCGTCAGGATCAGGCCCCCGTTCTCCACGCGCCGGCGATCAAGTGTCATGATGTCCCCTGCTTGAGCGATTCAAATTGAGCCGGGGTCTGTCCGGTCCCAGCAAAAACCCTCGCTGATCAACGTGGCACGGAAGCCCTAGTTGCCGCATATTCTGCGAATCGCATCGTGGCGGCCTTTATCATTCGCCAGAGTTACGAGGCGGGAAACTTGCGGCCGCTGCAAGTTTGGCGTGAATGGCCCCTCCGTCTACTAGAACTCTCGGCCCATGCGGCTAGTTGCATCACGGATGTCGCACGTCTCAGGGGGTAGCGCTGCTTTCGCCAACATTGCGGCCATCTAGCCTGTCAGGCGCGAACCCTAATATCTGCCTTTGTTCACCTTTCCTGCGAGGTTGGGTGTAAAGCAAGGTCCCCCTGCCGGCTGCCGAATGTATTGACTGAGGTGGCCTGCCACACGTTGGTGCGGTTGCGCCCGTGCTTCCCCAAGGCTACATTGTTGCGGTGGGGCTCGTCGCCAACCTTGTAGATGAACACCATCTCATGTTGCGAGCGATAGAGGGAGCCCATTCCCGCATTGGTCTTGACCCACACCGCGATGTTGAGCCGCTTGTGGAACACCGCCTCGCCCGCAGCGATCTGCTCCCCGGCATGGTGATGATCCATAAACAGGTAGGCGACCGCGCTGGGCCTGGCGTGCGCGGCCATCGCGCCTTCGGCGTCGGTGAGGAAGGCAACGAACTGCCCGGTGCTCATCTCGCCGTGGGCGTAGGCAAACTCGCGGTGGCGGAAGCGCCCCTTGCCGCCGTTATGCCTGGCGTTGCTGGTGTTGTAGGGGGGATCGCTGACGATCACGTCCGCCCGCTCGCCCGCCATCAGCGCGGTCAGCGAGACTCCATCGAGCAGATCGCCGCAGCCGACGCGATGCTCCCCGCACAGCCACACGTCGCCGCTGCGCGACACCGCCGCGACCGGCACCGGATCAATCGGTTCTTCATAGACGAGGCCCAGGGTGCGCTTGGCGTCGATCTCGCCGGCCACAAAGCCGGTAAGTGCAAGATCGAGGCCCGCCAGCTCGATTTCGCCGAGCGCCAGCTTTACGAGCTCGTCGTCCCAGCCTGCGTTCAGGGCAATCTTGTTGTCGGCAATCTGGAGGCAGCGCTTTTCCGCAGCGGTGAGCCCGCTGATCGTGATCGTCGGCACCGAGGTCATGCCCAGCAGCTTCGCAGCGCGGAAGCGGCCGTGGCCAGCGATGATGGTGCCCGCCTCGTCGATAAGGATGGGACTGAAGTAGCCGGTCGCCTGATAGCTGTCGGCAATCTGCTGGACCTGACCCTTGGAATGGGTGCGCGGGTTGCGCTTATCGGGTCTCAGCTTGTGGATCGGCGTGTAGCCAAATTCTGTCGTACCTACCATTTTACCCTCCGAGTTACGGCCACTGCGGCCTTGCGAAAAACTTCACCTCGGCGGGGGTGTGTGGGTGTGAGCCTAGTCCGCGAATCTTATCGAATTTTTCGCGCGATGAGCGCAGCTCACGGGCCGGCCCGAATTCGCGCACACGGGAATGGCCTTCCCGTTTTTTGGGTCAAACCTTCCCGTTTTTTCGATGGGCATCCCGCCTGAGAGCCGCAGAAATCTGCGGATCGGTCGCGGCCGTTCCCGTGGTCGGGCTGCGATTTACCCAATTGATACGCGTTATCCGGGAAAGCGTACTGCATCCACATGCCGCGGAGAAAATGGCCTGAATAACGGGTCGAGAGGCGGCCATCGACGCTCTCCGCAGTACTGACTGCGGCGCGCAAGGCCGCAGAACCGCGCGGTTTTTGCCGCTGCGGGAAGATGTTCAGGGATGGAGGAGGACTGCGTGGCGGAGAGGGTGGGATTCGAACCCACGGTACGGTTGCCCGTACACCGCATTTCGAGTGCGGCGCATTCGACCTCTCTGCCACCTCTCCGCGAAGTGCCGGTGAGCGAGCCGGGAGGGCCCGTCTGGTCGGGAGAGGCGCGGTTAGCGGAACGAATCGGGCTTGCCAAGCCCCGGAGCGCCGGGGGCGTGGATTTTGACCGGCGGGAAGCGGTTTCGCGGGATGCAGCAACCGGCCCCGCGAGCAGTGGATCGAGGACGCGGCCAAAGTGGGCGTGGAGCGCGTGGCCCTGCCGGAAGTCACCGGCGAACGGCTCTTGCGCCTCGCCCAGCGGGTCGCCCGGACCAGCCACCATGGCGTCAACCGCGAGCATCCCCTGCTCGCCGCCACCCTGCCCGACGGCGCCAACGTGCAGCTCTGCGGCCCGCCGCCACCCTCAGCCACTGGGCCCTTGCCATCTGCCGCCACCGCCCGCTCGGCCTCTCGCTCGACGCCTACGATCGCGGCCCGCTGCGCCCCCGGGCCGAGCCGGACTGGCCGGATCCGCAGGACGAGCAGATCGCCTGCCTGCGCGAAGCGATCCGCGCGCGACCTTCCCGACTGACCTTCGGGGCAGTTTTCCGGGGATTAGGCACCCGCCGCCTTGCCGATAGGGGTGACAGGCCTATATTGGCAACATGGACCGGATCGACCGCGCCTCATTCTTTTCCCCGCAGGCCGGCCGCCTGATCGATGCGCCGCGCCACGCCCACGCCCGTTTCGGCATCGGCGACGTCGTCCGCCACCGCCAGTTCGATTTTCGCGGCGTCATCTTCGATATCGACCCGGTCTTCGCTAATTCCGAGGAATGGTACGAGTCCATCCCCCAGGAAGTCCGCCCCAAGCGCGAACAGCCCTATTACCACCTCCTCGCCGAAAACGGGGAAAATGCCTATGTCGCCTATGTCAGCCAGCAGAACCTCGTCGGCGATGGTGAAGGCGGGCCAGTGGAGCACCCCTCGGTCGAACAGCTGTTCGAGGATTTCCGCGACGGGCACTACCGGCTGCGCCGCGGATTGACGCACTAGGGTTTGTAGCGCCCTTCACATCCGTGAACTGCTAGCGGGCTGGTGCGATCTAGGAAAGGCCGGATGGCGTTTCCGCACACAACAACAGTCAGCTCTTGAGCCGCCACCCACTGCGCAGCAGGCCATAAGTCACCGCACCCAGCATCAGGTTCAGCACCCCCAGCCCGACCCCCCCGTGGAGCACGGCCTCGTTGGTGCTGCCGATGTCGCTCCGGCCGAGGAAACCGAAGCGGAAGCCCGAGATCACGTAAAAGAACGGATTCATCCGGCTTACGGTCTGAAAGACCGGGGCCAACCGGTCGATCACGTAAAACGTTCCGGAAAGCATTGTCAGCGGGGTGATCACGAAGTTGGTCACCGCCGCGTTATGGTCGAACTTCTCCGCCCAGAGCGAGGTGAGCAGGCCGATCAGAGCCAGCAGGACCGAGCCCATCAGGCCGAACCAGATCACCGCCCACCAGTGGTGCACCGTCAGGTCCACGCCTGGCCACAGCCAGATTGCACCGGCAAGCGCGAGACCCACCAGAATGGCCCGGGTCAGCGCCGCGCCGACCAGGGCGATCATCAGCTCCATTTCGGAGAGCGGCGGCATCAAGTAGTCGACGATGGTGCCCTGGATCTTGCCAGCCAGGAAACTGAAGCTCGAATTGGCAAAGGCGTTGTTCATCATGCCCATGGCAATGAGGCCCGGCGCGACGAACGTGGCGAAGTTGACGCCCAGCACCAGCCGGTTGTCGCCGCCCAACGCAACGGTGAAGATCATCAGGTAAAGCAGGGTGGTGATCGCCGGGGCCCAGATCGTCTGGGTCTGTACCTTGAAAAACCGACGCACTTCCTTGATATAGAGCGTCCACAGGCCCAGCCCGTTGATCCCGTGAATGATCGGCACCCCTTGCGCGGAAAATTCCCGTGCCGGAACAGGTGCATCGTGAACGTCGGCAAGCTGGGGTTGATCGGCCATGCAGTGGCGACTATCGGCACCGCAAGCCAATGGCAAGCGCACCCGCGGGCACAGGGTCCGGCGGGCGTGGCAAAGGAAAGTTGACGGCAGGCATGAGCTGGACCGACGAACGCATCGAGAAGTTGACCAAGATGTGGGAAGGCGGCGCCACAGCCAGCCAGATCGCCGATGAACTCGGCGGGGTGAGCCGCAATGCCGTGATCGGCAAGGCGCACCGACTGGGGCTGAAGGCTCGCCCGTCCCCGGTCAAGCCGAACGAAAAGGACGCCGCACCCACGGCCGCGTCCAAGCCCGCACCCAAGGCCGAGGCCGCGCCCCGCCCGGCGCCGGCCCCGAAGGCCGATGCTGCACCCCGGCCGGCTCCGCGCCCCGCCGCGCCGGCGCCGGCCGCCGCGCCGGTGGAAGGAGCCCCGGCTCCCGCGCCGCAGCCACGGATCGTTTCGGTCGGCCCCGGCGGCTTCCTGCGCCAGGGCCCGGGCGACCAGCAGGCCCCGATCCCGCCGGCCCCGCCGCGGCGGCTGGTGCCGGCCAAGCCGAGCCCGGAAATCGCTGATAAAACAAGCTTGCTTGACCTGAACGACCGTATCTGCCGCTGGCCGATGGGCCATCCGGGTGAGCCGGACTTCCACTTCTGCGGCGACAAGGTGAACCCCGGGTTCCCCTATTGCGTCGAGCACTGCGGCCGAGCCTACCAGGCCCAGCTGCCACGCGGCGCCCGTCGCGCCCCGCCGCCGCTGCCCTTCGGCGGGCCCCGGGTGCGCTAAGCACAATTCAATTTGCAAAGCCGCTGCAAGGCCATTGCAACGATCTGAATGGCCCGCGCATTCCGCGGGCCTGATCGTTTGAAAGATCCTCCACGCGAAAGGGGCGGACCTTGCGGCCCGCCCCTCGCATTTTTCACCTGACCATTGCGGTCAGAAGCGGAATCCGACCCGGGCTCCGATCGACTTGGTATTGCCCACGTCACCCCAGACCGAAACCATGGCGCCCTTGATGCCGAGCGAGTCGATCCCTGCTTCGAGCCGCGCCCAGGTACCCCGCTTAGCCGAGACGAATTCGCCAGCGCTGAGGCCCGTGGTCGCGTCGGCGATGCGGAACACCGCCGGATCCTTGAACTCGTGGATCACCTTGGCGCCGAGGTAGGCCCCCCACAGCTGCGGGAAGAATGCCCGCGCGCCAAGGCGGCCACGCAGGCTGCGGCTGCTGTCCCAGCTCATGTCGAGGTTTTGCGCCTGGTAGTTGCCCGTCACGGTCTTCACGTAGGACAGGCCGCCCTGGAGATCGAAGCCGATCGTCCCGGCCGTGCCCTTCAGCCCGATCTGCCCATCGACGCCCTCGGAATGGGCATCGTTGAAGTAGGCAGCCACGCCCCGCCCCGGATTGAAGAAGCGCAGGTCCAGCTCGTCACGCTTGTAGAGCACGCCGGCGTAGAGCCCGTTGCTCATCCCCGCCAGGGCATAGGCGCCCCAGTTATGGCCTTGGCCGGTGATGACAGAACCTGTCGGCGAATCCCGGTTGTCGGCCCACTCGAAGCCGCCGGTCGCGCCGATGACGAAGCCCGGGCCGCGGTATTCAAGGCCCACCTGGGCGCCACCGCGGTCAACCTCCAGCTCGTTGCCGAAGGCCAGGTTGCTGCCGCCCGTGACGAGCGTGCCGTTCGCATCGTGGCGATCGCGGCTGCGGTAGAGCTGGCCCCAGACGCCAACCGGGTTGCCGGTGGTGAGCGAACCGGCATGCCGGCCGCGCACGGCATCGTCATAGGCATCGAAGGACTGGTACCACATGTCCTGGTTGAACTCGCGGACGGATGCCAGCTCGCCCACGCTCCGGTCGATGTCGGTGGTCACGCGGGTGATGCCGCCAGTCTGGGTCACCCCGAGGTTGACGAAGCCCTGCGAGGCCACGGCCGGATCGATCACGAAGGCGCCGCTGGCCACGGTGCCGCTCGTGGTGACCACCGTCACCCCGGTCGGGTTGTAGACCATGCCGCCGACAAAGCTCGGAGCGATCACCGTCGTGCCCGAGGCATTGCCGGTGATGACCAGCTGGTCGGCCGCCGTTGGCGAGACGTCCACCGCGAGGCGCGAGCCTGCCGCGCCGACGAAG
>JGI24751J29686_10000300_pt1 | contig 18715 bp, 22 predicted proteins | sample KBSSwiS6_FD_29686 | JGI IMG/M metagenome (IMG submission 29686)
ATGTCGCCGTCGAGCTTGATGTAGGCGAGGTCGTACTTGCTCGCCTCGATCTCGGCCGGGTCTTCCTCGGTCTCGTCGCGCAGGGCCATCACGTCGGGGTGGCGATAGAGGGCGTTGGAATCGAAGCTCATCTTGGTGTCGAGCACCAGTAGCTTGCCGTCCTTCGTTTCCACCAGCGGGTTGATCTCGAGCATCGAGCAGTCGAGCGCCATGAAGGCGTCATAAAGCTGCTTGGAGATCTGCTGCGCCTGCTTGTTGAGGTCGCCCTTGAGCTTGAGCCCGAAGCCCACGGCGCGGCCGTGGTGCGGCTGGAAGCCCTCGGCCGGGTCGATCACGATGGTGGTGATCTTTTCCGGGGTGGAGTGGGCCACTTCCTCGATGTCCATGCCGCCCTCGGTCGAGACGATCATCGCGACGCGGCCGGTGGCGCGGTCCACCACCATCGAGAGGTAGTATTCCTTGTCGATGTCGACGCCGTCGGTCACGTAGAGGCGATTGACCTGCTTGCCCGCTTCGCCCGTCTGGATGGTGACAAGGGTGTTGCCGAGCATCTCCTTCGCGAAGGCTTCCACCTCCTCGATCGACTTGGCGAGGCGGACGCCACCCTTGGCGTCAGCGGGGAGCTCCTTGAACTTGCCCTTGCCGCGGCCACCGGCGTGGATCTGGGCCTTCACCACATAGAGCGGCCCGGGCAGCTGCTTGGCGGCGGCCACCGCCTCCTCCACGGTCAGCGCGGGAATGCCCGCCGGGATGCCGACGCCGAATTTCGCGAGCAGTTCCTTCGCCTGGTATTCGTGGATGTTCATCGCGTGGCTCTTTCCGCTGCTGGAGCCGGGGTGCCCCCCGGGGAGGAAATGGGTTTAACCGGTCGATTGAATCGTGGTTCGCGCTGGCGCATAGGCGATCATGGCGGGCTTGAAAAGGCCCGGCTGAATTCGGGTCGATTCATGTCATTTTTATTGAGACGCAGTATCAATATCGAGGCGATTGCCGCATGATCGATCGGGCGAGGCTGGAGACGATCGTGCGCGAAGCCGGGCGCATTGCCCTCGCCTCCTGGCCCGGCAACGGTCACGCGCCGCAGGTCTGGGAAAAGAGCCCCGGCAATCCCGTCAGCGAGGCGGACCTGCTGGTCGACCGCTACTTGCGCCGCGAACTCACCCAGTTGCTGCCCGCCGCCGGTTGGCTCTCGGAAGAGACCACCGACGCACCCGAACGCCTGGAAGGCGGGCTGATCTGGCTGGTCGACCCGATCGACGGCACGCGCGACTACATCCGCGGGCGCGAGGGCTGGTGCGTCTCGGTGGCGTTGATCAACAGCGGCCGCCCACTGTTCGGCCTGCTCTGTGCTCCCGCGCGCGGCGAGTTCTGGCATGGCGAGGCCGGGCAGGGGGCCTGGCGCAATGGCCGCCCGCTCGTTGCCTCGACCCGGCGGCAGCTGGCCGGCGCGCGGGTGCCGGCCGACAGCCTGAGCAAGGAAGACGCCGACCTCGTCCTGGTCGACAAGCCCAATTCGATCGCGCTCCGGATTGCCATGGTTGCCGCCGACGAGGCCGATCTTCTCGCCACCCTGCGCTGGGGCTGGGAGTGGGACATCGGCGCGGCGGCGCTGATCGCCCGCGAAGCCGGAGCGTCGGCGACCGACGCTTTCGGGGATCCGCTCAACTACAACAAGCGCGATCCCCGCGCCTTTGGTGTACTCGTCACCGCGCCGGCAATCCATGACGCGGCCGTGGCCCGGCTGGCTGATCGCGCGGCGGAAATCTCGGTGCGGGGCTGAAGGCCGTTCAGCCGAGCCCGCGCACTTCCACCCACACCGGCGCGTGGTCGCTGGCCTTTTCGCGCCCGCGATGCTCCTTGTCGACGCCCGCGGCGACCAGCCGGTCGGCCAGTTCGGGACTGAGAAGAGCATGGTCGATGCGGAAGCCGTGATCGCGCTGCCAGGCGCCCGCCTGGTAGTCCCAGAAGGTCCAGACCCCGCCCCCGGGATTGAGCGTGTCGAGCGCGTCGGTCCAGCCGTCGCCGAGCAGGCGGGCATAGGCGTCGCGCGTTTCAGGCTGCATCAGCGCGTCGGCCTCCATCGCCCGGGGGGACCAGACGTCCTTGTCTTCGGGGATCACATTGAAGTCGCCGAGCACGGCGGCGGGCGCTTCTTCGGCGGCGATCTCGGCCATGCGGGCGCGCAGGCGCTCCATCCACCTGAGCTTGTAGTCGAACTTGGGGCCGGGGACCGGGTTGCCGTTGGGCAGGTAGATCCCCGCGATGCGCAGGCCGAAGACATCGGCTTCGAGATAGCGCGAGTGGACGTCCTCGGGGTCGCCGGCGAGGCCGCGCTGCACTTCCACCGGCTGCGCCCCGTCGGCCAGCATGGCGACGCCATTGAAGCCCTTCTGGCCATGCCAGATCGCGCCATAGCCGATCTTCTCGAACTCGTTCGCCGGGAAGCCCTCGTCCTGGGTCTTGATCTCCTGGAGGCAGGCGACGGCGGGGCGGGTTTCCTCCAGCCATTCGAGCAGGCGCGGCAGACGCGCCTTGATGCCGTTGATGTTGAAACTGGCGAGCCTGAGGTTCGCCCCGGGAACCACGGCCATCAGACTGCGAAGCTGGAGCCGCAGCCGCAGGAGGCCGCCGCGTTGGGATTTTCCACCCGGAATGAAGCGCCGCCCATGTTCTCGACATAGTCGACCACGCAGCCCGCCACGAGATCGAGGCTCATCGCGTCGACCACCAGTCTGACCCCGTCGGTCTCGGTCACCGAATCGTCAGCCTCCGGCGCATCGGCCAGGTTGAACCTGTACTGGAAGCCGGAGCAGCCCCCGCCGTCCACGCTGAGGCGCAGGATCGCGGGCTTGCCCTGCTTATCGGCGATGGCCGCCACGCGCTTGGCGGCGGAAGGGCTGAGGCTGATGGTAGCGGCGTCCATGGCGTAGGAATGTAGGGTGAGGACAGGCCCGCGGCAAGCAGGCGCGCAGGAATAGTCGTCCCGGACCTGATCCGGGACGACAGTATCTCAGGTCATTTGGATGTAGCTCAGCATGGCCTCAGCCTCTTTCTCGACCGCCTCCAGCCGAACCTTCACCAGATCGCCGATCGAGACGAAGCTCACGAACCGCTCGCCATCGATCACCGGCAGGTGGCGCACCCGGCGGCGGGTGATCAGGCTCAGCGCCTCGATCACGTCGGTGTCCGGCGAGACTGTGACCGGGGCATCGCTCATCAGCGCGCTCACCGGCTTGTCGAGCGCGGCGGCGCCGTCGGTCGCCAGGCAGTAGATCACGTCGCGCTCCGAAAAGACGCCGACGCAGCGATCGCCCTCCATCACGGGAAGCGCGCCGATCCGGTGCTCGGCAAGGAGGCCGATCGCATCGCGGACCGACTGGCTGGCGAGGGCGGTCACGACGTGTTCGGCGGGGCGTCCGGCAACGATTCTGGCAATGGACATGTTGACCTCTCCAAGGCTGGAAACGGCATCCTGTCTGGAGCGGAGCATGACACGTTCCGCACTCATGCGCCAGTCCGTGCGCCGGAGCGTTGCTGGTGTGCCGCAGGGGCCTTGCAGTGCCCTTGCAGTCCGGTTGCAACGGTGGGGCCGAGCGGCCATCTGGACGGCATGACCGTCCCCGCTTCCCCGCTCGACGATCCCGTCAATTCCGCCCATGCCTGGGCGCGATACAAGCGGATCATGGGCTACATGGCCTGGCTGACCTTCGCCGTGGTCGTCGCGACGCTGGTCGTGCTGTTCGAGGAAAACGGCTTTGTTTCCATCAACCTGTTCATCGCCGCCGCGCTCGGCATCGGCGGAATGATGCTGCTTACCGCGGCATTGATGGGGCTGGTCTTCCTCTCGAGCGGCACCGGGCACGATGCCGCCGTGGTCAACCCCCTGGAAGACGGGGATTAATCCGCCGTCGGGCTGAGCCGGTAGTCCTCCACCGGAGTGCCGCCGATCAGGTGTTCCTGGATGATCCGCTCCAGCACCGCCTCGGTGCAGGAGTGATAATAGACCTGTTCGGGCCAGACCACCGCTATCGGCCCGGCGGCGCAGACCCTGAGGCAATCGGCCTTGGTCCGCCCAATCCCGCCCTCCGGTGCTTCCGGTCCGGTGAGACCCAGTTCGGACAGGCGCTTTTTCAGGTACTTCCATGAGGCTGCGCCAACCTTGGGCGGGCAGCATTTTGCCTTCTGCGGTTCCGCGCAGAGGAAGATATGACGCTTGGCCGCGCCAAGCCCGTTCTCGGCCATGGCCACCTGCGCGGCGGCGAGGCGCTGCTCCCCCGGGGTGCGATCGGGCTTGCTCATGGCGTGGGAACGGCCTGGAAAGTCAGGCCTTCTTACCGACAATCCGCGCGATTTCCGCCGTCACCAGCCGCTCGACCATAGGCGGCAGGTTCGTGTCGAGCCAATCGGCCAGCATCGGGCGCAGCAGTTCTCGGACGAGCCCTTCGAGCGAGGTCTCGCCGGAGCGGACAATCTGCGGCTGCGCCCCGGGGGCCGCCATGGTGGCAAGGGCGGCCAGCGATTCGCGCATTGAGCTGACAGCTTCTTCCGCGATCAGCGGGACGGGTTCGACGCCCGGCAGCGCGCCGAGGTCGAGCACCTCGTCGTCAGCGGCCAGCGCGGCCTCATCGGCGGGATCGAAGGTGCGCGGCGCCGCGGCGGGGCGGCGCTCATCGGCAGCGGCGCGGTTGTCACGCGCGATCACCTGCTTGATCGAGGCGAGGATTTCCTCGACCGATGGTTCACCCGGCTGGCGCATTACTTTCCTCCCGTTGCCCGCGGCGGCGGTGGCGGCGCGGGCATCATAGCCGGGGCCGCAGCGTCGGAAATTGCCCCGGTCTGCGCCGGCGTGTCAACCGTGCGAGTGGAGCGGGCAATCGGCTTGGGATCATGCTCCCAGTCGAAGATCATGCCCTTGACCCGCCGGTAGTTGGCGTCGGGATCATAGAGCGGGCCCACGTCGAGACCGAGATCGGCCGCCGTGGCGCGGCCCATCGCGGCGATCAGGTTGAAGCCGGCGACATAGGCATTGCGGCGCGCGCGCACGAGCACGGTCTGCGCGTTGAGCAATTCCTGCTCGGCATTGAGGATGTCGAGAATCGTGCGCGAACCGACGGTATTTTCCGCGCGGACGCCTTCGAGGCCAAGTGCGGCGGCATCGACCGCGGCCTGGCTCGAGACGATGATTGCCTGGGCCGCCTGCCATTGCTGGTAGTAGGTGCGCACCACGGCAATCACCTCGCGCTCGGTCGCGATCTCGGTTTCGAGTTGGGCGCCTTCGCGCGCCTGGGCCTGGCGCTGCTGGGCGGCGGGCAGCCCCCCCTGGAACAGCGGGATGGTCGCCCGCACGCCGGCCTGCGCGGTCAGCGGCTTGGTAGTGGTGAGCGGATTGAACGGGCTCTGGGCGTAGGAACCGAGATAGTCGGTCCGGTCACCGGTGACGAAGACCGAGACCTTGGGCAAGCGACCCGCGCCGGCGGCCTTGCTGTCAAAGCGGGCAGCCTTCGAGCGCTCACGCTCGGCCAGGAGATCGGGGTTGTTGTCGAGCGCCATGGCCACGGCGTCCTCGGCTGTCGCCGGCATGCCGGGGAGCGGCGGGGGCGGCTGGAGGGCGATCGCGGGCTTGCCGACGAAGCGGATGTAGGTTTCGCGCGCGCCGGCAAGGTTGGCCTCGGCCGCGCGCAGGTCGCTCCGCGCCTGGGCGAGGCGGGCTTCCGATTGGGCGACGTCGGTCCGGGTGAGATCGCCGATCTCGTAGCGATCTCGGGTGGCCTTGAGGTTGACCTCGAGCACCTGGACGTTGTTGCGGTTGAGGCCGACGATAGCCTCGTTCTGGATCACGTCCATGTAGGCGGCCGTGGTCTGCGCGAAGACGCCGGTTTCCACGCCCCGCAGGTCCGACTTGCCGGCTCGGACGCGGGTTTCGGCAGCCTTGATCCCGTTGCGCACTGCTCCGCCCGAGAAGACCGGATAGGACGCCGTGGCGCTGAGATCGAGTACGCGGTCCGGCCCGATGCCGCCGTTGTTCTCGCTCGCCTTGAGCACTTCGGTGTAAGCCGCGTTGCCGCCGAGCGAGGGTAGCCCCTGCGAGCGGGCGATCGGCACGTTTTCATCGACCGCTCGTTGCTGCGCCCGGGCGGCTTCGAGCGTGGGGTTGGTGCGATAGGCCGAAGCCAGCGCATCGCGCAGATCGTCGGCCAGGACCGGCGAGGCACCCACTGCGGCCACGCCAAGCGCCAGCGCAGTGCGCAGCGGAAGTCGATTGCACATGAACCGGTACGCCCCCCCGAGCATGTCCGTCAGAAGCTCCAGCGCTTGGCCGCGGCGAATTCGGCGAGGACCGGAATGCCGATTTCGGCCAGCGGCAGGAGCGCCACTTCACCCGCGACCTTGCGGCCAAAGGCCAGGCGGGTGACGCCGCGTTCCACGAGGCCGGTGACGATGCGGCCGCCTTCGGCCAGCCGTCCGGCGAGACCGGCGGGGAGCTGTTCGATCGCCCCGTCGATCAGGATCAGCGAAACCTCGTCGCCGCGGCGGGCGCCTGCGGCGGCGGCGGGATCGAGGCTGGTGACGCTGGCCCCCATGTGTGCGGCGAGCACGGCAAGGTACCCTGCCGGGGAGACAACGAGCACGGTCTCGCCGGGCTGGATCGCAGCCTCGGCCAGGATGCGACCGTGGACCAGCGGGGCGGCGAGGGCGTGACCGTCGCCCAGAGGCAGCGAACGGTCGATATAGGCCGTGTCGCGCTGTGCGGCCGGTACGAATTCTTCGCGTGGGACGGCATTCATCGCGGCGAGAACAGCCGGATCGTTGACCCCGCTGACGCGCAGCTGGCTGTCGATCATCGCGCGGCGGGCAGCCGCGGAAAGGGTTGCCGGCGATTCTTCCAGAAGGGTCATGTCCACCAGTGTCCTGCGCAGGCTGGGCCTGCGGATAAGTCCGTAGCGAGCAGGGCACCCGCCGCAACGCGAACCCGTTGCAGGCGGCCGTCCCTTGCGATCCGCCGCGCCTTCTAGGCGAAGGGCCTCGGTGCGCCAAGCGCTTTCGCGGTTGCGGCATGGCGGGCCGCGAGGGAATGCGTAGCCAAGCGTATCCGCTTGAGCTCGGGTTGGTTCCGCGGGCGCCGGGCGGCCGAAGAGCAAGCAAAGTCCCGCCTTTACGGCTGCGCTGCATTGCGCCTATGGGCCCTGCCCATACCCCAACAGGCAAGCAGAGGCGGCAAACATGTCCGGCATGGTCACTATTCGCGAGGACGACCTGATCGAGAGCGTCGCCGACGCGCTGCAGTACATCAGCTATTTTCACCCGATGGACTATATCCGTGCCCTGGGCGATGCCTACGAGGCGGAACAGGGCCCGGCCGCCAAGGACGCCATTGCCCAGATCCTTACGAACAGCCGGATGTGCGCCGAGGGCCACCGCCCGATCTGCCAGGACACCGGCATCGTCAATGTCATGGTCGAATGGGGCCAGGACTGCCGGCTGGAGAGTGACCGTTCGCTCCAGGAGGTCGTAGACGAGGGTGTGCGCCGCGCCTACCTCAACGCCGACAACAAGCTGCGCGCCTCGGTCCTCGCCGATCCGGCCTTCACCCGCCGCAATACCCGCGACAATACGCCCTGTGTGCTCCACGTGACCATGGTCAAGGGCAGCAAGGTCTCGGTCGACGTGGCGGCCAAGGGCGGCGGGTCAGAGAACAAGACCAAGTTCAAGATGATGAACCCCAGCGAGAACGTCGTCGACTGGGTGATCGACATGCTCCCGCAGATGGGCGCCGGCTGGTGCCCGCCGGGCATGCTCGGCATCGGCATCGGCGGCACGGCCGAGCACTGCATGCTGCTCGCCAAGCAGGCGCTGATGGAGCCGATCGACATGGCCCAGCTCAAGCAGCGCGGTCCGCAGACCGACATCGAGCGGATGCGAATCGAGATCTTCGACAAGGTCAACGCGCTGGGCATCGGCGCGCAGGGGCTGGGCGGCCTGTCCACCATCCTCGATGTGAAGATCCTCGACGCGCCTTGCCACGCCGCATCCAAGCCTGTGGCGATGATCCCGAACTGTGCGGCGACGCGTCATGCGCACTTCGTGCTGGACGGCTCGGGCCCCCAGTTTCTCGAGGCGCCGAGGCTCGACGAGTGGCCCAAGGTTCAGTGGGCGCCGGATTCCTCGGCCAAGCGGGTCAACCTCGACACGCTGACGGCAGAAGAGGTCAAGACCTGGAAGCAGGGCGACCGGCTCCTGCTCAACGGCAAGATGCTCACGGGCCGCGACGCCGCGCACAAGCGGATCCAGGACATGCTGGCCAAGGGCGAGGACCTGCCCGTCTCGTTCAGGGGCCGGGTCATCTACTATGTCGGACCGGTTGATCCGGTCCGCGACGAGGTGATGGGGCCAGCGGGACCGACCACGGCAACACGCATGGATTCTTTCATGGACATGATGCTGGACCAGGGCCTGCTCGCCTGCGTCGGCAAGGCCGAGCGTGGGCCGGCGGCCACGGAGTCGATCGCGCGGCACCAGAGCGCATACCTTATGGCAGTGGGCGGCGCGGCCTACCTGGTTGCCCGCGCCATAAAGGGCGCCAGGGTCGTGGGCTTCGAAGACCTCGGCATGGAAGCGATCTACGAGTTCGACGTGGCCGACATGCCGGTGACGGTGGCGGTCGATTCAGCCGGCCAGAACGTCCACAAGCTGGCGCCGTTGGTCTGGCAGAAGAAGATAGCCGAGGAGCACTTGCTGCCGGGCTGAGCCCGTGCCGCAGCGTGATCAGGAGAGCGAGATCGGCACCGGCAGGGCTTCGTGGAGCCCTTCGTCCCGGGCCTCTTCGCGCCAGCGGACAGAGCCGTAAGGCCGCTCTAGCAGGCGGCGCACTGCCGGCGCTTCGGCACCCTGGTGGAAGGCATAGGCCTCGTCGATCAGCGCCCGTTCTTCGCGGGTCATGCGGTCGCGCTGGCGCAAGTAGTCGTGCCAGGTGGGGCAGTGGAACCGCTCGACCCATTCACGCGGATCGGAAATGTCGCGGGCGATGGTCCAGTCATAGCCGCCGTTGCGCCGCCGGATCTGCTGGACGGCCTGCATCGCCCGGTAGAACGCGCGCGCTTCATCGGGATCGACGGTGTACAGGATTTCCACGGCGACCGGGCCGCTGCGACCCGAGAGGTTGAGGCCCACTTCGAATTCGCCGAGCTGGGCCTGGTCAAGGTCGCGCGGCTGCGCATCGGGCACGCGCAGCCCCAGGCGCAGCAGTGCGGTCGCTGCCACGGCGGCACCTGATGCCAGCATTGCCGTCGACACCGAGCTGTGCTGCACCGCCACGCCCCACAGCCAGCTGCCGATCGCGACGCCGCCGGCGACTGCGGTCTGAAAGGCGGCAAGCGACCGTCCGGCAACCCAGCGCGGGGAGGAGAGCTGGATTTCGATGTTGAAGAGGGTAATCCCCAGGGTCCAGAATGCACCACCGATTAGCAAGGCGACCATGCTCAGGAGCAGATGGTGACTGAAGGCCACTGCCGCCAGGCAGGCCCCCAACACCAGCGCGCAGAGGCCGACGCTGCCTTCGATGCCAAGGCGGTCGCGCACCTGGTTGACCAGCAGCGCGCCGACCACCGAGCCAATCCCGATGGAGCCGAGCAGGAGGCCGTAGCTCATGGCGCCGCCCTGCAGCAGCGTGCTGGCGACCAGGGGCATCAGGGCGAACAGCGAACTGCCGCCGATCGCGACGATCATTGAGCGGAGCAGGACGACCCGCAGGGCCGGCGAGTGCATGATGTAGCGCGAACCCGAAACGATCGCGCGCATGGTGCCTTCGGGCGGCAAGCGCGCCGGCCGGACCACGCGTCGCCAGGCGAACATGACGATCAGCATGGGCACGTAGAACAGGGCATTGACCATGAAGGCGGCCGCCGCCCCGGCCGTTGCGACCACAAGGCCGCCGATGGCCGGGCCGAAACTGCGGGCGATGTTGTAGCTGATGGAGCTCAGCGCGACCGCCTGAGGCAGGGTTTCCGGCGGCACCTGCTCCGCGACCGAGGCCTGCCAGGCCGGGCTGAACAGCGCGCTGCCGGTGCCGATCAGAAAGCAGAACACCAGAATCAGCGGCGGCGAGAGCAGGTCGGCATAGGCGGTGATCGTCAGCCCCATGGCGCTGGCAAGGGCGATGCTGAGCGCGACCAGCGCCACCTTGCGTCGGTCGAACATGTCGGCGAGGGCACCCGCGCCCATTGCAAACAGCATGGAGGGCAGCATCAGCGCCGTCTGCACCAAAGCCACCATATCGGCCGAGGCATGCATCTGCACCATGGCCCAGGCCGCGCCGACACCCTGGATCAGCAGGCCGAAGTTCGACAGCAGGCTGGCAAACCAGATCCGGCGGAACACCGGAACGGCCAATGGTGCGGCCATTGAAATGCCGACCGGTGCCGAGGCCGATGCCCTGGGGGGTGGGGGTGTCGTGCTTTTGCTCATTCCTCCCGCCAATGGGCTGACCCGGCGCGGTTGCCAACTCCTAATCGCCAGCCCCTGCACCAGTGAACTCGTGACCCCGGCCTTCGTCTAAATGCCCAGTGGCTTCTTTAAGTGGACCGGCGTCGGGATCGTCTTCGGGACGATCAGCGTGCCGGCATTCGCCACCCTGCCTCCCGACCGTCGCGAGGATGGCGCCGGCATCGACAGACTTGCGTCCCCCTGATCTGCCGGTCAGACCCGCCCGGCCACCGGGATGCAGGCGCCGGTCACCGCCGAGGCCGCGTCGGACAGCAGGAAGGCGATCACCTCGGCCAATTCGTGCGGGGCGACCCACTTGGCCGCATCGGCATCGCCCATGTCGGCCCGGTTGACCGGTGTATCGATAATCGAGGGCAGTACGGCATTGACCCGCACCTGCCCCTTGAGTTCCTCGGCCAGGGCTTCGGTCAATCGCGCCACTCCCGACTTGCTGGCAGTATAGGCGCCCATGCCCATTCCGGCCTTCAGCGTCGCCGCGGCGCCGACGTTGACAATCGCGCCCCCCTGCCCAAGCAGCGGGACGGCGGCCCGCGCGGCGTTGAGCGCGGTGCGCACGTTGATGCGGTAGAGGAAATCCCAGGAGTCGGGGCTGCCGTCCATGACCGTTTCCCACCGGAACCCGCCGGCAATGCTCGCCAGCCCCGCAATGCCGCCGTTCAGCGCGGGATTGGCGAAGGCGGCGGCCGTGGCGGCGCTGTCCGTCAGGTCGACCCCGCCGACAAAGGCTCCCGGAAAGTCGGGAGCATCCCCGGCCAGGTCGATCCCCACCACGGTCCGGCCCGCGGCCGCGAGATGCCGGGCGACGGCGCTGCCGAGGAAGCCTGCGGCTCCGGTGACGACGATCGGCTTCGACATGGCTGCTCCTGGGTGCGAAAGATTTGCCGGCGTCATCCACCACCGCTTTCCGGTTGGCAAGTGCGATCGCGCCCCTCGGCATTCATCGCCGGGCGCGCGTCGGGAAGGTGCCTGGGCGCGATGACCGGAATAGGTCGGCGGCGCACAAGGCGCTACACTCTGGCCGATGGCGCTGATGCTGGTCTTCCTCATGGGCATTGCGAACTTCGCCATGCACCGCGCCGTGCTGGACAGCGGTCACCCGATCCTCGTGCAGATCGGCTGGCTTTACCGGCCGCTGGGAGGACGCTTCAGCTTGATGGTCGAATTCGCCCTGTTGGTCGGCACCATGCTGCTGATCACCAGCGGCGGCCTGTGGTGGGCATGGGGATATGGGCTCTATACCGGGATGAACGCCTTCTCCGCCTGGTTGATTCTCACCGGCAAGGTCTGACTTCGTGAAGGTGGCGCGGAACCGTGGCGGGCAGGGGCGGATTGTCAGCGAATGACATCCGATCTCTGGCTGGTGGCGAACAGCGCCAGCGGCAGCAATTCCGCAAGCTCGATCCGCGCTGTGACCGAGGCCCTGGCCTCGGCCTGCGTCCCGCCCGATCGCGTGATCGACGGTCAGAACGGCCTCCCGGAGCGCGCCGACCTGGAGCGTGCCGGCGTCCGGCGACTGGCGGTCTTTGCCGGTGACGGCACCGTCAGTTCCCTCGCCGCGGCGATCGAGGGCTGGGATGGCGCACTGCTGGTCCTGCCTGGCGGTACGGCCAACATGCTCGCGCGGGCACTGCACGGCGAACGCGAGGCGCCGCAGATCGCCGCCAGCCTGCCGCGCCTCGCCACGACCCGGCGGACTTGTATCCGGAGCAATGGCCTGACCGCGCTGGTCGAGGTTCTGGTTGGACCGGGCGCGACCTGGAGTGACGTGCGCGAAGAACTGCGCGAGGGCGGAGTTGGCGACGTGGCGGGCGCGACCATGGCGGCAATCCGCGAGAGCACCTCGGGGCCGATGGTCGCCCTGACTGAACCCGCGCTCGGCCGCGCCGATGGCTATGCCGGCGTGCGCCTCGAGGTCGCGGGGTCCGGGATGGCGGTCGAGGGCTACGGCGCGGAGACCGTCGGCGATTACCTGAAACACGGGATTGCCCTCCTGCGCCGCGATTTCCGCAAGGGCCCACACGAGGAACTGGGCTGCCATCGTCAGGTCAGCTGCCGCTCGGTCGGCGACGCGCCCCTCCCGCTGATGGTGGACGGCGAGCGGCGCGAGGGTGGCGTGGAGCAGCGGTTTTTCCTTGCGGACTTCGCTCTCGACCTGTTTGTCAGCCCGGCATGACCGCGCCGCTCACCCTGTTCCATATCAGCGACCTCCACTTCGGACTGGAGGACCGCCGCGCGCTCGACTGGGCGCAGGGAGCCGTCGCGCGTGAGCAGCCGGCGGCGGTCCTCATCACCGGGGACCTGACCATGCGTGCGCGGCGGCGGGAATTCGCCGAGGCCTGCCGCTGGATCAGGGGGTTGGGGCCGCCGGTCACTGTCGAGCCGGGCAACCATGACCTGCCTTACTTCAACCTGGCCGAACGCTTCGCTGAGCCGTTCAGCCGGTTCCGCGCGATCCAGAGCCTGCTGGAGAGGCCGCTCGATCTCGGCGATCTCCACGTGATCCCGCTGCAGACGGTGACGCGGGCGCAATGGCGCTTCCCGTGGGTCGATGGGTGGGTGCGGCGCCAGGCGTTGCAGCGGTGCCTTGGCCTCATTGACGCCTTGCCCAAGGGTTCGCGTGTGCTGGTAACCGCCCATCACCCGCTGCCCGCGCGCGGCCCCAAAGGCCAGCGGCTGACCATCAATGGCGAAAGGGCCATGGCCGAGCTGGCCCGCCGCGGTGTGCTGGCCGTACTGACCGGCCATGTCCACGATCCGTTCGATCTCACGGCAGGGACGGCGGAAGGGCCGCTTCGCATGATTGGCGCGGGAACGCTGTCGCAGCGGATCCGCACCACCCCGCCGAGTTTCAACGAGCTTATCGTGACCGGCCGCGAGGTGCAGGTAAAGGTGCGCAACCTCGAGGCCCTGCCCACCGCGGCGATGCAGGTGCCGGAAGTCCCGCCCGATGCCGACCCCCCGTGCGCTCAATCCCGGGCCCAATCGAGCCGTCCCGTGGCGCGGGTGGCGGCCTCCGTCAGCAGGCCGCGGGCATGACAATAGCTTCCGGACGGCAGAATCGAAAACGCCCGACCTTTCGGCCGGGCGCATTCGAACAAAGCGGAAAGCTTGAGGACTAGCGCTTCGAGAACTGGAAGGACTTGCGAGCCTTGGCCCGGCCGTACTTCTTGCGCTCGACCACGCGAGGGTCGCGGGTGAGGAAGCCCGCGGCCTTTACCGCGCTGCGCAGGGCCGGCTCGAACTTCGAGAGCGCCTGGGCGATGCCGTGCTTGACCGCGCCGGCCTGGCCCGAGAGGCCACCGCCCTTGACGGTGCAGACGACGTCGTACTGGCCATCGCGATCGGCGACCGTGAACGGCTGATTGATCACCAGGCGCAGGGTCGGACGGGCGAAGTAGGTTTCCTGGTCGCGGCCGTTGACGGTGATCTTGCCTGAGCCGGGCTTGATCCACACGCGGGCCACGGCGTCCTTGCGGCGGCCGGTGGCGTAGGAACGGCCCTGGGCATCGATTTCCTTCTCGCGCAGCGGCGCGGCAGGACCGGTGCGGACCGGCGCTTCCGGAGCGCCGGCTTCGGGAGCCGCAGCGGCAGCGCCGCCGGCGAGAGCGCCGAGGTCGGCGAGATCGGTGACGGTGTTATCGGACATCAGGCACCCACCTTGTTCTTGCGGTTGCGGGCGGCAACGTCGAGCGGCTGCGGCTGGGTGCCGCCATGCGGATGCTCGGTGCCGGCGTAGAGGTGCAGGGCGCGCATCTGGGCGCGGCCCAGCGGCCCGCGCGGGATCATGCGCTCAACCGCCTTCTCGAGCACGCGCTCGGGGAAGCGGCCGTCCAGCACCTTGGCGGCGGTCACTTCCTTGATGCCGCCGGCATAGCCGGTGTGCTTGTAATAGACCTTCTGCTTCAGCTTGTTGCCGGTCAGCCGCACCTTGCCGGCGTTGATCACGACGACATGGTCGCCGCAATCGACGTGCGGGGTGAAGCTCGGCTTGTGCTTGCCGCGCAGGATATTGGCGATGATCACCGCGAGGCGACCGACCACCAGGCCATCGGCATCGATCAGATGCCACTTCTTTTCCACCTCGGCCGGCTTGATCGACCGGGTGCTCGTGCTGAGCGCCTTCATGGGCTTCGAATTCCCTTGTCTTGTGACCAGCAGCGGGGGAGCCCGGCGCTGGGGAAGGCGGGCCAATGGCGGAAGGTGGCCGTAGAGTCAAGGTTTCCGCGGCTCAGCGGAGAGGTAAAATGATACCTTATTAATAGAGAGAGGAAAGCGTCGGTGCCGCAAGCCCCTGACGGATGTCCGGGGCGCACCCGAAGAAAGACTCTCGCCAAACGCAAAACCGCAATCGGATTTTTCTATCTCGCGTCGGCGAGGGTCCAGCGTTCGAGACTGAGGCGCTCGGTCCCGTCGAGCCGGGTCAAGACCCGCCGTTCCGTCCGCGCGAGCAGGCCACCGGTGATGCTGCTTGCCTCGACCGTCACCGATACTTGCCCTGAGCGCCCATCCGGCAGGGTCACCGCCTGCTCCTCGCTGCGTGCGCCGGGAGCGGGGCGGAACAGGTCGGCGGGCCAGGCATTGCCCGCCGCCTGACCCTGGGCCTGGAGCCGGGCCGCCATGGTCTGGGCGGCAGCGCGCTCGGCGCCGGTCAGGTCGGTGCGAGCGAGATAGGCGGTGATCGCACTGCGGGCGCGGGCTGCGTCAACCGTCTCGGCCGGAGCCGGGCGGCCGACGATAATGCCGGTGGCGTCGAGCCGGAGCGGAAACAGGCCCAGGTCGGGCCGCTGTCGCTCCACCTCGGCAAGGTCGTGCAGGGCTGGCGGCGCTTCGACTTCGACTCCGGCGAGATCGCCGGTGATGACGAAGCCGTCAGCCGCAGGCTGGATGTTCACCAGATAGCGCCGGCGCACGATCAGTTGCTGGCGGTCGGCGAGGGTCCGGCGAACTTCGCGGGTGAGCAGGAGCGGGCCCTGCGGAGCCCGAAATGCGGGCAGCTGGGCCTGCGCCGGGGGCGCGGCGGCCATTCCCGCGGGCACGGCGAGCACGGCCAATGCCGCTCCCAGCGCCCGATCGAGGCGCAGCAGGCCGGATGGCGTTCCGGGAGCGCTCCTCCCGTTCATGCGTGTTCCCCCGTGGTGTCGCCGCGCAGGGGCGCGACGACGAGTTCCCCAAGCCACCGGACGGTCTCCGGCGAGGCCGCAGTGCAGCCCCAGCCGAGAATCGCCGGTTCGTCATACGGGTGTAGCGCAGGAATCCTTGCCACAAGCTTTTCAAGCAGCGTGGCCCGCGTCTTGAACAGTACGCCGGTCTCCTCCGCCACTTCCCGCGCACCGCGCCAGACGTAGCGGGACTGCATGGCCGGCATGATGTTGGCGCAGGCGATCAGGCCCTCGTCGAGCAAGGTATCGGCCGCACGCCCGGCGCTCTCCGCATCGGGGAAGGGGCACCAGGCGAGGGCTGCGTCGGCGCTGCTCATCGGTGATCGTCGGCAGCCGGCCGCCCGAGCGCGTGGGCGCCCCAGACAGTCGCCGCCACCAGCAGGGCGCCGACCAGCTGGTGCGCCACGGCAAGCCACAGGGCAATTCCGCTCATCACGGTGGCGATGCCGAGGATGACCTGGGTGCCGAATGCGGAATGGATGGCCACGCTCGCAGGGCGGGCACCGGCGCGGCGCAGCCGGCGCGCCATGACCACCAGCACCGCCACTGCCACCCATGCCCACCAGCGGTGGTTGAAATGGGTGAGGAACGGATCGCTGAGCAGCGCGTGTGCCGCGCCCAGTGACCAGTCGATGCCTTCGGGTACGAACTGCCCCTGCATCAACGGCCAGTCGCTGGCGACGTGCCCTGCGCGCAGGCCCGCAACCAGAGCGCCCATGAACAGTTGCAAGGCCAGCACCGCAAGGGCGAACAGGCCAAAGCCGGTCAGCCGATGCGGTCCTTCGCCCCGCGCATGAGCCTTGAGGTCGAGCGCCGTCCAGACCAGTCCGCCGAGCGTGAACAGGGCAGTCAGCAAGTGGGCGGCGAGACGGAAGTGGCTGACCTTGACGTCTTTGACGATGCCCGATTGTACCATCCACCAGCCGATCGCCCCTTGGAGACCAACCAGGGCCACCAGTGCCGCGAGTCGCAAGCCGTAGCCGCGCGGGATCTCGCGGCGCAGGCCGAACCAGGCGAGCACACCGAGCAGCGCGAGGCCGATCGCGCGGGCGAGCAGGCGGTGGACCCATTCCCAGAAGAAGATCATCTTGTAGGTGGCCAGCGTCATCCCCGCCGGACCGTTGATCTCGATATACTGCGGCGTCTGCCGGTAGGCGTCGAACTCGGCCTGCCACTGCGCCTGCGATAGTGGCGGAAGCGCTCCCGAGACCGGCTTCCATTCGGTGATCGAAACGCCGCTCTCGGTCAGCCGGGTGATCCCGCCCACCGCGACGATGGCCACGACAAGCGCCGCAATCACCAGCAGCCATCGCGCCAGCTCCAGCGGCCGCTCGCGCGCCGGGGCTGGCTGCGACGGGTGGGCGATAGCCTGTGCGGTACTCTGCATTGTCCAGCGGATGCGCTGCATGAGGGAAAATCGCAAGTAGGTTGTAAGCCAGTCCGACATTTCGGGCAGCGCGCGCTTGCGTTCCGTCGCCGGTCGGGGCCGCGCCTCTTGAACGATGTTACAACATCACATACATCTCCGCCGATGCGTGATGCCCTGCTTGCGATTCGGGACCGGCTCGACGGTTACGGCGTGGCTCTCTCGGCCGCCTGCGCGGTGCATTGCGTCGTCGGGCTGGTGCTGGTCACCTTCCTCGGGCTTGGCGGCGGCGTGCTCCTCTCCCCCGGCGTTCACCGCATCGGCCTCGCGCTGGCCGTGGCGATCGGCGTGGTCACCCTCGGCATGTCTGCCTTCCGGCATGGCCGCCTCGCCCCGGCGGTTATCGGCGGCTGCGGACTTCTCCTGATGACCGCGGGCCTGTTCGCCGCGCACGGCCCTGCCGAGGCGCTGTTGACCATCCCGGGCGTCGGCCTGGTCGCCTTTGCCCACATCCGCAACTTGCGCCACGCACACTGACTCAACTTGCGCGGAGCGCGTCGGTCGCTATCTGGCGGCCATGACCGCAGAAATAGCTCTCACCCTCAATGGCGAGCCGCGCCGCGCACCTGCTGGCAGCTCGATCGCCGGTTTCCTCCAGCTGCTTGGGTTCAACCCCGCAAAGGTGGCGGTGGAGCGCAATGGCGGCATTGTCCCGCGCGCCGCGCTGGCCGAGGTCGTGCTGGCCGAGGGCGACGTTCTGGAAGTGGTCCATTTCGTGGGTGGAGGTGAAGTGATGAGCGATGCGGCGGATGATATCTGGACCGTTGCGGGCCGCAACTTCCGCTCCCGCCTGATCGTTGGCACCGGCAAGTACAAGGATTTCGAGCAGAACGCCGCTGCAGTTGCGGCTTCCGGCGCGGAGATCGTCACTGTCGCCGTGCGCCGGGTCAACGTGTCCGATCCCTCCGCGCCGATGCTGACCGACTTCATCGATCCGGCGAAGATCACCTACCTCCCCAACACCGCCGGCTGCTTTACCGCCGAGGATGCGATCCGCACCCTCCGGCTGGCGCGCGAGGCCGGCGGCTGGGATCTCGTCAAGCTCGAGGTCCTGGGCGAGGCGCGCACGCTCTACCCCGACATGCGCGAGACCCTGCGGGCCACCGAAGTCCTGGCGAAGGAAGGATTCCTGCCGATGGTCTACTGCGCCGACGATCCGATCGCCGCGCGCCAGCTGGAAGAGGCGGGGGCCGTGGCGATCATGCCGCTGGGCGCGCCGATCGGCTCCGGGCTCGGCATCCAGAACAAGGTGATGATCCGCCTGATCGTCGAAGGGGCGAAGGTGCCGGTGCTGGTCGATGCCGGCGTCGGCACGGCTTCGGATGCGGCGATCGCCATGGAGCTCGGCTGCGAGGGCGTGCTGATGAACACGGCGATTGCCGAGGCGAAAGACCCCGTGCTCATGGCCCACGCGATGAAGCTGGCGGTCGAATCCGGCCGCGCCGCCTATCGCGCCGGCCGCATGGCCACGCGGCGCTATGCCGATCCGTCGAGCCCGCTGGCGGGATTGATCTGATCGCGGTTTCCTCCTTCACGCGGGATCGGCAGCGGGAATTGGCGAGCCACGGGCGGGCATGGTCGCCGCGGGATCGGCCAAGAAACCAGGCGCGGGCCTACGCCCCCGCCTGCG
>JGI24751J29686_10000302_pt1 | contig 18677 bp, 19 predicted proteins | sample KBSSwiS6_FD_29686 | JGI IMG/M metagenome (IMG submission 29686)
ACTCCGCCAACCCGGCGGCGGCCCTCGATGACGAGGACCGAGCGGCCAAGCTTGGCTGCCTGGACGGCGGCGCGGCGGCCGGCTGGGCCCGAGCCGATGACGATCAGGTCGTGATGTTCCATTGCCGCCGGCGCTCCTGCCTTCGGAGAGGATGAAGGGAGGTCTCTGGCATGAACATGGTTGACGCCGGGCTGCTGCGGCCATGGGGTGAAATGCGTATGGACAGGAGCGGCGGGCGGGTCAGGGGTAGGCGATTTCCAGGACTTCCCATTCCTTCTCGCCCCCCGGCAGGACCACGCGCCTGAGGTCACCGACGGCGCCGCCGCGCAGGGCGCGGGCGAGGGGGGCGCTCCAGCCGATGCGGGCGGCCGAGGCATCCTGCTCGTCGTCGCCGACGAGGGTCAGGGTGCGCTGGTTGTCGTCCTCGTCGGCGATGGTGACCGTGGCACCGAACCAGATGCGGGCGCGGTCCTCCTGGCGGGCGGGGTCGACGACGCGCAAGGCCTTCATCCGGCGGGCGAGGAAAGCGAGTTCGCGGTCGATCTCGCGCATGCGCTTGCGGCCGTAGAGATAGTCGCCGTTCTCCGAACGGTCACCGTTGCCGGCGGCCCAGGAGACGACCTCGACGATGGCCGGGCGTTCGGTGCCGAGGAGGTGATCGTAGCGTGCGCGCAGCGCGGCCATTCCGGCAGGGGTGATCGGGGGGCCAGCAGGCTTCATCGGCGGTTCTCTAAAGCGGCGGCGGGGACGCGCAAAGGGCGCAGTGCATGGCTGACACTTTTTCCCGGCAATTTCCGTTCCGCAAGTCAAGGAGCGCCGTGCCCTCAGCGCGTATCGGCCATGCTCAGGCAGCGGTAAGGCGAGGCGGGGATGATGTGTGCTGCGCCGCTTATTGTTGACATTCGGCCAAATTGCGCCCATCTCGGGGCTTGCTTACGTCGCCTGCGACGGATTTTGACGCCCGGGCACGGCCCCATGGTGGCGACTTCTTCCCTTTCACGCTACCAGCTCCGCCTGCGCCTCTGCGGGTGGATCATCTGTGCTTCGCGAAAGGAAGACACTCATGCCCATCGGTACCGTCAAGTTCTTCAGCCCCGACAAGGGCTATGGTTTCATCGCTCCCGACGGGGGCGCCGCCGACAACTTCGTGCATATCAGCGCGGTCGAGAGCTCGGGTCTGTCGACCCTCAGCAAGGACCAGCGGGTGAAGTACGAAATGGAGACGGACAGGCGCGGCAAGCAGTCCGCGGTCAACCTCGAACTGGTTTGACCCTAACACGCCCACCGGCGCCTTCGCTGCGCCGGGGGTTACGAGAAGACGGCGCGCATTCTGCGCGCCGAGGAAAACAATGCATATTACCGAACATACCATGCCTCGTCTGCGCCAGCGGCTTGATGCCGCGCTGCAGCCGGGAACCCATCGGCGCACCCCTGCGGTGCGCCAGCCCGGGGTGATGTCCCCGCGGCAGTTGCGCGCGGAGGTGCTGGCCCTGATCGGCTGACGCTGCGCGAAGGCGGGGGGACGTCCCCCCGCCAACCCACCAAAGGAGACCATCCGATGGCCATCGCGAAGAATTTCTACACCGACCAGGCCGAAGCCTGCACCAAAGCCGCCAGCGAAACCGACCTGCCGATGCTGCGCCAGAAGTACGAGAGCGCCGGGGCGGCCTGGCTGACGCTCGCCAATCGCGAGAAAGAGATCGCCGCGGCGCGCGACCGGCGGATCGCCGACAACGCTGCGAAGGCGGAGACGCCGCTTAACTGAATTCACATCGGCAGGAGACCGGCAATGGACCTCAATGAATTGCTCTACCAGCACCAGCGGGCGATCCGGCAGGCCGGGCGCGTGTCTCCGGGGCCGGGGCCGAGCTCGTTCGATCTTGTCGGGCACTATGCCGGCCGCATTCGCCAGCTGCGCGAGCGCCTTGGCGCGCCGGCCTATCCGGAATGGATGGTGGCGCAGCCGGGGTGAGGGGGCCGAATTTGGCACCGTGACGACGCTTCCATCTGGCTGAAATAGGGCCTAGGCCGCAAGCGGCCAAGCTTCGGTATCCTCCCCCATCGAGGGGAGTGAACCCTCCCCTTCCGCAAGCTCGGGGGAAATAGGGTCTAGTCAAAGCTGGGTGTAGGCACAGCGCTGCGCGCGCCGACCCCAGCCCCCCTTCCTGCGGGAGGGGAGTGGCTGCGTCATGCAATTAATGCCGTCAGCCCGGCCCGGTCTTCCCCAGGAAGTGGCTGAGCGCATTCGGGCCGCGGTAGCGGGCCTTGTCGGGGTTCATCGCCTCGTAGACCACGGCGTTTTCCATCACGCGCTGGACATAGTTGCGGGTTTCCTGAATCGGGATGCGCTCGATCCAGTCGATCCAGTCGACGCTGCCAGTGCGCGGATCGCCGTTGGCGCGCAGCCATTTGTTCACGTTCCCCGGGCCGGCATTGTAGGCGGCGACAGCCAGCGGGTAAGACCCGGAATAGTATCGCATCATCCTGACGAAGTAGCCGTTGCCCAGTGTCAGATTGTAGCCGGGCTGACCCATCAGTGCCGAGGCGTCGTAGGCGAGGCCCACCTTGCCGGCCTGCTCACGCGCCGTGCCCGGCATCAGCTGCATCAGGCCGCGCGCGCCGGCGTGGCTGATCGCGTTCTGGGCGAACTGGCTTTCCTGCCGGCTGATCGCGTGGACCATGGTCCAGTCCGCCCCGGCTGGCGTGGGGATCAGCGGGAAGGCGACGTGCTGGAAATCCTGGATGCCTTCGGTGCCGGCGGCCTGCCCGAGGATCACGCCGAGATCGCGGCGGCCAAGCTCGCGCGCCATGTCGGCGACAATCTGGTGTTCCGCCGGGGTTTCAGCCTGGCTTGCGATTTCCTTGAAGAAGCGGACTGCGGTCGGCCAGTCGCTGTCGCGCGCGACTTCGCGGACGGCGACGGCAATGGGCCGCGAGAGGAAGGCCTGACGTTCGGCCAGGGTCGGCGTGACCGATGGCGACTTGGCAAAATCGGGGATGGGCTTGCCGAGGCGTTCGAGGGCGAGCTGGCCGTAGAACTGGTCGGCATAAGTCGCCGCCTGGGTGAAATAGGGCCGCGCTGCGCCCTGATCGCCGGCGATCGCGAGGGCGCGACCGGCCCAGTAGAGGCCCTTGGCGCGGGTCTGCGGCGTTTTCGCGGCCATGCCGTAGCGGTAGAACAGCGGGGCGGCGCTGCGCGGGGTACGGAGGCTCCACACCGCGCGGGTCCCGGCGAGCCACATCAGCGAGGTGTAATCGTCGCGCAGACGGAAGGAGAGGCGGCTGATATCGGTGCCCGGGGCGAAGGCCTCGTCTGCACCGCCGGCGAGCTTTATGGCGGTTGCAGCATCGGCGTTGCGGGCAGCCGCGAGAAGGAGCGAGATCCACTTCTCGCTGTCGGCCGGGAGCGTGGTGAGGCGGGGGCGGTTGGCCAGCAGGCTGGCGGCCTCCGAGGAGCGGCCGCCGGAGAGCAGCTGGCGAGCGCGGTTGTAGAGGTAGCCGGGGTCGCTCGCCGCCTCGAGCGGCAGGGGTATGGCGAGCGCGGCCGGATCCTGGCCTTGCAGCGCGGCGAGGCGGGCGGCGAACAGCGGCTGGCGGGCGGGGCTGACCAGCGCGATCTGGCGCTGAGCCTGGGCGGTGGCGCCGGCCCAGAGCAGGGCGTCCATCCGCGCGTCCTGATCGGCCGGGTTGGCGCGACTGGCGACCAGCGGGAGTAGCGCGGTTTCGGCGGCGTCACTCATCGGCCCGCCGCGCCAGGCGGCCATGGCCTGGGCCGGCGCATCGCCGCGGTTCAGGCTCCACAGCGCGAGGGCATACTGGGCCCGGGCGGGGTTGGTCAGTGGGGCGACCTTGTCGAAATAGGCGGCGACTTGCGTGGGGTTGGCGCCTCCCCCAGAGCTTGCGGCGCGGTCGAGCGCCTTCTCGGCGGCGCGGCGCAGTTTGTCTTCCTCGGGGAAGCCGGGATAGGCGACGAGGAAGCCGGAATAGTCGGTGAACGCCAGATTGTCGGTGGTGGACAGCAGCCGCCAGCGGCTGACGGCCTGGGCCATCGGCGTGGCGGCGCTGAGACGCAGCTGGGCGCGGGCACGGTCCCACTCGCTGCCTGCGCCGCTGGTGGGGACGTAGGTTTGCCCCGGGACGGTGGGGTTGGGCGCCGCCATCGGCACCGGCTGGACCACGGGCACGGAGACGACTGACTGGGAGGATGCAGGGCCCTCCGTCGCCAAAAGGGCCAGGAAGGCGCCGCCAAGGGACTTGCGGACCATGCTGGACATTCGCCTATCGCTCCTTATCAGGCGCTGAATGGTTCACGAGGTCCCATTGTGGAGGCTCCCGTCCCGTTCGGGTTAGCGCCACATTGGGGCAAAATCAGGGAAGATGTCCATGTTTTCCGGTTCGATTCCGGCACTGGTAACGCCGTTTCGCGACGGATCGTTCGACGAGGCGGCCTTCCGCAGGCTGGTCGACTGGCAGATCGAGAGCGGTTCCTCCGCGCTCGTGCCCTGCGGGACCACCGGCGAGGCCTCGACCCTGTCCAACGACGAGCACCACCGGGTGATCGAGGTCTGCATCGATCAGGCGGCGGGCCGGGTGCCGGTGATCGCCGGCTGCGGCAGCAATGATACCCGCAATGCCCTGCTCCACATGGAGACCTCCAGGGCGCTCGGCGCGGCGGCGGCGCTGGTGGTGGCGCCCTATTACAACCGGCCGAGCCAGGAAGGGATGCTGGCGCACTTCTCCTATCTCGCCGAGAATTCGGACCTGCCGATCGTGCTCTACAATGTGCCGGGGCGGACGGTGACCGACATGAAGGCGGCAACCGTGATCGAACTGGCGCGGCGGTTTCCGGAGCGGATCATCGGGCTCAAGGACGCTAGCGGCGACCTCAACCGGGTGACCGAGCACCGGCTGGGCCTGGGTGCTGAGTTCTGCCAGCTGTCGGGCGACGATGGCCTCGCCCTGCCGTTCCTGGCGGCGGGGGCGACCGGGTGCATCTCGGTAACCGCCAATGTCGCGCCGCGGCTCTGCGCGCAGTTCCAGGCAGCCTGGGCGGCGGGTGACCTCGCCACGGCCCGCGCGCTCAACGACCGGCTGTTCCCGCTGCACAATGCGATGTTCTGCGACGCCTCCCCGGCGCCGGCCAAGTATGCGCTGAGCCGGGTGCTGGACTATGTCGGCGAGGAATTGCGGCTGCCGCTGGTCCCTTGCGGGGAGGCTGCCCGCAGGACGGTCGACGCGGCGCTGGCGCACGCCGGACTGGTCTGACGGCACCCGCTTTGGTCCGGTCGTTGCGTGAAAGCGACGAACGGCGGAAACTGAAGCGGAAACCTGCGGTTAACCAGTCATCATGGCCAACAAACTGCCTTCTGCGGGCGATCGCCGCGTTTATGACGCGCCCCTCCACGTCGCCAAAGCGGGCGACGGGACAGTCACCATCTTCTTTCCAGACGGGGGGCGCGTGGTGCTGACCGCGGATGCGGCGGAGCGCTCGGGCGGGATGCTGTGGCGTACCGGAATGGCGCTGCGCGCCGGCGCGGGACGGCGACGCGCGGGGCGGTCGGGCCAAGTGATCGCGGTCGATTTCAGCGGACGCCGGCAGCACGCCTGAGGTTTCGCAGGAGACTTAGGCGCTGGCCCTTCCCTTGGGGGCGGCAGCGCCCTACATGCGCCCCATGGCCCGTCCGACTCCCGCCCCGTTCGACAAGAAGAAGATCGTCGCGGAGAACCGGCGCGCGCGGTTTGACTACTATATCGAGGAGGTTTTCGAGGCCGGCATCGCGCTGACCGGCACCGAGGTGAAAAGCCTGCGCTTCGGCGAGGGTTCGATCGCTGAGAGCTATGCCGAGGTGAAGAACGGCGAGGTCTGGCTGGTCAATTCCAACGTGCCCGAATTCAGCCACGGTAACCGCTTCAACCACGAGCCCAAGCGCCTGCGCAAGCTGCTGCTGAAAGAGCGCGAGATCAACAAGTTCGTCGGTGCGACCGAGCGCAAGGGCATGACCCTGGTGCCGCTCTCGATCTATTTCAACAGCCGCGGGCGGGCGAAGGTCGAGCTGGCGCTGGCCAAGGGCAAGAACGCGGCCGACAAGCGCGCAACGGTGAAAGAGCGCGACTGGAAGCGTGAGCAGGGCCGCCTGATGCGCGAGCATGGCTGAGCGCCGGCCGGATCGTTCGTCGCACGGACACGGCCCTTCACCGCAGCGCAACATGTTTCCTGCTAGGGGACAATTCCGGTGCGCCTCGATAGGCATTAGGCTGCGCGGCCTGGACGGATAGGTCAGATGGTAAAGAAGTTATCTTCCTGGGCAAAGCGCAACATGCCGACGCGCGAGGAGATGGAGCAAAATCGCTTCGTCCGCCCCTTCGCACACCGCGTGCTGGCGAGCGAGCTGTGGCGCTTCACCCGCCGCTCGGTCCCGCGCGGGGTGGCGCTCGGGATGCTGGTGGGGATCATCGTGCCCTTCGCCCAGGTGCTGTTCGCCGCGTTCTTTTCGCTCAGCGTGCGGGCCAACGTGCCGGTTGCGGTGCTGACAACCTTCATCACCAATCCCTTCACCACCCCGTTCATCTGGGCGGCGAGCTACAAGGTGGGCGAACGGCTGCTATACTTTGACGGCATGTTCCACGCGAGCCCGATCGACAGCCTGATGCAGGTGACCGACGGCTGGCAACTGATCGAATGGATCACCGCCGAGGGCAAGGTGCTGGCGCTGGGGCTCATCGTGGTGGCGGTGATCGTCGCGGCCATCTCCTACCTTGCCGCCAGCTTCGGCTGGAACGCCTGGATCAGGGCCAAGCGCCGTCGCCGGCGGCAGGCCCGTGCGGCGGAGCGGGCCCTGCGGGCATGAGCGGCGCGCTGATCGGCTGGCTGAAGAAGTACGTGCCGACTCGCGAGAGCCTGGAGCGCAACTGCTTCGTACGCCCATTCGCCCACCTGATCCTGCGGAGCGAGCTGTGGCGGATGACCCGCCGCTCGGTGCCACGCGGGGTGGCGCTGGGACTGTTCGTGGGGGTGATGATCCCGCTGGCGCACTTCGTGGTGGCCGCCTTTCTCGCCGTGCTCCTTCGCGCCAACATCCCTTCGGCCATGCTCGCGACCTTCATCGGCTTTCCGGTGATTTACGTGGTCCTGGTGGCTATCGCCTATCGGATCGGCGAGTGGATGTTGCACCTTGATGCGATGACGGGCATCCAGCCACTGGGGGAAACGATGCAGACCACCCAGACCGACCATCTGCTGCAACGGATCACCGGCGCCGGGCTCGACACGGCGCTGGGCCTGTTCGTGCTGGCCTGTCTGTTTTCCGCCGTGGGCTATGGCCTGAGCGCGGTGTTCTGGCGCTGGTGGGTGGCGCGCAAGCGGCGGCACCGGCTGGCAGCCGCATTCATCGACGTCAACGGCGGATGAGCGCGGGCGAAGCCGGTATGGGTGAAGCGGGACTTGCCGCACCCGCGCGGGCCGACTGGCTGGCTGTCGCCGCCGGCCTCCTCGTCAGTCTCGCGCTGCTGTGGTTCGCCACGCGAGAGCCGCTGGTCGTGGCCGGCTTCGGCGGTGGGATCATGGCGCTGGGCGGGCTCGGCTGGGTATTGGCCCGCCGGCGGCCCCCGGCGCGCGAGCCGGACTGGGCCCTGCCCGACTGGTCGGTGACCTTCGCCGCGATCGACGGCGAGCAGGCCGCCGTGGCGATCATCGACCGGGCCGGGCGGCTGGTCTGCGCCAATGCCGCCTACGAAGCGGCTTTCGGCGTCGCCGCGGCGCCGCCTCGATTGCCGGTGGACGGAGAATTCGGCGAGGCCCTCGCGCGGGCGGCGCGCGATGCCTGGCGTGAAGGGAGCGCAGGAGTAGAGCGGGTTCGGGCGGCCGAGCGGACCTGGGCGGTCGCGGTGCGTCGCGCCGGGCGGGCCGAAGATTTCCTGATCTGGCGACTGACCGAACTGTCCGCCGCCGATCCTGTGGCGGAACTGGCGCTGCACCTAGGCGGCAAGCTGGGCCGGGCCCTGGCGGCAGCTGGCATCGCCGCCGCCATGGTCGATGCCGATGGGCGGATCATCGCGGTGAGCAGCGGCTTTGCCCAGCGGGCGACCGGCGATCCGGCAGCGGCGCTGATCGGCGCGGAGTTCGTGAGCCTGCTGCGGCAGGACGACCATGATCGCATCTCGTGGGAGCGCGACGGGGTTCGCGGCGGGCCGCTGACCATGTACTATGTGCCAGTGGTCGATCCCGACGCGGCCCATGCGCCCGATCCCGACAGCACGGCGGCGCTGATGCTGCTGGTGGATTCAGGGATGGGCATGGGTGCGGGCGCTTCCACCGCCGAGGGGCATGCGGCCGTGCCGCATCTCGAGGCGCTGCTTTCGCAATTGCCGCTGGGCCTGGCGATGGCTGATCGCGACGGGCGTCTGCTCTTCGCCAATGCCGCCTTCATGCGCGCGGCTGGGCGGGAGAACGAATTGCCGCCCCCGTTCCCCTCCGACCTCGTCGTGCGCGAGGACAAGGCGGCCCTGTCCGACGCGGTGCGGCGGCATGCGCAAGGGCCGGCGGCGGCGGGGGACATCGCGGTGCGCCTCAAGGGCCAGCCGGAGGATCCGGTCTCGCTCAGCCTCGCGACGGTCCGCGGCCTCGGCGAGGCGGCGGTGCTGCTCGGGCTGACCGACACGACCGAGGAGACCCGGCTCAAGCGGCAGGTGGCCCAGGCGACCAAGATGCAGGCCGTGGGGCAGCTGGCGGGCGGCGTGGCGCACGATTTCAACAACGTGCTGACCGCGATCCTGGGCACCTGCGACCTCATGCTGCTGCGTCATACGCCGGGTGACAGCGACTATGACGACATCCAGCAGATCCGCGCCAATTCCAACCGCGCCGCCAGCCTGACCCGGCAATTGCTGGCCTTCTCGCGCCAGCAGACCCTGCGGCCGCAGGTGTTGCAGCTGCCCGACGTGGTTGCGGACGTTTCGCAGATGCTGAAGCGCCTGATCGGCGAGAAGATCCGCTTCGACGTGCGCCACGACCGCGACCTCGGCCCGATCCGCGCCGATCCGACCCAGCTTGAGCAGGTCATCGTCAACCTTGTTGTCAACGCGCGCGACGCGATGGCGGAACGGGCCGACGGCAAGGCGCGGCTGACCATCACCACCCGGCGGGTGACCGCGGCCGACGTGCGGGCGACAGGCTCGGAAATCCTGCCGCAGGGCGATTATACCGCGCTGATCATCGAGGACACCGGCAGCGGCATCGCGCCCGACCACCTCGGGAAGATCTTCGAACCGTTCTTCACCACCAAGGAACAGGGCCGGGGCACCGGGCTGGGGCTTTCGACCGTTTACGGCATCGTCAAGCAATCGGGCGGGTTCATCTTCGCCGACAGCGAGGTGGGCAAGGGGACGAAGTTCTCGATCTACTTCCCGGTGCATCACGGCCCCGCGCCGTCCGCCGCCCCGGCCAAGCCGGAAGAGCCGAGCAAGTGGTCGGGCGGGGGCAAGATCCTGCTGGTGGAGGACGAGGAATCGGTCCGCGCCGTGGCCGAGCGAGCCCTTTCGCGCCAGGGTTACGAGGTGACCTCCGCCGGCGATGGCGAGGAGGGGCTGGACTTCGTCAAGCTAGGTCGCAGGTATGACCTGGTGGTTTCGGACGTGGTCATGCCGGTGATGGACGGGCCGGCCATGGCCCGCGAGATCCGCAAGCTGGCGCCGGACATGCCGGTGCTGTTCATGTCAGGCTATGCCGAGGAGCAGCTCCGCAACGAGATCGACATCGCCAACATGCATTTCATCCCCAAGCCGTTTTCGGTGCAGCAGATCTGCGACAAGGTTGCCGAGGTGATGGGGGCGGCGCGGGGGTAGGGTCCGGGTCCTTCGGGCCCTTCGAGACGGGGCCTCTGCCCGCGGCTTCGGCCCCTCCTCAGGATGAGCGGGGTGAAGGGCCCAGTTGGTGCTTGAACTTCCGTTCGTCCTGAGGAGGTGGCGAAGCCGCAGGCTGAACCGCCATCTCGCAGGGCCGCCTACTCCGCCGCGAGTAACTGTTCCGCCCCGCCCAGGTCCACGCTGACCAGCCGCGATACGCCGCGTTCGACCATGGTCACCCCGAACAGCCGGTGCATCCGGCTCATGGTCACCGCATTGTGGGTGACGATCAGGTAGCGGGTGTCGGTCTCCTGCACCATCGCCTCGAGCAGGTCGCAGAAGCGCTCGATATTGGCGTCGTCGAGCGGCGCGTCGACTTCGTCGAGCACGCAGATCGGCGCGGGGTTGGTGAGGAACAGGGCGAAGATCAGGGCGACGGCGGTGAGCGCCTGTTCGCCGCCCGAGAGCAGGGTGAGCGACTGCAGGCGCTTGCCGGGGGGCTGGGCGAAGATCTCGAGCCCGGCTTCGAGCGGATCGTCGGAATCGACGAGGGCGAGGTGGGCCTGGCCCCCTTCGAACAGGCGGGTGAACAGGCGGCGAAAGTGGCCGTCGACCGCCTCGAAGGCGGCGCGCAGGCGTTCGCGGCCTTCGCGGTTCAAGTTGCCGATCGAGCCGCGCAGGCGGTTGACTGCCTCGGCCAGCTCTCCCTGTTCGGCGACGCTTTCGCCATGGCGGCCTTCGGCTTCCTTCAGTTCCTCGGCGGCGACGAGGTTGACCGGGCCGATCCGCTCGCGCTCGGCGGTAAGGCGGTCCATCGCGGCGGCTTCCTCGGTGGCCCCGGCGACCTCGTCGGTGGCGAAGGCGAAGCGTTCGGGAAGGAGCGGTGGCGGGCACTGAAAGCGTTCGCCGGAGATGCGGGTCATCTCCACGCGGCGCTGGTCCTCGTTTTCGGCGCGGGCGGCGGCGCCGGCGCGGCTCTCGCGGGCGAGGGCGAGGGCTTCGGTGGCGGCGGCGAGGACCTTGTCGGCTTCGGCTTGTGCGAGGGTGGCCTGCTGGACCTGTTCGTCGGCCTGGGCGAGTTCGGCGGCGAGGCGCAGGCGGGTGGCTTCGGCGGCCTCGATCTCCGACTCAAGCGCAGGGGGCTTGGCGGCGGCGACGGCGCGCTCCTCGGCGATCTCGCTGACGCGGCGGTCCATCTCGGCGAGGCGGGTGGCGGCATCCCCGGCGCGGGCCTGCCAGCCGAGGACCTCGGCGCGCTGAGCGGCGACGCACTCGCGGGCGGCGCTCTGCTGCTGATCGTGACCGGCCAGCCCGGCGTGGGCGGACTGGAGGGCGAGGCGGGCGGCGTTGTGGCGGTCCTGCGCGGCGGCGAGGGCGGCGCGGCCGGTGGCGGGATCGGGCAGGGCGGCGCGGCGGGCTTCGGCCGCGGCGGCTTCGGTTTGGGCGGCGGTGACCTGTTCGCCCATGTCCTGCGCGGAGGCGGCAAGTTCGGCCTCGCGGGCGGCGAGGCGAGCCTTGGCGGCCTCGGCCTGGTCAAGCGCGCGCAGGGCGGCGCGCTCGCGCTCGGCCGCGCCGGCAAGGCTGCGTTCGGCGGCGATGAGTTCGGTCTGCAGGGCGGCGAGTTCGGCAGCGCTGGTGGCTTGGGCCTGTTCGGCGGCGGCGGCGGCGGCGCGCAGGGCAGGAACCTGCACGTCGAGCGCGGCGAAGCGGTTGTCGGCCTCGAGCCGGGCGGCTTCGGCGGCGCCTTCGCCGCGGGCGACGAAGCCGTCCCAGCGGCGCAGGAGGCCGTCGAGGGTGACGAGCCATTCGCCGGGGGCGAGGGCGCGGCCGTCATCCACGGGCGCGACGTGGACCAGGGCGAGGCGGGCTTTGAGTTCCTCCGGGCAGGCGGGGACGTGGGCGGCGAGGCTTTGCGCGACCGGGGCGGGAGCCGGGGCGCCGGCCCAGAACCGGCCGTCGCTGCCGGGGGCGGCGGGGCCGACGGACGAGCGGGCGTCTCTGCCGAGGACCGCGGCGAGGGCGCGTTCGTAGCCGGGTTCGGCGCGGACGGTGTCGAGCGCGGTGGGCAGGCCGTGCCTGGCATTGGCCTGCTTGGCGCGGGCCTCACGGTCGCGGTTGAGGGCGGTCCATTCCCGCTCGACGCCCGCAAGGTCGGCGCGGGCGGCGGAGAGGGCGCTGGCTGTGCTGTCGCGGGTGGCGGTCAGTTCGGCCTTGCGGGACTGGCGGGCTTCGAGATCCGCGTGGAGATCGGCGAGGCGGGCGGCGGCGGCGTCGCGCTCGGCCAGGGCGGCGGTGACGGCGACGACCGGATCGCCGTCGCGGGCGAGGGCGGCGCGCTGGTCGTCGAGGCGGCGCAGATCGGCTTCGAGCCGGGCGAGGCGGGCGCGGGCCTGGGTGACCTCTGCTTCGGCGACGCGCCATTCGGCATCGACGCCGGCCTGCTCGGCGGTGGCCTGGGCAAGGGCGAGTTCGGCGGTGCGGGCCTGGGCTTCGGCCTTTTCAACCGCAAGGGCGAGGGCCGGGCGTTCGGCGGCAGCGACTTCCAGCGCGGCTTCGCCGGCAGCGAGATCGGCGTCCAGCCTGGCGAGGGCCTGGGCGGCATCGCGGGTCAGGCGGTCGGCATCGCCCTTGTCCTCGTCGAGGCGGCGGCGCTGACGGTCGAGATCGGCGAGGCGCTGTTCGGCGCTTTCGAGCTGGCTGGCCAGCGCCGCGAGGCGGTGGGCGTGGGCCGTGGAGTCGTCGCGCCGGTCGGCCAGTTCGTCACGGGCCTTGGCGTGAGCCTCGGCGGCGGCGTGCTGGCGCTTCTGGGCTTCACCGGCGAGAACCTGCGCCTTGGCGACGGCATTCTCGGCGGCCTGGGCTTCCAGCCTCGCCGCATCAGCGGCGGCGGCGGCATCGCGCCAGCGGGCAAAGACGAGGCGAGATTCGGCCACGCGGATCTTGTCGGAGACCGCGGTGTAGCGGTCGGCGGCGCGGGCTTGGCGGCGCAGGGTGACGATTTGCTGGTCGAGCTGGCCGAGGATGTCTTCCAGCCGGGCGAGGTTGGCTTCGGTGGCGCGCAGCTTCTGCTCGGCATCGCGGCGGCGGACGTGGAGGCCCGCGATGCCGGCGGCTTCCTCCAGCATCTGGCGGCGCTCGGCCGGCTTGGCGGCGATGACCGCGGCGATGCGTCCCTGGCTGACGAGGGCCGGGCTGTGGGCCCCGGTGGCGGCATCGGCGAAGACGAGGGCGACGTCCTTGGCGCGGACATCGCGGCCGTTGACCCGGTAGGCGCTGCCTGCGCCGCGCTCGATCCGGCGGACGACTTCAAGCTCGTCTCCGGCGCTGTCGCTGGTGTGGAGGACGACTTCGGCGAAATCGCGGGCCGGGCGCTGGGTGGTGCCGGCGAAGATCACGTCTTCCATGCCGCCGCCGCGCATGGACTTGGGGCTGGACTCGCCCATGACCCAGCGGATGGCTTCGAGCAGGTTGGACTTGCCGCAGCCGTTGGGGCCGACGACGCCGGTGAGGCCAGGCTCGATGCGCAGCTCGGCAGGCTCCACGAAGCTCTTGAATCCGCTGAGCTTCAACCTGCGAATTTGCATCGAGACGCGGCCCCCTTCCGCCTGGCTCCCCGGCTTACCGGACGCCCATGCCTTCTATCTTGGCCTTCAGTTCCTCCCAGGTCGAGGTGCCGATCTTCTCACCGTTGATGATGAAGGTGGGTGTGCCTTCGATCTGGAACTGACTGCCCTGATCGGTGGTGTTCTTGGCCATCTGCTCGGCCAGCTTGGTATTGGCGAGGCAGGCCTTGGCCGTGTCCGCCGGGATGCCGCGGGTAGCGAAGAACCCGGGCAGGCCGGCGACATCGGCGATGGCCTGGAACCGCCCGCCTTCCGGCCCCTGCATGGCGGCCTGGAACTGCGCTTCCTTGCCCTGAAGTGCGCCGAGCAGAGCCTGCTGGTTGGCATAGACCTGTTCGGTCAGCCCGAAAAAGGTCTGCGGGGTGCCGCAGCGGGTCATCAGGCCCATGCTGAGGTCGAGCGCATCGCGGACGAAGTGGCGCAGTTCATAGGACACGCGGCCGGAAGCAACCCACTGGTCGCGGATCGTGGCCGAACCTTTTTCCGAGAATTCCCCGCAATGCGAGCAGGTCAGCGAGGCATATTCCACCAGCTTGATCGGGGCATCGGGGTTGCCCATGCGATAGCCGCCTTCCGGTGTCTGAACGATCTCGTCGGCCCAAGGCTTCCCGGCGGGGGCGGCGACGGTGGGCAGCGGAGTGGCCGAGGCGGCGACCTCCCCGGATGCGCCCGGCTCGTCCTTCTTGCAGCCGGCGAGGCCCAGCGCGAGTGGGGCGAACAGGCCGAAAAGCAGGGCGGGGCGGGCAGACGTGCGGAGCATGCGGCGAATCCTTTTGCGGTCCGGGGGAAATGCTAGCCGCGTGGTCGGTGCGGCGGAATAGAGTGGGCGATTGCGTGGCGGAAAACTCAGCGCGTGGCGGCGGCGAGGGCCGGCTTGAGGCTGGCCCAGTCATGGCCGGGCTGGAGGACGTCGTTAATCAGGAACGAGGGAGTGCCCTCGAGTTTGAGCTCGGCCATCGCCTTGCGGTTCTCCGCCGCGATCTGGTTGGCAAGCGGCTCGTTGGCGAGGCAGGCGTCGAGTTCCGCCCGGCCATAGCCGCGGCCCTCGAAGATCGGATAGAGGTGCATGTCGGAGGCGACCGCCCGGAGCCGGGTGGCGAAATCGCCCGTGCGCCAGCGCTGCTGCTGGGCTTCGCTCGGCGGCAGCAGCCATTTCTTCTGGCCGCGCATCAGGGCAGCGTGATTGCCGGGGAACTTCGTGGGCGCGCCGCAACCGGCCATAAGCGTGGCAGCAAGATCGATGATGTTGCGCAGCAGCGGGCGGTATTCGACCGTGCCCTTGCCGGGACGGACGATGGCGAGGGCGATGGTATCGGCGGCTTCGACCTCGAACGCGGCGCAGTGCGGGCAGGTGTAGCTGACATACTCGACCAGCTTGAGCGGTGCGCCGGGGCGGCCGACCACGTGGCTGCCCTGGGGCGTGGCGATCACGAGAACGGCCGGGCCGGGTTTGGCCGGGCGGGCCGCCATCGCGGGGGCCAGGGCGAACAGGGCGAGGAAGCAGGCGAGCAGGCGCGTCATGAACATGGTCAGTTGCGGTCCTTGCGGCTGTTGGCATCGAGGCTGCGGGCGAGGGATTCAAGGACGGTGCGCAGTTCGGGATCGCCGATATCGCGCAGACTTTCGCCCAGTTCGACCGGGATCGGCTTGAGGCTGGGCGGGGCGGTGCGATCCTTGGCCTGGGGGACCTTGACCTCTCCCTGGCGGAGCTTGACCCTGGCCACTGCATTATAGCCGAAGAAGCGGTTAACCCTTTCGATTATCTCGGGAATTACGTGCTGGATGAGCGGCGCGTGGGCCGGCACGACGACCAGCTGGAGGATGCCCTCGCTCTTTTGGCCGGGGGCGAAGCGGATCGATTCGGGAGCGCAGATCCTGGCATGGTGGGGGCCGACGATGTCCGGCCAGCGGCTTACCACACTGGACTGGACGAAGCCGAAGCGGCGGAAGGCGGTGCGGCCGATCTCGGGCATGAGATCGGCGATGGCGCGGGCCTGCCCGCCGCGGGGGCGTTCGTAAACCTTGGGCCTGCCGGCCTTTTTGCGATCCCGTTCCATTGCGCCCAGCGCCATGCCATAGCCGCGCCGTGACCGCCAGTGACGACGAGATTTGCAAGCACACTGCAACGGCATTGCAACCCTGGTACGCGGCCCATGCCCGTCGCCTGCCGTGGCGCGCACCGCCGGGGAGCGCCGCGCCCGATCCCTATCGGGTGTGGCTGTCCGAAGTGATGCTCCAGCAGACGACCGTGGCGGCGGTGCAATCCTACTTCGCGGCGTTCACTTCGCGCTGGCCGACGGTGATGGATCTGGCCGCGGCTGACGACGGCGAGGTCATGGCGGCCTGGGCGGGGCTGGGCTATTATGCCCGGGCGCGCAACTTGCTCGCCTGTGCCCGCGAGGTGGCGCGGCGGGGCGGGGTGTTCCCGGCGACCGAGGAAGGCCTGCGCGAGCTGCCGGGGCTGGGGGCCTATACGGCGGCGGCGGTGGCGGCGATTGCCTTTGGCCAGCGGGCGGTGGTGGTCGACGCCAACGTCGAGCGGGTCGTGGCGCGGCTGTTCGCGATTGGTGAGCCCTTGCCTGGTGGGCGCAAGGCGATCCGGGCGGCGGCGGAGCGGATCACGCCGGAAGAGGGCGCGGGGGATTTTGCCCAGGCGATGATGGACCTGGGGGCGACGGTCTGCACGGCGCGCAATGCCCGGTGCCTCGTCTGCCCGCTGGCGGCGCTGTGCCGGGGGCGGGCCATGGGGGAGCCGGAGCGATATCCGGTCAAGGCGGCCAAGGCGGCGCGGCCGGAGCGCAAGGGGCGGGCGTTCTGGATCGAGCGGGGCGATGTCTGCCCAGGGGGGGGCGTGTGGCTGGTGCGGCGGCCGGGCAAGGGGATGCTCGGCGGAATGCGGGCCCTGCCGGACGACGGCTGGTCGGCGCGGGGCGATGGATCCGGCCTTGAGCCGCTGGCGCTGGACTGGCGGCCGGCGGGGATGGTCCGGCACGGGTTCACCCATTTCGCGCTGGAACTTTCGGTGAGCGCGGCAACGATTGGTGCTGGCAATCCGGACGGCGAGGGGGAATGGTGGCCCATCGCCCGGATCGAGGAGGCGGGGCTGCCCACGCTGTTTGCCAAGGCGGCGGTGCTGGGAAGGGCCATGGGAGAGCATGTCACGTGAAGCCGAGTGAACTCAATATTGCCTTTGCCGGATCGCGGATGGACCGCGCCGACCGGCTGCGGACCGACGCCTCGGCGCTGGACGCGCTGAAGGGGCCGCGGGCGCGGCTGCTGCTGCTTGATGGCCTCGCGCCGCAGCTGGGCGATGACGGCGGCCTGGCCTGGGGCTCGCTGGCCGATGCCGATCCGCAAGGAGAGCTGGTGTTCCTTGGCCTGCTGGAGGGAGCGGCCTGTTTTGCCGAGGTGAAGCCGGCGCTGTGGCAGGGCCGCGTGGCGGGGCCGAACTTCCGTCAGCTGTTCGGCATGATCGCGCCCGACGACCTTGCGATCTATGGCGGGGCCAAGGCGCTGGTCGACTGGCACGCCCGGCACCGCTTCTGCGCCCGTTGCGGATCGCCGACCATGATGACCAAGGGCGGGTGGCAGCGCAATTGCACCGCCGAGGCCTGCAAGGCCGAGCATTTTCCGCGGGTCGACCCGGTGACGATCATGCTTGTCGAACTGGCCGGCGCGGCCGAGCCGACCGTGCTGCTTGGCCGCCAGCCGATGTTCCCGCCGGGCAACTATTCGGCGCTGGCCGGCTTCGTCGAGCCGGGGGAGACGATCGAGGAGGCCGTGGCCCGCGAGATCGAGGAAGAGGCCGGCGTGCGGGCGCGCGACGTGAGCTATGTCGCCAGCCAGCCGTGGCCGTTCGTTTCCAGCCTGATGATCGGCTGCCACGCCTGGGCCGACGACGACGCGCTGACGATCGACCGAAATGAGCTGGACGACGCGCGCTGGTTTACCCGCAGCGAGGTGATGCGCGCCTTTGCCCGCGATCCCGAGGCGCCCCTGCAATTGCCGCCCGCCGCCGCGATCGCGCACCAGCTGCTGCGCTGGTGGGTGGCGCGGGGGTGAGACTGCTCGGCGCGGTGCTGGCCGGTGGGCAGTCGCGCCGGTTCGGGAGCGACAAGGCGCTGGCCATGCTGGATGGGCGGACGCTGCTGGAGCGGGCCGTGGCGAGGCTGGCGGCTTGGTGCGACGGTGTGGTGGTGATCGGGCGGGATGAGGCGCCGGTGCCGGTTCTGTCCGATTGGCCGCGGGCCGCGATGGGGCCGCTGGGCGGGATCGCCGGGGCGCTGCAGCATGCGGCGAGTGGCGGGTTCGATGCCGTGCTGACCACGGGGGTGGATTCGCTGGGCCTGCCGGACGACCTGCCGGCCCGGCTGGGGACGGGACCGGCCTATGTGGCGGACCAGCCGGTGGTGGCCTTGTGGCCCGTGGCGGTGCTGCCGCGGCTGGAGGCGATCCTGCTGGCCGAGGGGCGGCACGCGGTGCGCGACCTGATCGCGGCTAGTGGGGCGCGGGCGGTGGTGCTGCCGAGGGCGAGCGCGAACGTGAACACGCCGGAGGACCTGGCGCGGCTGGGGGGGCATCCGGGTGGTGGGGGGCCGAAACCGGGCGCTCACGGTTAGGGTCAGGACCCACTAACCGCGTCTCCGAGGTTCGAGTCATTGTGGCCAAACCCCTCCGGGGCGCTGGAATGGCTTCCATCTCGGGCAGTTGCTCGCTTGGAATGGCCACCAGCCTTCCCTGTGTGACCATCCACCCGATATGTTTGCAACTCCAGCGCCTCGATGACGCGGTTGATGGGTCCGGCCAAGCCCCGTGTCGAGCACGGGGTGATGGGTGGTCTTTGGGTGAGCGGTTGGCGGCCGGGGTCGGCCAGGTTTGCACTTGCAATCCTTTACCCTGCCATGGTTGCGCCTTCGGGCCGACGCGTGGCATCCTTCGGGTTGATGACCGAAGCAGATCTCAGTGCGCCGCGACCCGTGCGGGTGGGGGCCTTTGTGGCGGTGGGGCTCCTGCACGTGGCGGCGGCAGTCCTGCTGGTGCGGGCCTTTGCGCCGGGGTTTACCGCCGAGGTGGCGAAGCACGTGGTCAGCAGCTTCACGGTGACGGTGACGGCGCCCGAGCCGACGCCATCGCCCGCGCCGAGCGCCGGGACGGCGCAGCCTGCCGGGGCGGCGGGGGCAGCGGGGTTGAAGGCCAAGCCGAAGCCCGTGGCGG
>JGI24751J29686_10000305_pt1 | contig 18483 bp, 22 predicted proteins | sample KBSSwiS6_FD_29686 | JGI IMG/M metagenome (IMG submission 29686)
TTGGTGCTTCGGTTGTGATCGAGCAGCGTCTCTGACGACGGCACCTCGAACATGTTGACGGTGACTTGCTTCCCCTCGTAGAAGACGGGCCGTTGGCTCGCGGCGCCGTTCGGGCTCCCCCCTGCTGCGAACGCGACGCCACCCGTCAGGGCAACGAACAGGCCGCCCGTGACGAGGATGACCCCGATCCTCGATGCGACTGTGCTGACCCGCATACCGACCCCTCCTTGTGCCGGAGCGGGACCATCCCGCACCGTGCTGGTACTACGGGCGAGTGCACATCGAGGATCACTGCAAGTAGATGAACCTTCGGCGACTTGGTTGCCGGCTCTTCACCTTGCGAAGGCCAGGACCCGCTCAGGCGTCGTTGATGGCCGCGGTCGCCAACACCTGCCCGGTCCGGGAGGTGACGGTGACGCGGTCGAAACGGGTCAGGTCGGCGTAGGTGACCAACAAGGTATCCCCGTCGCCCTCCCGGAACTCGATCGGTGGAAGAGCCAGCGACTCGCCGTCGGACGAGAGCAACGTCGCCGTCGCGGAACCCGTGTAGCCGGGCACCTTCGCGAACACGATCGCCCACGAGGACCAATCGCCGGACGGGTCGCCGTCGTAGATCACCACCTGCCCCTGCATCGTGGATCCCTCGGCGGGTCGGAGCTTCCCGATCCGGAACTCCTTCCCACCGAGCACCGTGAGCAGGTTCCGGTAGCTCTGCGCGTCGGTCGTGGCCAAGGAGGCCCGGTGCCCTTGGGCGAAGCCGAAGGCGACCGAGCCGACCACCAGGATCAGTGCGGCGGCGGCCGCGAAGGCTCGCCACGGCGAGCGCTCGCGGCCGGACTCACGAGAGGGGAGGGGTGTGGCCGGCGCGCGCCCGCTCTCCTCCCACTCCTCGCCGAGCGTCCCCAGGACACGCTCGCGGAGCTCGGGGGGCGGCTCCTGATCGTGGACGGCCAGGGACAGCGCCGAGACGCCCTCTTCGAGCTTCATCCGTTCTTCACGGCAGGCGACGCACCCTCGGAGATGGCGCCGGACCTCGAGCTCCTCGGGCTCCCCGAGCGTGCCGAGCAGATGCTCGGGCAACAGCTCGCGGATCTGATCACACGTCATCGTTCGGACTCCTTCGCCATCTCGGCCCGCAGACGCAACAGGGCCGCTCGGATCCGCGATTTCACGGTCCCCTGCGGGATCCCCTCGAGCGCCGCCACCTCGGCCGTGGTTCGGCCGCCGAAGTAGGCGAGCTCCAGCGCGGAGCGTTGCTCGGGCGGGAGGACCCCCATCGCCCGTCGCGCACGCGCCGACAGGTCGGCGACCGCCGCCTGCTCGTCCGGGAGCGGCTCGGGGTCGTCCTCGGGCTGCACACCCACCGATTGGAGGCTCCGCGACTCCAAGACGCGCCGACGCAGGGCGTCGATGGCGAGCGACCGCGCGGTCAGCAACACCCATGTCTCCAGGCGCCCGCGTTGCGGGTCGTAGCGGTCGGCGGTTCTCCAGAGCTTCACGAACGTGTCCTGGACGAGGTCCTGTGCGGCCGGATGGTTGCCGAGCATCACCACGCCGAGCCCGTAGATCCTGGACGCGAACCTGTCGTAGAGCACGCCGGCCGCCCGCTCCCGGCGGGCGGCGAAATCCGCCATCAGAGCGAGGTCGCTGCTCGGCTCGTCCGTTCGCACGTAGGTCACGGTACTAGTGGTCTACGGATGAGCCGGCAGAACGGTTCATCGTGTTAGGCGCCGAGGCCCGCCGGATCCCTTTCGTGAGCCTCCGCGCGGTGAGTAGCGACAAGGATGGTCCCGATGACCACCACTCCGATGCTCATGGCCTGCAGCCAGAAGCCGATCTCCAACGAATACCGCGTGAAGGTCCCGCCCCCGCGGAGGCTGGCAGATTGGAGCAGCGACGCGATCCAGGTGAGCGACCACACGGTGACCGCGCCTGCTAGGAAGCCACGCGTTGGGCGCTCGCGTCGTCGAAGACCGATGAGTGCGGCGACCACGACGGTGGCAACCCCACCGAACAGGAACAACTTCCTGCCTAACTGAAGGCCGCCGCCGAAGGCCACGATCAGCTGGTCGTACAGCGACGCCATCCCAACCCTGGCGGACTCGTACCCGTAGTAAGGAAGGAAGCAACTCACCAAGAACAGCGCCGCGCCGAGGAGCACGATCGCGTAGCCGAGGTTGGAACGGCGAGCGGTTTCCGAGGGCATCTTCACGTCATGAGCGCGCTCCGCCTCTTCACGCACGTCCCGCTGGTGCTCCAGAGTGCTCTCCGGATCATGATGCATCTTCGGTCCGAACGGTTGGAACTCGACCATGTGGCGCCTCCACGGACGAGAAGCCAGTCGAATGGTACGACCGGCCCGTCCGGGTGGATGATCCGCCCGGGTCCAGGAACACCGCCGCCACCCGCCGATCTAGGGGAGGTTAGGCGATCATGACTACGCCGGGGGAGGCTTGGAAGAGGGCGGAGCAAGAGGCCGACGCTTCGCACGGAGGATGTCCGGGTCGCGGGGGTCGAGCGGCAGCACGGCGTAGCGATCACCGCGGTCTCGTATGGCCCTCCGCTCGATCCGGATCCGCTGCATGGTCCACCTCCGTGGTTTGACGTTCTCGCACTTCGCATCGTGCTGCCGGTGACCTGAGTCACCGACGCGACGTGTTCCTCATCGGGCGCTCGGAATGCGGCTCGGCCGTGGGGGTTCCGATCCCCACGGCCGCCACGATCGATCCGGGATGAACGGTTCGTCAGTAGATGCCACCCGAGCCACCGCTCGCGTTCGCGATCAGGACGACCAGCCCGGCCACGACCGCTAGGCCGACCAGGATCCCGACCCAAACCTTCCAGACCGAACCACTGCGCCGCTGCATGCCACTCGAGCTATCCATGCTGGACCTCCTTCGGCTCATCTTGCTCGGCTTCTTCGTCCTTACGCATCCCACAACGGCTGGATGCNCGCGCGACTTCCGATCGCGAGGGTGATGAAGATCACCGGTGCAAGGCGAGCCACGTAGGAACCGGGAGCGAACGTGGATGCGGGCCAGGCGATGGAGCTCCGCTCCATGTGCACCTCGCAGTCGGTCAGGAGCTTCGACGGATCGTGCGAGTAGCCTTGGGCAGCACCATCACTCGGACAGGGTCGTCGGGACCGTCGACTGGGAGGGGTGAACGATGACGAAGGGCAGCACGGGCGCCGCAGCTGGTGGCGGCGCTCTCTACGGCCTTGGGATCCTCGGCGCGTTGTTCTACTTCTGGCAGCAGGCCAGCTCGTTCTGGGAGTACGTCTGGGCGATCTTCCCGAAGGCGATCTTCTGGCCTGCGTACATGGTGTACGAGGGATTTAGGGCCCTCGGAGCGTGACGTTTCGCCGATCGCGACGAACCGTCCCGCCGTGGGCTCAGGCAGTGTGAGGCGTGCCCTTGTGGAATGCCCTGAACAGGCCGGTCAAGACCATGACTAGTCCGGCGATCGCCGTGACGATCCCTACCCAGTCGGGGCCGCCACTGGGGGTCGTCAAGCCGAACACGACCGCAACCCCGATGATTCCGACGCCGGCCCCGGCGAGCGACAGCCCGACATTCCTCTCTCCCCTGGTTGCCATCGGAGCTCTCCTTCCTCAGATCCTTCAGGTTCACTCTCGCCGATGGATGGCCAGGCCTTCTGGGGCAAAGGTCCTTTGGTGAGCGGGACCCTGGGCTGCGTGAGCGCCACGGTTCGGCCGTCCCATGCCTGGGTAACAGTTGTTACGATGATGATGTAACATCCGCTACCGGATGGATTGGATCGTCTTGACCTACCGGGTGCCGCAGGAACCATCGAGGCACCGCGTCGCCATCTGGCGCGAACTCCGTCGAGCCGGGGCGGTGTTGCTGCAGCAAGCGACGTGGGCCCTCCCGCTCCATCCGGCCACGGACGCGACGATCGATCGCGTACTGGCCCTCGTGGAACGCGCCGAAGGGGAGGCGCTCGTCTTCACCTCCCGCCCGCGGGACCAGGCGATGGCAGCCAGCATCGAGGATCAGTTCCTCGAGGGGCGAGAGGCGGAATGGCATGAGTTCGTGAGGGAGTGCGACAAGTTCGACGCAGAGATCGCGCGCGAGATCGCAAAGGAGAAGTTCACGCCGGCTGAGCTCGATGAGGAGGAACAGAACCTCGAGCGGCTGCAACGCTGGTACCGAGAGTTGCGCGCGAGGGATGTCCTCGGCGCGCCCTCGGCTTCCGAGGCGGAGCTCCGGCTCAAGTCCAGCTCCGAGCGGCTCGAGGGGTTCGCGCAACAGGTGTTCGAGCGGGGAGGAGGAGCATGATGCGAGACCCCACGACCCGGATCCGGGCCATCGTGAAGCGGACGCCGGCGCCGCAGGTGACCGCCCTGGACCCCTGGGAGAGCCTGCGCGTGCATGCGACACGCAGGGCCCATGAGGCGATCGACGAGGTGCCGGGGATACTCCGGCGCCTGAAGACCTTCCTGCTGGTCGGATCGATCACGATGATCGCGTTCGCGGCCGGGATGCTGGTGGTCCTGTGGCACGCGGTTCGGTGAGGAGCTGACCTGCACCCGCTCCTGGTTGGGCTCGCGATCGCGTTCGTCCTGTGGGTCGCGGCGATCGTCGTGCTGGTCGCGATCGGTCGCATCGGGGTCGCGCGCGAGCTCATCGGTCTGATCCCCAACCTGCTGCTCCTGTTCAAGGACCTCGTCCGCGATGAACGGGTCCCTCGGAGCGCGAAGCTGTGGCTCGGGTTCGCAGCCGTCTGGCTCGCATCACCGATCGACCTGATCCCCGAGTTCATCCCCGTCCTGGGGCCCCTCGACGACGCGGTGGTCGCCGCCGCGGTGCTTCGCCACCTCGTTCGCAAGGCCGGGAGTGAGGTCGTGTACGAACATTGGCGCGGAGAACCATCCACGATCTCGCGGGTCCTGCGGCTCTTCGGTGCGAGTGGCCCGCTGAGCCGAGAAGGCGAGGGCTAGAGACGTTTCAGGGCCTCCACGAGCCGGTCGACGTCGTCGCCGTCGTTGTAGGCGTAAAGGGAGATCCTCAGCCCGCGCGCTCGACCGCCGCAGATGATCCGGGACTCCGAAGCGAGTCGTCCCGCGGTCACCCCCGGATCGTGATCGGCGTGGCGCAGGGACACGATGTGAGATGCCGCCGACGGATCGCTCAGCGGCCGGAACGGGCGCCATCCGAGCTCGGCGACCCGATCGACGAGGTGCGTCGCCAGCCGCCGCGCGTGCTCGTCGATGCGCTCGAACCCCAGCGACGAGAGCATCGCGATCGAGGCCACGAGCCCGATGGCGGACACGTACGACATCGTCGAGAGCTGGAAGCGGCGCGCGTCATCGGCCAGGCGAAGCGTCATCGGGTCGAAGTCGAACGGGTGCTGGGCACCCATCCAGCCGACGAAGCGAGGGAGGCGGGTCACTAGATCCGGAGCGAGCGCCAGCAGCGCCACGCCTCCGTGGGATGACAGCCACTTGTAGCCGCTCGTCACCAGCGCGTCGGCACCCCATCCGACGGTGTCGACGACCCCGGCGCCGGCGAGCTGCGTGGCGTCCACGACGACGCGGGCGCCGACCTCGTGCGCCCGCTCCGCCACCCGCCGGGCGTCGACCCGCGTGCCCGTCGCGTACTGGACCACGCTGAAGGCCACGACCGCTGTCGCGGGATCGATCGCGTCGACCAGATCCTGGGTGAGGTCCCGGTCGGCGCGGTCCTCGATGAACCTCAGCGAGATCCCGCGACGCTCGGCGACAGCGAGCCACGGGTACGTCACGCTCGGGAAGTCCGAACCGACGAGCAGAACGGTCCGCTCCTCGGGCTCGAGCAGCGTGGTCACCTGGCCGAGGCCCTCGCTCGCGCCCGCGACGACGGCCACAGCATCGGACGAGGTCCCGAGCGCCCCGGCGCCGGCCGAACGGACGCCGTCCAGGATCGCCGCCTCCTGGTCGTCGCTGAGATAGAGGTTCCCGAACTGCGCCGTCTCCTTCAGGAAGGTGTCCATCGCCTCGATCGTCGGCACGGGGATCAACCCCAGGGACGCCTGGTTGAGGTAGATGCAGCGCTCGAGCGCGGCGTACCGATCGCGCGGAACGAGCGAGGGGATCGAGGACATCTGCGCCTCCAGGTGGGAACCGGGCCTATCGGATCATGGATCATCGCCGGGCCGCACGCTCGAAGCGGTCGACGACGATCCCGGTTCGCGCTGGGACGTAGGATGCGAGCGTCGTTCGGCCCCCCAACGCTATGAACCCCATCCTCGGCGAACTCGACGCATCCGATCGGCGACTGCTCCGGCGTCGCGCGATGCCGGCCTTCACGCCGGTGATGCTGGCCACGTTGGCCAAGGAGGCGTTCTCCGACCCGGCGTGGGTCTTCGAGGCTAAGCTCGATGGTCAGCGCTCGCTGCTGTGGAGGCGACGCTCGAGCGTGCGGTTGATCACGAGGAACGAGAAGGACCGCACCTCGCACTATCCCGATCTGGTCGAGGCCATCCTTGGGGACGACACCGCTCCGATGATCGGTGACGGTGAGATCGTCGCGTTCCAAGGAGACGTGACCTCGTTCTCGCGCCTGCAGGAACGGATGCAGAACGCGAGACCTAGTGCGGCACAGGTCGCGGCCGTGCCCGTGGTCTTCTACCTGTTCGACCTGATCTGGTTCGACGGATACGACCTCTCCGAGTTGCCGCTGCTCGCGCGGAAGTCGGTGCTGCATCGCGCGATCGCCTTCGCGGACCCGATCCGTTTCTCCGAGCACCTGGCCGAGGAGGGCGAGGTCGCGTTCCGCGCTGCGTGCGAGAAGGGTTGGGAGGGCCTCGTCGCCAAGCGTGCCTCGGCTCCCTACACGCACGGGCGGTCGAAGGACTGGTTGAAGTTCAAGTGCGTGAACGAGCAGGAATTCGTCGTGCTGGGGTGGACCGATCCCCATGGGTCGCGCTCCGGGCTCGGGGCGCTGCTGGTCGGCTACCACGACGACGGCAAGCTGCGGTTCGGCGGGAAGGTGGGCACCGGCTTCAACGAGCGCGAGCTCGCCAGGCTCATGGGGCTCCTGCGCCCCCTCGAGCAGACGATCCCCACGGTCACCGACGCGAAGGGGCTGACGATGAAGGGCGTGCACTGGGTACGACCCGAGCTGGTCGCACAGGTCGGCTTCAGCGAGTGGACCCCCGACGGCAAGCTGCGACACCCTCGCTACATCGGCCTCCGCGACGACAAGCGCCCGAAACAGGTCGTCCGCGAGCGGGCCTAGGAGCCGGTGGGTCGAGGTCACCCGGTGGATCGCTCAGCCAAGACCCGCCGCGGAGTCAGCGATCCAGCAAGGGCTCGAGCCAGTTTGGCACGACCCGCCCTTCGTGCCGCACGAACGGCGGTTCGAGGTCAGGCACCCGCTCGAGCGTGGCGGCGGCCTCGTCGATCGAGATGGAGGCGATGCGTGGCTCCGCCTCGATCTGCATCGGAACGAGACGCACGTCACCCGCCGTGCACACGCCCGTCGCCTCCCGCCGGCCCAGGGCGAAGGCCATCGCCGCATCGATCGCCGACTGCTCATCGAGCGGCTCGTACCACGTGGCGAACCGACGCTCCTCGCCCGCCCTCCAGAGGTTCCTGGCAACGGCCTTGATCAACATGAGTCCGGCATCCTGCGCGTGGACCTCCTCGACGAGTGCCTCGAAGTCGTGCAGGAACTCCGCATAGCGAGTGAGGCGGTAGTTGTACGGGGTGAGGACCGTGTCGAAGCTGAATCGTCGCAGCGCCTCCAGATGCACCGCCGGCGCCTTCATCCCGTGCCCGGTGATGCCGATCGCGGAGACGAGCCCTTCCTCACGAGCGCGGATCGCACCCTCGAGCGCTCCNCCAGAGGCCGTTCTCCGGTCGAGATCGTCGAAAGCTCCGACGGAGTGGAGCTGAACCAGGTCAACTCGCGTGACTTGCAGCCGCTCGATCGAGCGGCGGATGCTCTCGTACGCCTCGGGCGCCGTCGGGTCACCCGTCTTGGTCGCGAGGAAGATCCGGTCGCGGATCCTCGGCATCCACGCTCCGAGCCTCAGCTCCGAGTCGCCGTAATCCGCCGCCGTGTCGAAGTGATTGATGCCCGAGTCCAGCGCAAGCTGGATCGAACGATCGGCGACCTCTTGCGTCACCTCGGAGAGGGCCGCCCCGCCGTAGATCAGCACGCTGCTCATGTGGCCGAGACGCCCGAGTCTCCGCTGCTCCATCAGCGCTGAACCTCCTGGTCGACCCTCCCACCCCGAAGCGTCTTGCGCACCACGGGCCGAGTTGGCTTCCGCCGAGCCACTTCTCGGAATCCGGCGCGGTCGTACATGGACTTCGCGCCGAAGAACATGTCGTCCGGGTGACTGCGCTGGTCCTTGTCCACCGGATACGCCTCCACGAGGCGGGCACCGCGCGACCGCGCGTGGTCCATGGCGGCCTTGAGCATCCGCCGGGAGAGGCCTCGACCTCGAGCGTTGCGGTCGACGAAGAAGCACACGATGGACCACACCGGCCGGTCGTCCACGGGCTTCATCACCGGTGAGCGGCGGAGCTTCGCGTAGTCCTGCCTGGGCCCGAGCGACACCCATGCGACCGGAACGCCGTCCTCGTATCCGATCAACCCGGGCACGGTGCCCCGATCCACGAGTGCCTTCATCGCCCGCCGGTTCTGCTGGCCGACGCCGGTACCGGCTCCGACCTTCCGATAGAACATGCAGAAACAGGTTCGAACGATGGGCCGATCGAACAGCTCGACCAGATCTGGCCACCGTTCCTTCGTGACCGGATGTGTTTCGAACCCCATCGGCATCAATCTACCGTCCGCGAAGAGTGTCAGCTCTCCCCGCTAGGGTAGGGGGGCCGCGGTTGCCCGCGGCCCCTACCGGTCTCGACGGATCGGCGAACGTTACGTCGGCGCGGCGATCGACCACAGTCCGCGGCCGTGCGTCGCGGCGATGATCGTCCCGCCGTCGGAGGTGAGCGACAGGTCGTTCGTCGAGGCGTTCGGTAGCCCGGTCCCGAAACGCGACCACGCGGTGGCCGCTCCGCCCCCGGCCGCGGCGATGAACACCCCGATGTCGGTGGCGAGGACGAGCTGGCCGTCCACCACCAGGAGGTCGTCGCTCGGCGCGTCCGGCAGGTTCCCGGATATGTCGGTCCAGGTCCCGCCACCGTCCGTTGTCTCGAACACGTGGCCGATGCCGCCGCCCTGCACCCACCGCCGCGAGAACCCGTTGTAGACCGCGTACACGTGGCCCGGGTCGTCGGGAGCGATCGTGACCGCCGCCACGAAGCGGTTCGGCAACCCCTGCCCGGCGAGATCGAGCGTGTGCCAGTCTCCGGCGCCGCCGGTAACCGGGTCGTAGTTCGTATCGATCCCCGAGGCGAACCCCGGCGGGTTGCACGGTCCGCACCACGCCGCGTAGATCACATCGCCATCCACCGCGATCGCGGTGATCGAACGCCCGGCGCCGGTGTCGTGGACGATCGTCCAGTCGCACGCCTTCGCGCCGCACGTGGTGTCCCAGCCGAGCCCGCCGTTGTCCCAGACGTACCGTCCGCCGGCCACCCAGTGATCGAGGTCCTGGGGGTCGGCCTCGAAGGGCGCGATGAACCGCGGGGTCGGGTCGCAGGGGCTCGGGGTGTAGGTGAACGCGCCGCACGCCGGGGAGATCTCGGTGAACGACGCGGTCGACCCGTCCGAGACGCCTCCGTTCTCGGTCCTCGCCATGTCGAGGCCGACATACTCGACCACGGCGCGGTTGGCGTCCGCCGGGTCCACGATCGTGTCGCCGCCGTCGCCTCCGAACGGCGAGATCATCGGGCTCGTGTCGGGCAGCAACAGCGAGACGCCGTTGTCCTGCAGGCCGCCCCAGATCGCCTCGCCGCCCTCGGTCTGGCCCGAGCCGGCGAAGTAGTACTGGAGGCTGTGCAGGTTCTCGTTCAGGTCGTCCCAGCCCTGGACGCTGTGGTTGCCGAGCGAACGGCTGTAGACGCCCCCGTCGTTGCCGATGTACACGGTGTCCCCGGCGATCGCGATCGCATGTTGGTCGGGGTGCGTCGTGCTCGGGCAGTCGTTCACGCTTACGGTCGCGCACTTCAGGCCGAAGTTCCAGTAAGGCCCGATGGCCTTCCACGACGTCCCGCCGTCCGTGGTCTCGAAGACCTCCTCGAGGCCGACGTAGACGTGGTTGCCGTCGCTCGGGTCGACGGCGAGGAACTGGTTGTACCAGGACTGGACGCCGGGATAATAGCCCCGCGACGCCTGCAGGGCCGAGCCCGATGCTGCGAGCTTGCCTGCTTCGGCGAGCTTGTTCCAGCTGCCGGCCGGGTTGCCGCTCGGCGAAGCGTAGATGCCCATGAGGTTGGTGCCGCCCTGGTGAGCATTCGGGTGGTTGAAGAGCGTGCTGGACCCGACGATCGCGTAGAGCTTCGAGCCGTCGGCCGTGTAGGCGAGCGTGACGCGGCCGATCTGCGCGTCGTTGATCGCGCCGGTCGCCGTCACGCGGGTGAAAGTGGCGCCCCCGTCGTTCGAGACGTAGATCCCGTTGCACGCCGAGCCGGCCCGCCACCCGACGACGGCCACGACGGTCTCGCCACCCGTCCCAGGCCGAACGACGATGTCGCTGATGTAGGTCGTGTCGTGTTGCCCGATGCACGGCTTCAGCAGGAGCTCCCATGCCCCCGATCCCGACGAAGCGGAGTGCTCGTACAGCCCCTGGCTGGTGGCCGCGAAGACGTTGCCTTGGCCGTCGAACACGAGCCGGCCGATCAGGTGGTTCTCGAGCTCGGACCCGCCGACCAGCGACCAGTTTGCGCCGCCGTCGGTCGATCGCAGCACGCCGATCCCCGCGTACGAGTCGGAGCTCGTGTTGGCCTCGCCGGTCCCGACCCAGATCGAGTGATCCGCTGGGTTGACCGAGACCGCGCCGATCGACAGCGTCGGCGCATCGTCCAACAGCGGGGCCCAATCGGCGCCATCATCGGTCGACTTCCAGACGCCGCCGTCGGCCATCCCGGCGTAGATCGCGTCGCCGTCGACGGCGATGGCGGTCGAGCGACCGCTCACCAGGCCCCACCCGGCGCCGGAGTTCGACCAGACCGGGTCGCGGTAGTCGGGGTCGTCGTTCTCGTAGGGCTGATCGGTGACCTCGGTCCAGCTCCCGGGGACCACCGGCAACGCCTGTGCCTCCGCGAAAGCCCCCATGAACGCTCCGGCGTCGACGACGTCGCTGGGCGCGGTGCGCGCCTCCGCGTACTGCTCAGATGCCTCGAGGGCCTCGAACTCGCCCTTTGCGTCCTCGGTCAACTCGCGGCTCGACGACTTGCCGTTGGGGTCGTTGGCGCCCGCGATCACCGGGGCCGCGAACCCCGCGACCGCGATCGCGATCGCGAGGAGCGACGCAAGTAGCAGGCGGGTGAGGCCGCGCCCGGTCGAGGTCATACTGTCTCCTTCCAACTCGGTCCCTCCACCCTCACACCAGCTCATCCGGTCGCGCAACCCTGCCGGGTTGAGCGCCGCAGAAGCCCGACGGACCTCCCTGCGACCGTGTCCGAGCATGCGCCACCAGGATCAACGAGCCAACCTGCTGAGAAGTTCTACGCACAAGGAGCTCTTGTAGGCCGCTCGCGAGCGTGGGAAGTGCGTAACAGAACGACGGCTGACGAGACAGGGTCTACGAGGAGGCGATGAGATGGACAACTCGAAGCAACAGCCCACGTCTATCCCCCAGACCGAGCAGGAGTGGCGCACCCGCCTGACCCCTGAGCAGTACGAGGTGCTGCGTAACAAGGGAACGGAGCAGCCGTTCACGGGCGCGTATGCGTCGACGAAGGAGCCCGGTGTCTACAGGTGCGCCGGATGCGGGGCCCCGCTCTTCAGCTCAACGACCAAGTACGAGTCGGGGACCGGCTGGCCGAGTTTCTGGGAGCCGATCGAGCNCGGGGCCGTCGAGCTGCACGACGACCGGACCCTGTGGATGNATCGCACGGAGGTCAACTGTGCGCGATGCGGCGGCCATCTGGGGCATGTGTTCTCCGACGGACCCCCGCCGACGGGCGATCGCTACTGCATCAACTCCGTCTCGCTGGAACTCGAGCCGGAGCCGCACGGGGAGTAGACGACAGACCTAAACCTTCCGGCCCCGAAAGTCAGGGTGAAGGCGTTCGTCGAGCCACAATCGGCCAAAGGCCGCTCAGGGATCGGCCGTAGGGCGCCGTTGCCTATCGCTCGTGTTGGCCTCCGGGCGAAGCAAGTGACCGACGAAGTGCATCCACGACATGGAACCGGAGAGGCTCGTCCGCCTCCAGATCCATCAGGATTTCGGCCATCCTTTGTCCGTCCGGCCGTTCGCGGAACTGTCGGATCGCGTCCGCTCGGATGATGGAGGGGGCAGTCAAGTCCCGAAGGAGATCCCGTCGCTCGTCGACGCTCAAGCGTGAGACGTGACGTATCGCACGCCGACTCAGGTCGCCCACCTGCGGCAGCATGCTCCGCCCGGTCCGAGGGGGCAACGTCGCTGCTCTGGAGCACCTTCTCCGGGACGGCCCGTCCAGCGATAGGGTTGGATCGACTTCACACGACCGGAAGGGGTCGGCATGTCGTCCATCTCGGAGCGGGAGAGCAGGCAGATCGAGGCGGCGAACGCCTCCGGCACCACTCCGGTCGTCTTCGTCCACGGCCTCTGGCTGCTGCCGAGCAGCTGGGCCAACTGGGCGGACTTCTTCAAGCGGGCCGGTTACGCGCCGCTGACGCCGGACTGGCCGGACGATCCGGAAACGGTCGAACAGGCGCGGGCGAACCCAGATGTCCTCGCCAAGAAGACGCTGAAGCAGGTTGCCGACCACACGGCCGACGTGATCGGCAAGCTCGACGAGAAGCCCGCCGTGATGGGGCACTCGACCGGCGGATTGTTCGCCCAGATGCTCGCCGGCCGTGGCCTCTCGGCAGCTACCGTTGCCATCGACCCGGGCGTGTTCCGCGGCGTCCTACCGCTGCCCCTGTCCACACTCAAGGCGTCTGGACCGTTCCTGTTGCCCCAGTATCGAGGCCGCGCCATCACGCTCACCTTCGACCAGTTCAAGTACGGCTGGGCGAACGCCCTCGATGAGGACGAGGCGAAGCGCCTGTACGACACCTACCACGTGGCCGGGTCGGGGATCGCCCTGGCCCAGATGGCCGATTCCAACCTCAATCCCTGGACGGAGTCGAAGGTCGACACGAAGAACCCCGATCGGGGCCCGCTGCTGATCCTCGACGGGGAGAAGGACCACACGGTTCCCTGGGCGATCGCCAACGCCTCCTACAAGCGGCAGAAGCGCAACCCGAGCGTCACCGAGATCAAGCAGATGCCCAACCGCGGCCACTCGCTGACCATCGACCACGGCTGGCAGGAGGTCGCGGAGACCGCGCTCGACTTCGTCAAGCGGTTCGTCCCGGCCAAGCCGAGCTAGCCCGCCTCGATCTGTCGCCGCGATCTCTCAGCCGATGGGACGTGGTTCGAGGCGTTACCAGCGTTCGACCGCATCCACGAGCGCGTCGATGTCGGCCGTCGTGCGGGCGAGGACGATCGCACCATCGGCTCCGGCCTCGCGCCAGCGCGACCAGGTCTCGCGCGGGGCGTTGACCCAAGGGCTGTCGGCGATCCGCTCGTCGCTCAGCCAGTCGCCTTGGGAACCGACGAGGACCCGCTGATCGGCACGTCGCCGGCCGCTCTCCTCGAGTGACTCGAGGTAGGCGGGCAGATTGGCCTCGATATTGACGTCGAAGGCGGACCANCCGTCCGCGATCCGACCCGCCAGGCGCGCGCCGGCCGCCGTCTCGCCGCCGATGATGATGGGCGGCGGTGGTACAGGAACCGGGTAGGCGGTCGCCTCGCGGAGCGGGTAGAACGGGGACGATCGGGTCACGGGGCCACCCGTCCAAAGGGCGCGCAAGACCGCCACGGCCTCCGTCAGTCGTGCGACACGCTCGCGGGCTTCAGGGAACTCCATGCCGTAGGCCTCGTGTTCAGCGGGAGCGCCGCCGATCCCGATCCCCAGTACCAACCGACCCTTGCACGCGATCTGCAGCGTGGATGCCATGCGGGCGAGGAGGGCCGGATGGCGGTTCATCACGTTGGCGACGAAGGGGCCGATGGTGACGTGCTCGGTGCTGGCCGCCGCCATCGACAGGATCGTCCAGTTCTCCACGACCGGAACGGTCGCGTCGCCGCGGCCGATGAAGTGGTCCCAGGCCCAGACCCCGGCGTAGCCCGCCGCATCCAGGCGCCGGGCACTCTCGAGCCACCAACCCGGCTCGGCCCTGATCGTCCGAAGGCAGACGCCGATCGGCAGCCTATCCCGATCCGAGGCGGCAGACTCCACGACGGCGTTCACCTGGCGAGACGACTTCCCTTCATCAAGTCGATGAGGATACCTTTCGTCTCGCGGACTCGAGGGTTGATGACCACTGCATCACCGGGCACCTGGAGCCCGCGCCGGACGGGGGGCCGGCGCCCTTCGGAGTCGTGATAGAACCATCGCGATGGCGGAGAGGCTGTCCCCCGAGGACTCCCGCATCCTCGCGCTCGAGTCCAGTTCGATCGTCGGCCACACGTGCAAGGTCGTGATCGCCGATCGGACCGGCGACGGCGTCACGTACCTCCGCGACCGGATCGCCCGTCGCATCGCGCTCGCGCCGAGCTGTCGGCGGCGGATCGTGATGACTCCCCACGGTCTCGACGCGCCGGTGTGGGCAGACGACCCGAACTTCGACGTTCGCCGGCACGTCCGTAAGGTGCCCGTCTCCAGCCCTGTCGGAGACGCGGAGCTGCGCGAGATCGTCGCTGGGGTGATGGCGGAACGGCTGCCCCGCGATCGGCCGCTCTGGGCGATCGACGTCGTCGAGCCCCTCGAGGACGGCACGAGGGCCGTCATCTGGCGCATCCACCACGCGATGGCCGACGGGCAGGCGGCGCTGGCGATCGGCTCGGCCCTGCTCTGGAGCGACTCGACCGATTCCGAGCCCGACCCTCCACAGCTTCCCCGCGCCAAGCCGCTGCCGAGCTCGAACAGGCTGATCGCCGCCGCTCTGTCGGACCGGGCCCGTGCGGCCGGTCACACCGCCCGTGGGATTGGGCGTCGCGTCGCGTCGCGGCGCCGTGTGCGGGAAAGCCTCGAGGAGCTCCGCGGGGCCCCGAGCGCGATCCGGCGCGAGCTGGTCCCCGAACCCGGGACCTCGCCGCTGAACGCGCCGGTTGGGCGGAGACGTCAGGTCGCGTTCGTCGACCATCCGCTCGACGCCGTGCATCGCGCATCGCGCGCCCTGGGCGAAGGGGTGACGATCAACGATCTCCTTCTCGGTGTGATCGCTGGCGGACTGCGCCACTGGCTCGAGGCACGGCACGGCTCGATCGGGCGGCTGCGTGTCCAGGTGCCGGTGAGCATGCATCGAGAGGGTGAGGCGCCCGGCGCGGTTCCGAACCGGGACTCCTTCGTCAACATCGACCTTCCCGTTCAGGAAGCCGACGCCGCTCGGCGCGTGTTGGCCGTCCACGAGCAGATGCAGGCCCGAAAGCAGGATCATGACGCCGAACAGCTGTACGCGGTCTTCGCNGACGTCGGGCACGTGTCGAAGCACATGTTCGACCTCGCGCACCGCATCGCATCGAACCCGCACGTCTTCGCTCTGTCCGTCTCGAACGTGCGTGGTCCCGCGGGTACGCACTACCTCGCGGGAGGGCAGATCCGGGAGGTCTACTCGCTCGCGGAGATCGCCCCGCACCACGCACTCCGGGTCAGCGCGATCTCGTTCGCAGGACGGATTGCGATCGGCTTGTGCGCTGACGGCGACGCGATCCCGGAACTCCCCGAGCTCGCCGAGGGCGTCGAGCGGTCGCTGGTCGAGCTGACCGAGGGCGTCACGGCGTGACGGAGCTCGGGATGCGCACGATCGGGCTCCTCGGTGTGCCGACGAACTCGGCAGGCACGACGGACGGCGTTGCACGCGCCCCACAGGCGTTGCGGGAGGCGGATCTGGCGACGTCCTCCGCCCATGCGGAGGTCCACGACTACGGGGACGTCACGTTGCCCGACCCGTCACCGGCGCGCGACGCGCGGTCGCACGTCATCGATCCGGACGGCCTCGGTGCGCTCGTCGCCCGTGAATCTCCATGGGCGCAATCTTCACCCGTGCCTGCTCGCGACGGCAACTACGGCATGGCGAACGTCTCGTGGTGGGTTCTCGTCGGCAGGCGTCACTCGCCGGCGGGGTGGAACAGCTCCACCAGGTTCCCGGAAGGATCCTCGAGGAGGATCTGCTTGCCTCCCGGCCCGGTGACGATGTCGTTCCGGAAGGGGACGCCTTCGGCGCGAAGACGCTCGACCTCGGCCTCGATGTCGTTCACTACGAACTCGACCCGGTTCCAGCCGCCAGGGCCGGGCTTCGCCCCGTCCGGCATCGGCCGCCCCGCGGAGCTGGACGGCCCGCTGAGCAGCAGGCGCAGGTTGCCACGGAACACGTCGGCGAACGCCGGTGCCGCGTGTGTTCCTACAGTGAAGCCGAAATGCTTCGTGTAGAACTCCACGGCGGCATCGACGTCATGAACCATGTACCGCACGTTGACGGTGCCTTCTGGCATGTCACCTCACCTCCCGGCGCTGTCGATCGGACGAACGAGCCGCCAGCCTCGTGGATGTGATCGTGAGATCCCGTGTACCTCCGACTCTTCGGTACCCCGCAGACGCGGCTGCGGATCCGCGACCGCGCGGCGCGCCTCGGCTAGCGATCATGACGTCGCCTCCCACTTGTACCTACTCGGTGCGATCTCGGGTCGGGACAAGGCAGAACGGATGACCTGCCGGATCGGCGTAGACCCGGGAGCGGTCGCCCGGCTGATTATCGAACTTCGTCCCGCCCAGGGCGAGCACGGCTCGCTCGGCTGCGTCCAGGTCGTTAACCCGAAGATGCAAGTGAAGCTGCATGGACGAGGCCGGGTCTGGCCAAGTCGGCGGCTGATGGCCCGGCGCTCGCTGGAACGACAGGTGGAAGCCTGCGTTCTCGCTCTCGCCTACCGAGTACCAGTCGGCGTGCGAGTGGACCACAGGCCACCCCGTCAGCCGGCTGTAGAACTCCGCGAGAGCGGCGGGATCGCGGCATTCCAAGGCGACTCCGCTCAGCTGTCCAACACCACCGCTCACAAGGTCAACCTACTCGACGTCTGGGCACAACGCTGCCCGACACTGACCTGGCCTGTGTCGGCCTCCATGTTTCCCGTTGACACCCGAACGGACGGTCTGCCCATGAGGAGCCTTGTTGGCGGATCAAGAGGGGTGGGTAGGGCGGGCACAAGAAGCGTCGCNGAGCGAAGGCTTGGCGGACCGCAAGCTCCCGTGCTGCCGCGCGATGAGGAGTTCGGCGAAGGCTCGCGTCTTTGGATTGGCCCGGTACCAGCCGATCGCGACGCCCGATCGAGGTTTCGCAGCATGAGGACGTCGACCAGTTCGGCGGGGGGGAGCCGGGCCGACGGCGTCGAGGTGGGCTCGTAGTCGGCGTTCTAGTTGGTCCGGGCTTGTGCGCCCGGGACCGCCGTACCCCGCTCGTGTGCTCCCGTCGGTCGGGGTAACCACGAGTGGTTCCCGTCTACCCGAGAGGCCAGCGCGATCGACAGGGAGGCGGCGTGCCCACCCACGTGGGGAACTCCTACGCGTCGAGATCGACGCGGCGCTTCGTTGACGATGCGACGAAGACGATCCGGCCGTCGACGAGGAGCCCTGTCCGCTCCAGGGACTTCGTCGCCTCACGGTCCGGCAGGTACAGCACCACCATCGTCTGGCCGAGCCCCCCCATGTCCTCGGCGACGTTCTTGATGGCGTCGCACCCGTCGTCTGTTACCTCTTCGACCTCACAAAGATCGAAGGTGACATCGATATCGGGCGGAGCAGCGACGCGCGCGCGCAAGCGCTCCTCGTCTTCCTCTGTCAACGTCCCCCAGGCGACGACGTAGGGACGTGCATCGGAGCTTCCGATCCGTTCGATGATTGCCACGCCAACGATCCTGACATGGGAGGGCTTGCCGCGCAGTCCTCCAAGTAGGGGAGGGCCACTGCATCGGATGACTCCCCAAGCTCCGGACGATGATCGCCTGTCAGGCACGACGCGGGTGCGTGCCCCTTACCCGGGAAGCACGGAACTCGACACCCCTCCCTTCCGAGCCCGGACTCGCAGAGGGGAGTCGAACGAAGGAAGCCGCGGGGCCGATCGTTCAGCTAGTACTGCGGGTCACCTCGCCCGGCTCGTTTCCGTCGCTCGGATCGCCTCCGACGGCCGGGTCACCTCCGGCTCTCTCGTTGTCCTCACCGGCGTTCCTGTCTTGGCNGTGTACGTCACCGGCGTTCTCACCCTGGCCGTGTACGTCACCGGCGTTCTCACCCTGGCNGTGTACGTCACCGGCGTTCTCNNNCTNGCCGTGATCGGCGCCGGCGTTCTCACCCTGGCCGTGTATGTCACCGGCGTTCTC
>JGI24751J29686_10000307_pt1 | contig 18427 bp, 18 predicted proteins | sample KBSSwiS6_FD_29686 | JGI IMG/M metagenome (IMG submission 29686)
GGCGCTGCGCCGGGCGGTGAAGTATCAGGAGTTCCTCGACCGGATCGAACCCAGCGAGCGCCGCTACCACGCATCCGACGTTCGAGAGTGGTTGCGGGTGGCTCTCGAACAAGCCACCGACGGTGGGCGAGGGGGGAGTTGAACCCCCACGTCCTTGCGGACACAGGAACCTGAATCCTGCGCGTCTGCCAATTCCGCCACTCGCCCGAGCGAAAACGAATCGTAGCAGTCGTCTTCCTTGCTTCCTGGCGAGGTTCCGGGTTCGGCGTGCGGGGTAGAATCCGCGCGATCCGCCTTCCGACCAGCGGAAACAGCGCCTGTGCCCATCCTTCGTGACTTCGAGCGACGTCTCGGCGGCCTCGTCGAGGGCTTCTTCGCGACCACCTTCCGCTCGGGCCTCCAGCCGGTCGAGCTGGCCAAGGGGATGATGCGCGAGATGGACGCGAGCAAGACCGTCGGGGTCAAGGAGGTCTGGGCCCCCAACCGCTACGTGTTCACGCTGTCCGAATCCGACGCCCAGCGGTTCGAGCAGGCNGAGCAGGCGCTGGTCGGCGAGCTCAAGCAGGTGGTNCGCGAGGCCGCAGCCGAGCGCGGATGGGGCCTCGTGGGCCCCCCGGAGGTCGAGTTCGAGGTCGACCCGGATCTCGGCAAGGGGCGGTTCGGGTGCGAGGCGTCGTTCGTCGAGGGCGAGGAGGAGCTGGCGCCGCAGCCGGCCGTGGGCGAGCGGGGCTCGCTGGTCCGCCTGGCCGACGGGGTCAGCACCGCGCTCACCAAGCCCTCCNTCACGATCGGGCGGCTCCCCGAATGCGACGTGGTCGTGGACGACGCGGGGGCCTCCCGCCAGCACGCCCGGATCCGGCGCACCGAGGGCGGGTTCGTCTTGACAGACCTGGGCTCGACGAACGGGACGATGGTCAACGGCGAACCCATCCAGGAGCACGTCCTCGAGCACGGCGACCGCATCACGATCGGCGAGACCGAGCTCGAGTTCCGGAGCGGCTGAGCGTGTCGCCGTTCGTCCTGTCGGTCCTGAAGTACTCGTTGCTCGTCCTGCTCTACTTCTTCGTGTTCCGCGCGATCCGCTCGGTCGCGGTGGATGTCGGCGGGCGCAAGCGGGGCGCNACGACCCAGATGCGGACCCCGGCTCCCGCGAGGACCGCCAAGCCGTCGAAGGGCGGCAGGGCGCCCACGCAGGTCGTCGTGCACGACGCCGGCGGTGGGAAGCCCGTCACGGTCAAGCTCCGGGANACGNTCGAGATCGGCCGCGGCGACCGATGTGCGATTCGNCTCCAAGACACGTACGTTTCACAGGTGCACGCACGCCTGTACAGGAAAGACAGCTCCTGGTACGTCGAGGATCAGGGGTCGACCAACGGAACGCTGCTCAACGACCGTCGCGTCGACGCCTCGGTCGAGGTCCACGCCGGCGACGTCCTNAAGGTCGGCAAGACCGTCCTGGAGCTCAAGCGATGAAGGTGCGCGTGGGCGCCACGACGGACATCGGCCAGGTCCGCGAGGGTAACGAGGACTCGTACCTGGTGCTCGAACCCCTGTACGCGGTCGCGGACGGGATGGGCGGACACCGGGGCGGCGAGGTCGCTTCCAGCCTGGCGCTCGAGACCGTCCAGGGGATGTTCGACCGCCAGGAGGGCTCGCTCGCCGAACAGGTCGCCGAGGCCAACCGCGCGGTGTTCGACCGCTCGCAGAACGATCGCAGCGTCTCGGGCATGGGGACGACGTTGACCGCGGCCCGGGTCGACGGCAGCCGGGTGCATCTCGTGCACGTGGGCGACTCCCGGGCGTATCTCCTGCGCGGCGGCGAGCTCACGCAGGTCACCGAGGACCACACGCTCGTCCACCGCATGGTGATGGAGGGCGAGATCACCGCGGAGGAGGCCGAGACCCACCCGCACCGGAGCATCCTCACACGGGCGCTCGGCGTCGACCAGACGATCCAGGTCGACGAGGCCGACATCGAGGTCGTCTCCGGCGACCGGCTCCTGTTGTGCACGGACGGGCTCACCGGCATGGTCCCCGAGGGGCAGATCCGCGAGATCCTGCTCGAGACCCCAGATCCGCAGGCGGCCGTCGAGAAGCTCATCAAGGTCGCGAACCGCGCAGGCGGCATCGACAACATCACGGCGGTGATCCTCGACTTCGTGGATGACGGCGGCGGCCCGGGCGCGACGAAGGAGTCCGCCATCCCCCAGCAGCCCACGATGGAGCAACCGATCCCGCCGGCGGCTCCCTCCAACCGCTCCGACATCACGATCGTCGGCGCGCCGATCCCGGCGCCGCCCCCCGAAGCCAAGGCGTCATCGTCGCCGCGCGACGGACAGACGTATCGCACGGAGCGGCTGACGCCGGAGCCCGGACCCCAAGGCGTACGTCCTTCGTCCCGCCGCGTCGGGAGGAAGGTGGGGATCTGGACGGGCGTGACGCTCGCGATCGTTGCGCTCGGCCTGGTGGGCCTCCGCCTCTACCTCGACACCCAGTGGTTCGTCGGCGTCTCGAACGGCCGCGTGGCGATCTTCCGCGGCGTCCCGGCGGAGGTCGGCGGGTTCGAGCTGCACTCGGTCGTGGTCGAGACCTCGATCCCGGCCGGGCGGGCCGAGTCCATCGGCTTCTATCGAGGTCTCCCCGACGGCATCACGGCGGACGNCCGAGCCGGTGCGGAGGCCATCGTGGAGAGCATCCGCGAGGACGTCGCCCGGTTCGAGCAGTCCACNCCGTGAGTCGCGCGGCGGCGCCGAAGAGCCGCACGTCGGCGCCGAAGAGCCGCACGTCGCTCGCGCCTTCGGTCGCGTTCACGATCTTGGCGTTGATCCTGTCGGTCGGCGCGTACGTGATCGCCGGGTTCGGCAAGCGCGGTCAGCTCCCGGCCACCTTCGCGCTCTACGTGACGATCTTCGCGGCGGGGTACGCGGGCGCGCTGCTCGTGACCCGCGTGTTCGCGCCGCGGGCCGACCCCGCGCTGTTCCCCACCGCGGCGGTGCTGGTCGGCCTCGGCTTCGCGATGATCTTCCGGCTCTCGGGCGGCCTGGCGGCCGAACAGGCGACCTGGATCGTCGTCGGGCTGATCGCGTACGCGCTCACGCTGATCGTCGTGCGCGACGCGCGGATGCTCGACGCGTACACCTACACGATCGGCCTCCTCGGCTTGCTGCTGCTGCTCCTGCCGGTCGCGCCGGGCATCGGCCAGACGATCAACGGGGCGCGGCTGTGGGTGCAGATCGGGCCGGTCGGGTTCCAACCGGCCGAGATCGGCAAGGTGCTCATCGTGATCTTCCTCGCGTCGTACCTGAACCAGAAGCGCGAGCTGCTCCAGGTCGCGACCTCCCGGTTCGGGCCGTTCCGGCTCCCGCCGGTCAAGCATCTGGCTCCCGTGCTGCTCGCTTGGGGCGCCTCGCTCGCGATCCTGTTCCTGCAGAAGGATCTCGGCGCCTCGCTGCTGTACTTCGGGATCTTCGTCGTGATGCTCTGGGTCGCGACGGGGCGCGCCGCGTACCTGGTGATCGGCCTGATCCTGTTCGTCGTGGGCGCCTACGCGGGGTGGCTGCTGTTCGACCACGTCCAGCTGCGTGTCGACATCTGGCTGCACGCGCTCGACCCCGCGAAGGTGTTCGCGCAGGGCTACGGGCAGCTCGCGCAGGCGCAATTCGGGATGGCGAGCGGCGGGATCGTCGGGACCGGGCTCGGCCAAGGGTCGCCCGGCCTGATCCCGTTCGCCGCCACCGACTTCATCTTCGCGGCGATCGGCGAGGAGCTCGGGCTGCTCGGCACCACCGCGGTGCTGCTCCTGGTCCTCGTGCTCGTCGGCAAGGGGCTGCGCGTCGGGCTCCGCGCGCCCGACGGCTTCTCCACGCTGCTCGCGGTCGGCCTGTCGACGCTGATCGCGCTCCAAGCGTTCGTGATCGTGGGTGGGGTGACGCGGATCATCCCGCTCACCGGTGTCACGTTGCCTTTCGTCAGCTACGGGGGCTCGAGCCTCATCTCGAACTTCGTCCTGCTCGGGCTGCTCGTGCGTGTCTCGAGCGGGCCGCTCGCGCCCCGAGAACGATCCGCCCGCCTCGGCCTGGTCGAACGGGTGGACACCTAGCAGTGGGTGAAACGTAGATGGAGCGGCAGATCCGCAAGCTCGGGATGGCTCTGCTCGCGCTGTTCTTGATCGCGTTCGTGCAGATCAACTACATCCAGGTGTTCGCCGCCGACCGCATCGCCAACGACCCCGCGAACGCGCAACGCCAGCTGATCGCCGAGTACAAGATCGACCGCGGCAGCATCCTGGCGGCGGACGGAACGACGGTCCTCGCCTCCAGCCGCAAGAGTCCCGGCGCGCTCCGGTTCCAGCGGCGCTACCCGCACGCCGAGCTGTACGCGCACGAGACCGGTTTCTACTCCTTCGTGTTCGGGCGGAGCGAGCTCGAGCAGAGCTACAACGCCTTCCTCACCGGCGACGCCGCCGAGCTGCTGCCGCAGACGCTCACCGACCTGATCCTCGGCCGACCGAAGCAGGGCGCCACGATCGTGACCACGCTCGTGCCCCAGATCCAGGAGGCCGCGGCGGCCGCGGCCGCCGCCGAATCCGGCAACGTCGCGATCGCGGCGATCGACCCGTCAACCGGCGACGTGCTCGCCCTGGTCTCGGAGCCGAGCTACGACCCGAACCTGCTCGCGTCGCAGGACCCCAAGGTCGTCCGCGACGCGTGGGACGAGCTCAACGCCGATCCCGAGAAGCCGCTGCTCTCGCGCGCGAGCGACGAGCTGTTCCCACCCGGCTCGACGTTCAAGCTGGTGACGGCGTCCGCCGCGCTCGAGAACGGGTTCGGCCCGGAGAGCCTGTGGCCCAACCCGAACGAGCTCGACCTCCCGCTCACCGACGCGACGATCCAGAACTTCGGCGGTGGGACATGTTCGGGCGGGTCGCAGATCACGATGGCCGACGCGCTCCGGCAGTCCTGCAACGTCGTGTTCGGCGGGATCGGCCTCGCNCTCGGTCCCGAGAAGCTGGCCGAGGAGGCGCGCAAGTANGGGTTCACAGCCGAGGCCGGCGAGGAGCTCGTGCCGTTCGACATCCCGTGGACCTCGGGCGTGTTCCCCGCGCCCGAGACGTTCGAGGGCCGCGATCCCGCCGTCGCGGTCTCGGCGATCGGGCAGCAGGATGTCGCCGCGAACCCCCTGCAGATGGCGCTCGTCGGCGCGGCGATCGCGAACGGCGGCGTCGAGATGCAGCCGCGCCTGGTCACCGAGGCCCGCGACCCGAGCGGGCGCGTGATCGCGACGTTCGACCCGAAGGAGTTCTCGCGGCCGCTGTCACCCGCGAACGCCGCCGCCCTCACCCAGATGATGATCGGCGTCGTCGAGGGCGGGACGGGCACCGCGGCCCAGATCCCCGGCGTCACGGTGGCGGGCAAGACGGGTACCGCCCAACACGGCGAGGGCGCGAACCCGCATGCGTGGTTCGTATGCTTCGCGCCGGCGGAAGCTCCCCAGATCGCCGTCGCGGTGATCGTGCTCGACGGCGGTAGCCTTGGCAGCGAAGCGACGGGAGGGCAGGTCGCCGCGCCGATCGCGAGGTCGGTCCTCGAGGCCGCCCTGGGCGTGTAGAACACACCGAAGAGGAGGAGGTTCCGAAGATCGATCTGCCGGTGACCCTCGGGGGCCGCTACCGCATCGAGCGCGAGCTCGGCCGCGGCGGCATGGCCAAGGTCTTCCTCGGCACGGACACGGTGCTCGGCCGAACCGTGGCCGTGAAGGTCCTGGCGCCCCAGTACGCCGACGACGACAGCTTCGTNCAGCGGTTCCGTCGCGAGGCGCAGGCCGCCGCGAGCATCACCCACCCGAACATCGTCTCGGTCTTCGACACGGGTTCGGACGACGGCGTGCACTTCATCGTGATGGAGTACGTGGAGGGTCGCACGCTCGCCGAGATCCTCGCGGGCGGAGGACGCATCCTTCCCGACCGCGCGATCGACATCGCGATCGACGTCGACCGAGCGCTCGAGGCCGCGCACGCGCGGGGCGTGATCCACCGCGACATCAAGCCGGGCAACATCATGCTCGACCCNCGCGGCGACGTGAAGGTCACGGACTTCGGCATCGCGCGGGTCACCACGACGGCCGACACCGTCGCGCAGACGGCGGCGATCATGGGGACGGCGGCGTACCTGTCGCCGGAGCAGGCGCAGGGGCTGCCCAACGACGGGCGCTCGGACATCTACTCGCTCGGGTGCGTGCTGTACGAGATGGTCACGGGGCGCCCGCCCTTCCTCGGCGACTCGCCCGTCGCNGTCGCCTCCAAGCAGGTCCTCGAGCAGCCGGTGCCGCCGTCCCGGCTCAACCCGGACGTGACCGGCGACCTGGACGCCGTGATACTCCGGGCGCTCGCGAAGAACCCTGCGAACCGCTACCAGTCCGCCGACGAGATGCGCGCCGATCTCGAGCGCGCCAAGCGCGGGCTCCCGGTGCTCGCGACNCCGCTGCTCGTCGCCGGCGCCACCCAGGTCCTCGGCCCCCCACCCGCGCACGCGACCGAGGTGCTGCCGCCGCCAGAACCCGAGCGCGGCACCAACTGGGTGCCGATCGTCGTCACCCTGATCTTGATCGCGCTGCTCGGCGCTCTGCTGTGGTTCCTGGCCGCNAACGTCCTCAACAACGACGACCAGCAGACGGGCGTACTGGTCACCGTCCCGAACGTGGTGGGCGAGAAGCGGGCGCAGGCCATCAGCGATCTGCAGGACAACGGGCTGGCGGTCGGGACGATCACGCCCGTCCCGGCGGCCGACGACACCCAGGACCCGGGCACCGTGCTCGAGCAGGACCCCGCGGCCGGCGCCGAGGTCGACCGGGGCTCGAAGGTGAACCTCACGATCGTCGCGGCGCCCGACACGGTGCCGATCCCGAACCTCGAGGGTGCGTCGGTGCAGGAGGCCCAGGCCACGCTCGTCGGTCTCGGCCTCGAGCCGGGCGGGCCGGTCGAGGAGCCGAGCGACACCGTCCCCGAAGGGGACGTGACGCGGACCGACCCCGCCTCCGGGCAGGAGGCCGACCCGGGTTCGACCGTGACGATCTTCGTCTCGACCGGACCCGAGCAGGTCGCGGTGCCCGAGGTGCGGTGCCAGAGCTTCGGCTCGGCCCAGAACGAGCTCTCCAAGGCCGGCTTGAACTCGGTGATCTCCAGCGACACCGTGGACGTCAACCCCGCGTGCCCGCTGGGCAACAAGGTGGCCGCGCAGGATCCGGCACCGGGCACCCAGGTCGACCCGGGGACGACCGTGACGCTGTTCCAGGGAGCCGAGGGCCCGACCGGCCCTACGGGCGCGACGCCCTAGCATGGGGGCCTGGTTCGCCCACGAGGAGTTCACGGACGAGGAGCGAGCCCGGCTCGCGTCGCACTTCACCAACCTCGACGGCCCGGTCTTCGCACTGACCAACCTGCCCGAGGTCGTCAAGGGCGCCCTGTTCGCGCGCTACTCGCGGACACCGAAGTCCCTCCGCCGCCTGTTCCTCGACGAGTTCGCCGAGCCGCTCGAGGCCGGCGCGGTCGCGGGTCTCGAGGGCGTCAAGGTCGACAAGGCCGAGCAGCTGTTCGATCGGGTGTTCTTCGAGTTCGGCGACGATTCGGTCGCGCAGCTCGGCGGCGTGCACCTCGCGTGCGAGCAGGCCTCGCAGCTGCTCGCCAAGGCGATCGAATGGGGCCGCCTGGCCGCGTACCTCGAGCAGTCGACCCGCTACATGCGCTACGACGACCGGCCCGGCGGGCACTGGCGGCTGACGGCGCCGCCCGAGATCGAAGGCGGCCCCGCCGGTGAGGCGTACGAGGCGTACGCCACGCGGACGTTCGAGGCGTACGGGCGGATGTTCCAGCCCCTGTTCGACCTGTTCGCCGAGCGCTTCCCCAAGGACCCGAACGACTCCGACTTCCTCTATCGCTCGACGATCACCGCGAAGACGTGCGACACGCTCCGGGTGCTGCTGCCGGCCGGGACGCGTTCGAACCTGGGCGTGTTCGCGACCGGTCAGGCGTACGAGCAGATGCTGATCCGGATGCACGCGCACCCGCTGGCGGAGGTCCGCGACTACGCCGACCTGATGCTCGTCGAGCTCCGCAAGGTGATCCCCGCGTTCCTCAAGCGCGTCGATCTCCCCGACCGCGGCGTCGCGTGGACCCGCTACCTCGCGGAGACGCGCAACGCCACGGCTGAGGTCACGGCGAAGTTCACCGAGGGCGTCGAGCCGGGTCACCGCGACGCCGTGACGCTCACCGACTACGACCCGCTCGGCGAGGAGAAGGTGATCGCCGCGGCGATGTACGCCACCTCGGACCTGCCCGACGACCGCCTCCAATCGCTCGCCCACACGATGAGCGCCGACGAGCGCGACGCGGTGCTGCGCGCCTACGTCGGCGAGCGCGGCAACCGGCGGCACAAACCTGGTCGCGCGTTCGAGCGCACGGGGTACCGCTTCGACGTGCTCTGCGACTACGGCGCGTTCCGCGACCTCCAGCGCCACCGCCTGCTCACGCTCGAATGGCAGCGACTGTCGCCCGAGCAGGGGTTCGACACGCCGGAGGTGATCGCCGACGCCGGGATGACCGACGCGTGGCACCGCGTGATGGAGGACTCGGCCTCGACCTGGGCGACGCTCTCGGAGCAGGCCGGCCCCGACGTCGCGCAGTACGCGGTCGCGATGGCCTACCGGATCCGGTTCGTGATGCAGATGAGCGCGCGGGAGGCGATGCACCTGATCGAGCTCCGTTCGTCGCCGCAGGGCCACCCGACCTACCGCCGCGTCGCACACCGGATGCACGACCTGATCGACACCACCGCCGGCCACCGCGCGATCGCCAAGACGATGGCGTACCTCGACACGAGCGACGTCGATCTCGAACGCCTCGAGGCCGAGCGCCGAGCCGAGGCGAAGCGGAAGGCTACGCGGGCGGGCTGAGCCCTACCCGGTGCCGAGGATCTCGGCGAGGTCGAAGCTCACCGGCTCCTCCAACTGCTCGAACGTGCACGAACGTGGATCGCGGTCGGACCGCCACCGGACGAACTGCCCCGTGTGCCGGAACCGGTTCCCCTCCATGTGATCGTAGCGAGCCTCGACCACGCGTTCGGGACGCAGCGGGACGAACGAGAGGTCCTTCTTCGGGTTCCAGCGGCTGCCCTCCGCGCTCCGAGGGGTCCGGGCCTCGGCCATCGCCTGCTCCCAGTCCCACGGGTGGCCGTCGAACGTCGTCACCCACGGCTGGAGCTCCTCGAGCAGCGCGCGGCGTCGCTCCATCGGGAACGCGCCGATCACCCCGACGTTGGCGAGCACGCCCGCGTCGTCGTAGAGCCCGAGCAGGAGCGACCCGACGGCGTCGGGGCCGCTCTTGTGGAGCCGGTAGCCGGCGACGACGCAGTCGGCGGTGCGCTCGTGCTTGATCTTGAACATCACCCGCTTGTCCTGCTGGTAGATCCCCTCGAGCGGCTTGGCGACCACCCCGTCCAGGCCGGCGCCCTCGAACTCCTCGAACCACCGTCGCGCGACCTCCACGTCCCTCGTGGCTGGCGTGACGTGGATCGGCGAGCTCGCGTCCGCGAGTGCGTCCTCGAGCGCGGCCCGCCGCTCGGCGAAGGGTCGCCTCGTGAGGTCGTCGTCGCCCAGGGCGAGCAGGTCGAACGCGACGACGTGGGCCGGCGTGGCCTCGGCCAGCATCCGGACGCGGCTATCGGCGGGGTGGATCCGCTGCTGGAGCGTCTCGAACTCGAGCCGGTGCAGGTCGGGGTCGGGGACCACGATCTCGCCGTCGACCACGGCGCGTTCGGGCAGGTTCGCCTTGATGGCCTGCGCGACCTCGGGGAAGTAGCGGGTCATCGGCCGCTCGTTGCGGCTGCCGATCTCGACCTCGTCGCCGTCGCGGAAGACGATCGAGCGGAACCCGTCCCACTTGGGCTCGTAAGCGAACGGGCCCTCGGGGATCTCCTTGATCGACTTCGCGAGCATCGGGGCGACGGGCGGCATGACGGGCAGACGCATCCGCCCATCTTGCACGACCCGGCGCCTCGGGGGCGCCGACCTCAGGACGCCAGGGCCACGCTCACGCGTTCGATCGGGGCGGGGCTGGCGACCGCGACGCCGGCCAACTCGGAGCCGGTCGTTGCGTCCATGACCTCGACCCGGTCGTCGAACGCGACGTACAGGCGCTCGCCGTCGGCCGAGAGCCCGAGCCCGGACACGTCGTCGGTCTCCCACGTGCGGAGGACCTCGAAGGTGTCCGTGTCGATCTTCGTGACCCCGGAGTGCTCACCCGACGTGCCGACGAACAGCGCCGAGCCATTCGCGCTCACGACCGCCGACGTGTGACGGACGCCCGGGACGGCGAGGTCGATCGGGGCCGTGTGGATCTCGAGCGACGCCGTGTCCATGACGGTGACGAGCCCGAGCGTCGCGTCGACGATGTAGAGCAGGCGGCCGTTCGGTGAGGTGGCCATCGCCTGCTCGCTCGCGGGCCGGTCCCACAGCTCCTCCGGCAGGCCGACGCAGTGCGCCCAACCCTCCTGGAGGCTCAGGACGTGGACGAACGACACCGTCGCGTCATTCGGGACCGGGGCGTGGTGCGGCGCGTACCCGGGGCGGGCACTCGAATAGAGCGTGTANAGCTGGTCGTCGTTGGGCGAGATGATCTGCTGGAGGCGGATGCCCGGCATCCGCTCGGGCGGGGTCTTGTACGGCCCGAACACCGGGTAGACCCGTCCTCGCTTGAGGTCCAGGACGGTGACGCGGTACACGGTCGGCGCCTCGGCGGGCAGGTGCTGGATCATGAAGAGCTGACGGTCGTCGGTCGAGAAGGCCTCCGGCTCGAAGTTCCCTCGCAGGTCGTAGGTCCGTGGCTGCTCGGCGCCGGTCGGGTCGGCCACGACGATCGGCGTCCTCGAACGCGGCAGCGGGACCTCCGGGTCCCANCCGTCGGGGAGCGGATCGGTCAGCGCGACGGCCGCNCCGCTCTCCGAGACGACCCGAACGTCGAGCGTGCCGTCCAGGNTGACGTCGGAGGCGGACTCGGCGTCNGCACCGTCGACGGTCTCGAGCAGCGTGGAACCAGCCGANGGCGTGGCCGAGAGCAGCCACGAGCCNCCGAGGCTCGCCACGGTCCGCGGGCGATCGAACAGCACCGANCCGCTCGGGATCTGGACCACGAGCGGTCCGGCCTGGGTCGACAGGAGCAGGGTCTCGCGTGGCACCGGCCGATCGGTCGCGTCGTCCGGCGCACCCTGCGTGCACGCCGCCAGCCCGAGGGCCACCACGGACTGCGCCACCATGAGCTTCCTCAGCATCTGCGACCTCCCGTTCGGTCCGGATAGGGCGAGGACGTCTCGTTGCTCCGCCTTCGACACAACTACCCCCGTGGTGGCCGGATGGTTCCCGGGAACCCGGGACGCCTCCGGCGGGTCTGCTCGGTGGGTCGAACGGAACAGGAGGAGGGGCCGGATGCGCAGACGAGGGTGGATCGGCGTCGCGGTGCTCGTCGGGGCGACGTTCGCGGGCGCCCCGGTCGCGCGGGCGGACGGCGGCGCGTATCTCGACCTCGACCGGACCCACTACCTCCCCGGCCAGACGGCGTGGTTCGAGGGCTACGTGTCGATCCCCCGAGCCAAGCAGGACCTGATCGAACGCGGCCCGTTCTACGTGTTCGTCGTGCCGCCGCGGACGGCGGTGACCGAGGGCCNGCCGATCCCGGCCGAAGCCNTCCGGGCCGGCACCGCCTCGATCGAGCGGGACCGCGGATCGGTCTTCGAGCTGCACGGGTCGTTCGTCGTCCCCGAGCTCGCGGGGCGCACGTACGCGCTCTCGGTCTGCAACGACCCCTGCACGATCTCGGGGTTCCGCGAACCCCTCACCGGGACCATCTCGATCGTCGCCACCGCGCGAGAGGGAGAGCTCCTGACCGAGGTCAGCCGTCTGAACGGACGGAACTGGAGCCTGCGCCATCAGGTCCGCAAGGGCGAGCGGGCGAACCTGGAGACCCGCGCGCTGCTCACGGACGCCGAGATCGCGCGGTCAGCGCTGGCGAGCCGGGTCCGCGAGTTGGAGTCGGTCGGGCAGCAGGTGCCACCAGCGGCAACGCCGCGTCCGTTGCTGCCCGCCTGGTCGGCCGTGTTCCTCGGCGTCGGGCTGCTGGGGTTGGCGCTCGCACTCGCCGTCCGGCGCAGGCGGCGCCTCGAGCCCGGCGTCCCCGACCACATCGCAGCCCCCGTCATCGAGCCATCGGTTGCTCGGGACATCGAGGTCGGAGCGCGCTGACGCTTCGGGTAGCCTTCGGCGATGGATCGACAGACCGCGTTCCTGCTGGCCCTCGGGCTGCTGATCCTCGCCGCCGCAGTGGTGTCGGTGACCGGCTGGATCCTGTTCGTTCGCGACCGCCGCGCCGGANNAGCCGGCGCGAAGGACCCCGAGCCGGTGCCCTTGCCCTCNGGCGANGGCCGTGCGACACTCTCGAACGATGATTGAACGACCGTTCAACAACGCCTCCGGCTTCCTCGTACCCACCCCTTAGGGGNCGTGCGCGGGGCCGCATCCGGCCTGCTCAGGCCCCCTTCGACCCTCGCGACCGCGGGGGTCGTCCGTTATCCGGCTCGTTATCTGGCCACCCGGCAGGGGTATGGAGGGNACGGCATGATCGATCTCACGTACGAAGAGCGGATCCGGCGAGAGGCGGACAACCTCCGCACGCACTGGGCCTCGAGCCCGCGATGGGANGGCATCGAGAGGCCGTTCGAGGCCGAGGACGTGATCTCCCTCCGCGGCTCGATCANGGTCGAGCACACCCTGGCGCGGCTCGGCGCCGAGCGGCTGTGGTGGCTGATGACGACCAAGGACCACGTGCCCGCCCTCGGCGCGTTGACCGGCGGGCAGGCGGTCGAGATGGTCAAGGCAGGGCTCCAAGCGATCTACGTCTCGGGCTGGCAGGTGGCCGCGGACGCGAACCTCGCCGGGCAGACGTACCCCGATCAATCGCTGTACCCCGCCAACAGCGTTCCGGCGGTCGTGCGGCGGATCAACAACGCGCTGCAACGCGCGGACCAGATCGCGTGGTCCGACGGTGACACGGGCACCTCCTGGATGGCGCCGGTCGTCGCCGACGCGGAGGCCGGTTTCGGCGGCGCGCTGAACGCGTTCGAGCTGATGAAGGCGCTGATCGAGAGCGGCGCCGCGGGCGTCCACTTCGAGGACCAGCTCGCGAGCGAGAAGAAGTGCGGGCACCTTGGCGGCAAGGTGCTCGTCCCGACGTCACAGTTCGTCCGGACGCTCGGTGCAGCGCGGCTGGCCGCCGACGTCCTGGGCGTGCCGACGGTGCTCGTGGCGCGGACCGACGCCGAGTCCGCCACGCTGCTCACGAGCGACGTCGACGAGGCCGACCGTCCGTTCATCGAGGGCGACCGGACGGCCGAGGGGTTCTTCCGGATCCGAGGCGGCGTCGGGGCCGCGATCGCACGCGGGCTCGCGTACGCGCCGTTCGCCGACGTGCTGTGGTGCGAGACGTCCACACCCGACCTGGAGGAGGCCCGGGTCTTCGCCGAAGCGATCCACGAGCGGTTCCCCGGCAAGCTGCTCGCCTACAACTGCTCGCCGAGCTTCAACTGGCGTGCGCACCTGGACGATGACCAGATCGCCAGCTTCCAGCGCGAGCTCGGGACGATGGGCTACCGCTTCCAGTTCATCACGCTCGCCGGGTTCCACGCGCTGAACGCGTCGATGTTCGAGCTGGCGAACGCCTACGCGAACGAGGGCATGAGCGCCTACGTCCGGCTCCAGGAGCGCGAGTTCGAGCTCGAGCCGCTCGGGTACTCGGCCACGCGCCACCAGGCCGAGGTCGGGACCGGCTACTTCGACCGCGTGTCCGAGGTCGTGAGCCGGGGCACGGCGTCGACCCTCGCGCTCGCGGGTTCGACCGAGCGGGCGCAGTTCGCGGCGGCCGACGGCAACGGGAAACGCGGCCGTCGCGCCGAGCGCGTCCTCGACCGCGACTGAGCAATCGGCGCCTCAGGCGCGGATCGGCGGCTCCGAATCCGGTGGCGGCGCCGGTCCCGGCGACGGTTCGGGCGTCGGGGGTTCGGGCGGCGGGACCGGGCCGGGGAGCGGGTCGGGCGTCGGGAGCGGGTCGGGCGTCGGGAGCGGGTCGGGTCCCGGCGTGGGCTGCGGGTCGGGATCGGGGGTCTCGGAACGGATCATCGCTCTTTCAGCTCCTTTGGCTGCTCCTTGGGCATCTCGTTCGGCGCGTCGCTCGGCTCCTCCACCGGGTCGGTAGCCTCCTCGCTGTCCCGCGCCTCGGTGGTCAGGCGATCGGCGTCGGCGGTCGCGAGCCGCGTGCCTCGGACCTCGTGCCCGCACGAGAAGAGGAGGACCTCGTAGCTGTCGCCCGCCTGCCGGAGCTTCGTCCCGTCGGGCTCGCGATCCTCGTAGTTGACCTCTGTGAAGACACCCTCGCCGCACACGGGGCAGCGCTGCCGGTCGTTGCGTCCCTCCATGCTGAGACCCGTACCCAGACCGCGGCGTCGGGAACCACGGGTCGATAGCATCTCGCGCATGCTCACGGGAGCGATCGCCGCGGCCGCGACACCGCTCACGCACGGGGGCCGCGACGTGGACGAGGGAGCCGTCGGCCCCCTCACGCGGTTCCTCGCGGACGGCGGCATCGACGGCGCGCTCGTCTGCGGCACGACAGGCGAGGGGATCCTGCTCTCGCCGCCCGAACGCGTCCGCGTCGCCGAACGCTTCGTCGAGGCTCGGCCCGATGGCTTCCAGATCGCGATCCACGCGGGAGCTCAGTCGACGGCGGACACNGTGGCGCTGGCGACGCATGCGAAGCAGATCGGGGCCGACGCGGTGGCCGTGATCGCGCCCCCCTACTTCCCGCTCGACGAACCCGCGCTGCTCNAACACCTGCGCGCGGCGGCNGAGGCGTGCGGACCGCTGCCGTTCTACGTCTACGAGTTCGCGGGCCGGTCGGGCTATGCGATCCCGGTGGCGGTGATCGAACGCCTCCGCGGGACTTCGCCGAACCTCGCGGGCCTCAAGGTGTCCGACACGCCCTGGAGCGCGATCGAACCCTACGCTCTCGAGGGTCTCGACCTGTTCGTTGGGTCGGAGCCGCTGGTGCTCGAGGCGCTCGAGCACGGCGCCGACGGCGCGGTCTCGGGCCTCGCGACCGCGTTCCCGGAGATCGTGGCCGCGCTCGTGCACGATCGCGACGCGACGGCCGGCGACCACGTGTCGACCCTCCGCACGCTGCTCGCCGGGGTCCCGTTCCACGCGGCGCTCAAGGAGGTCCTCGTCGCCCGGGGCGTCCCGATCCGTCCCGACGTTCGACCCCCGCTGCGCCCCCTCACGCCCCAGGAGCGCGAGGTCGCGTTTGACGCCGCGCGCCGCGTCGGCGCGCTCTAGTCCTGCAGCAGCGCCGGGATCCTGCGGAGATCGTCGATCGTCGCGCCCTCCCACTCCTCGACCTCGGGTCGGAGCATCTCGGCCTCCTCCTGCNGGTCGCGGATCAGCACCGATCGCATCCCCACAGCCGCCGCGCCNGAGAGCTCACGGTAGGAGCCGTCGCCCACGTAGAGNCAAGCCTGCGGCGCGACGCCGAGACGTTCGGTGGCGANCAGGTAGATCTCGGGGTCGGGCTTGCGGAGCCCGACGTCGCACGAGAACACCTCGACGTCGACGGCTCCTCCCAGCGCCGACGCGCGCCACATCGCCGGCGCGTCGGGCGCGCACATGCTGATCAGGCCGAGCGGGTAGCCGTCGGCGCGCAGCCCCGCGAGGACCTCCTCGGCGCCGGGACGAGGGACGAACCACTTCCGGTACATCTCGGCACGGGCATCGAGGACCTCGGTGAGCTGGGCGTCCGTCGGCCACGCGCCGGCCCGGGCCGCGACGGTGCGCAGGTTCTCCTCGACGTCGCCGAGGTGGCCGGTCTGGCGTTCGATCCCGGTCGCCTGCCAGGCGGCCTTGAACGCATCGACGTCGGACTCCAGGATCGCGGCGCTCGTCTCGAGCCAGCCGTCCCAGTCCGCCCGAGGGAACTCGTACACGAGCGTCCCGAACAGGTCGAAGACGACCGCCTCGACGCGGCTCATCCGGGACGCGGCCATTCGTCCTCGAGGATCGCGTACACGACCAGGTCGTAGAACCCGTTCGCGCCGCGTTCGCCCCCGCGCTCGATCCCCTCGCGGACGAACCCGAGACGTTCGGGGATCGCCCGGCTCCGCAGGTTGTCCACCCCGGCGCGGATCTCGATCCGGTGCAGGCCCAGGTCGCCGAACCCAACGTCGATCAGCGCGCGGACCGCCCGCGTGACCAGGCCGCGACCCTCCTCGGCGACCGAGATCCAGTACCCGATCTCGCCGCGCACGCCGAACGGGTCCCACCGCAGACCGACGCCCCCGGCGTACTGCCCGTCGACGAAGATCCCGCACCCGTCGAGCGAGCCCTGGTCGTGCACGACGCCCTCGAGCCACTTCCGCTGGTCGTCGATCGTCCGGGTGGCGTCGATCCACGGCATCCAGGGTTCGAGGCGGGGCCGTTCGAGCTCGACGAGCGCCCAGATCTCATCCAGGTCCGCCATCGTGAGCCGGCGCAGGACGGCGCCCTCGCCGAGGTCGGCGGGCAGGGGGCTCACGAGGCGGGGGTCGCGGCCTTGTGACGCTCCTCCTCGGCGAGCACCCGGCGGAGCACCTTGCCCACCATCGTCTCGGGGAGGCTGTCGCGGAGCTCGATCTGCTTGGGGGTCCGGTAGGCGGTCAGCCCGTTGGCCGGGTCACGCGCCCACGCGATCAGTTCCTCGACCGTAGCCGACTCGCCCTCCCGCAGGACGACGAACGCCTTCACGGCCTCGCCGGTCTGCTCGTCCGAGACACCGATCACGGCCGCCTTGGAGATCTTCGGGTGCCGGTACAGGGCGTCCTCGATCTCGTTGGGGTACACGTTGAACCCCGAGACCAGGATCATCTCCTTGAGCCGGTCGACGATCCGGAAGTACCCGTCCGGATCCATCACCGCGACGTCCCCGGTGTGGAACCACCCGTTGCGGATCGCGAGCGCAGTCTCCTCCGGCCGGTTCCAGTACCCGAGCATGACCTGCGGTCCCTGGATGCAGAGCTCGCCCCGCTCGCCCGGTTCGAGCGACCGGTCCGGGTCCGCCAGGTCGACGATCTTGCAGTCGGTGTCGGGCATCGGCATGCCGATCGAACCCGGCCGCGGCCCGTCCAACGGGTTCGCGTGCGTCACCGGAGAGCATTCGGTGAGCCCGTAGCCCTCGACGAGCCTGGCGCCGCCGGTGATCTGGGCGAACCGTTCGGCCACGGCGGTGGGGAGCGGCGCCGCTCCGGAGATGCAAGCCTTCACCGATCGCAGGTCGAATTTCGCGGCGAGCGGCGACTCGTTCAATGCGTTGAACAGACGCGGGACGCCGGGCACGAACGTCGGCTTCTCCTTCGAGATCTCCTCCAACACCAGGTGCAGGTCGCGCGGGTTCGGGATCGGGACCATCTTGGCCGCGATCAGGATCGCGACGTTCATCGTCAGCATCCCGAACGAGTGGAAGTACGGGAGCGGACCCAGGAGCGCCTCCTCGCCCTCCAGCAACGAGAGGTACGCGGCCGCCTGCATCGCGTTGGCCACCATGTTGCGGTGCGAGAGCATCGCGCCCTTGGAGATCCCGGTCGTGCCGCCCGTGTAGATGAACCCGGCGGTGTCGGTCTCGGGATCGATCAGCGGCGCGACCGGCGCCGGACCCGCCGCGTCGAGCCATCCCTCCCACCACGTCACCGGAGCACCCTTGGCGACCGGTGGCCAGGGCTTGCCCTCCTCGCGCTGCACCTTCTTGAACCTCAGCGCCGGGGCGAGCTGCTTCTTGGGGAACGACATGTAGTCGTTCAGCCGCGCGACCACGACGTGCTGCTGCCCGATGGTCTCGAACACGTTCGCGAAATCCGAGTAGAGAAGGTCGAGCACCACCACGACCGACGGGGAGCAGTCGCGGAGCTGGTGCTCCATCTCGCGGGTCGTGTAGAGAGGGTTGTTGCCGACGACGATCGCGCCCAGGCGGGCCGTCGCGTAGAACGCGATCACGTACTGGGGGCAGTTCGGCATGATGAGCGCAACCCGGTCGCCCTTGCCGACGCCCATGCCGGCGAGCGCGGCCGAACAGCGTTCGACCTCCCGCAGGAGCGCCCCATAGGAGATCTTCCGGCCGAACCACGCGAGCGCGGTCGCCTCCGGGTGCTTGCGCGCCGACGCCTCGAGCATCCCGAACACGGACAGGTTGGGGTACGGCTCCAGGCTGTGCGGGACGTCCGAGGGGTAGGTCGCGAACCACGGCCGGTGATCGGTCATCGCGGGCATCATTCCAGACGAGCGAGGACGGGCTCAAGCGCGCTGGTCGTGGCTC
>JGI24751J29686_10000308_pt1 | contig 18426 bp, 14 predicted proteins | sample KBSSwiS6_FD_29686 | JGI IMG/M metagenome (IMG submission 29686)
CATTTCCAACCACTCTGTTTTCCAGTCCCGCCACTTTTGTATTTACTTCTGCAAATCTCGAATCGGAGGTATTCACCCGGTTCTCAACTCCTGCCAGCTTTCCATTAATCTCAGCAAATCCTGTCTCATGTAAACCAACCTTCGCTTCAACCCCTTGCACACGGGTACCGAATTCACCCAGTTTGTTTCCGTTGGTGATAAGCTGATTATTAAACTGTCCAAATTTTATCTCGTGATCATTTAATTTATTATTTGCAATGCTAATATCTTCATTCAGCCTACTAATTTTTGTTTCACTGTCTTTAAACAGGTTGGTCATTTCAATAAAGCGGGCATCCATGTCAATGGCAGGCGTTCCTGCGGGTGTAGTAATACCAGGCGTTGCGGCAGCTTTAATGGCGATCTTATTATCTACCACATTTACCTTGGAATCTAATCCCTCGAACTTATTACCAAAACCATTTAATTTAAAATCAAATCCCCCGATTCTATTTTCAAATACATCCACTTTGGTTCTTATATCCCCGATCCTGTTATCAATTAGCCTGAGATAGGGGGTATCAACTTCAATGATCTTCGGATTGATCTTGGGTAATACTTTTATGCCCGGCAGTTGTGCGGATGGCTTGGGTGGGTCAGGTACAATATCTTTATCAATGCTGGCATAAGGCAACATAAAATCTGCCACTACTTTTTCGTCCTGTGCGGAATAAACAATTATAAACGTACCGCCGGCTTTCACTCCGCCTGCATGTTCGAGACCAGGGTTTAATTTGACAAAGTTTCCAAGGATCAGTTCTTCTTTTTTCTTTTTTATTTTTTGCCCGATGAGATCTGCAATCAGGTCTGATTTACGAATAATATCCGTATTGATCACAAAATCATGTGGCACTGATGTATTCGAAAATGTAAGATCTTTTGTCTGGCGTTTTACTTCCGTAGCGGATGTGATAACCTGTGCTACATCACTCCGGAATTTTTCAGTTTCAATTGGATTGCTTACAGATACAAGCCGGTTGGCCATCATTGTTTTCTTCGCATTGCTGAAATTAACAACCGAGTCTTCAACATTGCTCTTCATATTTTTGAATCGTACAATTTCTTCCGGCTGAGTTGTAGTCCTGATTTTTTCATTCAGGCTTTCAGTGATACTGCCATGCACCAGCTCTGCCTGCTCAAGGTGATCAACAAATGATTGCCGGACAAAATGCTCGTATAAATGCAGCTCGGGAAAATACCAGGGACGGGTGGGTACTTTATCAGGCTCATCTTCTACCTGCAGTGTTACCAAATTGATCGGCAGGTTATATTTATCGATCAATTGATTTAATACGCCTTCCACTTCCTGGTATTTAAATCCAATATGTCCTTCGATCCGGAAAAATGAATACGGCAAAATATTTTGTAACAGGAAATCTTTATTCAATCCATAACTACCGGAGAAAAAGTATTTAAGGGCATTTTCTTTTTTGCGAACATTATCCTCAAAACTCCAGTAAGCATTTACAGGCAAACTGTTTGTATAATTATAATAAAAAGGAATCGATCTTTCTCCCAGCCGGCGGTCTTCTTCATGTGATGGAATGATCCTTATATCATTCACTTTTTTAATATCGGTGGTTGCTTCGGGGATCTTGAAATTACGGATCAATGAATCGATCCTCTTAAAACAAAAAAGTATCCGTTCGGTCATTTCTTCCTTATTCTTTAATACCGGAGATTCATAAAATGAATGACGGAATTCCGTTTCTGAATTTACCGGCTGAAATCTCCTGATAATACTTCCATCGTCAAATCGTATGGTTCTGCGAAGTATGCTGAGCACAGCAGTTGAAAGAATCGACCCGGTTGTGGCCGGCGTCTTTCTTACGGTTGCTGTTTTCACCAATCCCAATAATACATGTTTGGGAAAAAGTTCAACAGGAGGACAACACATGGAATCGCCATCAAAAAGAGATTCTCTCAGTTCATTATATGCAACACACAGATCTTTCAGGTAATCGTAGAGGTATTCTATATAAAGCTGGTTGGGATTAGTGAACTGCTTTTTCAATAGTTCCTGCCAGGCAGCTACGGGATCCGTGCTGTTTAGATCATCTTCTACGAGGAGCTTACTGATGTTATAAGCTTTTTCCAATAAAGCAACCAGGCTATCCCTGACATTTAATGCAGCGCTAAAGGCCCCTTTAAGATCATCATATTTCCGGATGTTTTTACTAATGAGTACACGGGGAACATCTATGTCTTCCAGTGAAAAATAATTTTTGTTTTGTTCGGGTAAGCTTTTTAATAACTCTGATAGTTGATCTTTATGAACCAGCATTAATTTCAGATCTTTCACACATTCTATTCCTTTATTATCGCAATCAGCGCCTGTACAGAGGTCCGCATCTTTATTATAATCTTCCAAATAAAGAATCCCGATAAATTCCTTTAACGCCGCACCTGCCTCCTGCGTAAAATCAGTAAGCATTTTTGAGCCGGTAAGATTTTGTTCTTTATTTACTAATTGGAATAAGGGGATCTGTACCTGCTGATCATTATGAAAATAATCGTACCTGGAATTGATGTCCTCGAATTTTATAAAACTGTCAAATGCCTGGTCATTCGAAAAGTGCAGCAAATCACCATCTGTAGTAATAGCACTGCCCATCGACACCACAATTTTATTTTCAGCGGTAAAGCCGATCTCCATACCGCAAACAATACCTACCCCGATACCCCGTGTTCGTGTAAGTCTTGACTGAATATCAAGATAACGGAACAATCCATTCAGCTGTTCAGAAGTTAACACCTGGTTATCTTCAAACTGGGTATAACGGGTATTGTCTTTCGATGCCCCTGATAAAATGTTTCCCATATTAAGATGATTTTTGAGTTCCTAAAGAATTTTTATTTAAGAGAAATAATTGTCGTTGCTCGTCTTCGCTGCAGGTTTGTAAATGCGATTCAGGATACACTGTTTTTATTTGTGTCATGGCATCCATCAATCGCTTTAATATAATTCCATCCTGGTCTTCTTTTTTTCCCGCTTTCACTTCCAGCCAGCTACGATAAGCTTCTTCCAGTTCATGCAACTTTTCATTATCAGCCCAGCAGATTTTAATTAAAAGATGTGCCGGCATTTCCTCCCGCATTACCCGTTCTACATAATTCCGGAATTCTATATCCAAAAAGCGTTTGGCATAAGCAGGCATTATAATACTGACCCGGAATGAATAAGGATCCGTATCGCTGCATTCGCTGCAGGTTGGATCTACACAAATAGGAAAGAAATCCTTACCCAGTTTATTGAACAAAAGCAAATGTTCGATCAGGAACATTCCCTCTTCCACCGTATTATCCAGTAAGAATTCAAGCCGATCCTTATCATCCTTTGCTGCCTGCTCCGAGTTTTTCTCTCCAATAGCTACAAGATTATTGAGCTTGTCTTTTACTTCTATCCTGAATTTGCCATGATCAATATCTTCTGCAACTTTTATCGCATCTGCCGTTTTGCATAAGGCATAAGCAACGTGCAACTCCTGTTGCGCTATTTCTTTTGAATCAAATTTTTCATCAGATACCAGTAAAACTTTTCCTGTCTTTTTATCGATTATCCGGAATGAAAACTTTTTTGTGTTATCGGGCTGCGTCTCTTCGGTTATTTCTGAATAAAGGTTTACTAATGAACGACGGCTACCATCTTCAAAGCCCAGTAAGCTTTGGACCCTTTTTTCAAAACCGCTGATGTTCTCAAAGGTTTCCCATAACTTATCCGTGAGCGTATAATTAAAAGCCAACGCCCTTTCACTACTGTATTCAGGATAGTTCTTTAAAAAAGCTCTTTTGAGATCAACGATCTTTTTATCTGTTGCCTGGTTAGCAAAATGACCCAGGTAGGTCTGTACGTATTCTGCAAAGGACTCAGCATACCGGCTGAGTAAATGATCCAGGAAAAGATTCCGGCGTTCATAAAATTCTTTGCTCCCCGCTTTTTCTGCTGATACGCTGACAAACTTTCTGCTATTAGACAGCGATTTTTCCATATCGACAGAACCATCCGATTTTTTTATTTCATTATAACTTTTAAAAAGAAGTGAGGAATCATTTGTATCGCCAACCAGTTGGGTGAAATAGGTTTGCTTTTCTTCCTCAATTGAAAAAAGATTTTTGAGTGAAGTAAGCTGCGAAAGATAATTAGCCAATGCCTGGTCAAATAACCATAAATAAGCCTGCAACTGCAAAGCCTGTTTTTGTCTTTCTACCGGGGTATCAGATGGAAGACCCCAGTGGCTTATCCCATAGGTTTTAGGAAAGTGATGACGGATAGCATAATATTTTTCAGCTTCACGATATGTGCCGGTATCGAAATGCCAGTCTTCCGATCTCCTGTTCTCATTTTGTGCCAGGTATTCATCCATCAATGCATTAAACTGTTCTTTTATTTTCGCTTTATTCAATCTTATGGGCATTCCATTTTTATAAACTATCACATTCGAATGGAGAATATCAACGACTGGCTGGCAGCCATCTGCAACGGGTATGATCCAGCGGTTGGTCAATTCTGTTTTCTGGTTGATATCATTAAATAATATCTCCGGTATATTCAGTACCTGCTCCTGGTGCATTATTATCTGCATCAGGTCGCTCAGGTGTATTTCTTTTTTAAGCTCGGAAGCTGTAAGCTCTTTATCTTTTATAAATCCTTTTGAAATAAAAGGCCCTTCGTAGATCCGGTCAGTCGTATAATTTTCATTCTTATCGGCCAGCATTTCCTGCAGGGAATAAAATCTTACAAGAGGCGAAAGATGTAATTGAATTTGAAAAAAAATAGCTGCCAGCACCGTGGCGGGGTCAGCAACAGGATCGATCTCTATATCACAGCAAAGTCTGAATTGCTGCTGGTCAGCTTTTTTGATCGAATTGAAATCTTCACAGAGATTACGATTTGCCTGCAAAAGCTCTTTTACTTTATTGATTATTTTTTCCTGGTCCTCTGCTTTTTTTATAGTTGTATCAAACTCCAGTAGCACATCATAAAAACCTTTGACAGAAACCGGTACGCAAGTAGAACCTGCCGGTGGATACGGAACCAATTTTTTATTCGTAATATCTGCTGTGATCGTCCTGGACCGTGGCCGNAGCCATGCATTTTTTATTCCTTCAATATTGATCAGCAGTTTCCTGTAATCAGCGATGGTCAGCGTCCTGTTGGGAAAAATTTGAGCTGCCGTAAAAAACTCTTTTATAATATCTGCCGCCGTATCATCCTCCTTTCGCATAAGATCTGGAATCGAATAACGACTGCGATAACTCAGGTCAGTAAGTGCATAGCATAATATTTCCAATGAAGTGATCCCCGGGTCGTGAATATTATAATCCGTCCATATTGCAGAAGCCGAATTTTTAATATACTCTATTCCCTGCCTGCGTAATTCTTCATAATCAAATGCAATATCAGGTGGTTTAAGAGTTGATATGGTCAGATTCTCATTCATACTATGATTGTTTTATATCATGCATTGTATGCGAAACCAAAACGGACGCAGGACCTGAAGCTTCTATTACATGTTTTTTTAATTGAAATCCTGCAGAACCGGTCTTATGAAATAGCTTCAGGCCTGTTATAAAATCGACATATTCCAGGTCTTCTACCAATTTTACAATTTGCGATTCCGTTATTTTACCTCCAAAATGAATACCGGCTGATGTATTATTGATCCATGGAGATAAATAATCTTTCAATACCTTATCCAGCTCTTTTGCATAATAAGTAAATTCATTTCCTGCCTTCATTTTTACGTTCACGCTGATCATCACCGGTTCATAAAAAGGATTGGCAACTGAATGAGTGGCCCATGCAGTAGAGTGATCGTTTAAAAATTCTTTTATTTCTTCCAGTGTATTCTTATCAACACCCGGTTGAAAAGGATTAATGGCATTTTGATTTTTCAGATCCGGTATCACGACCGTTAATGTTTCACCCGCAGCAGAAAAAGAAGAAGAAGAGGCATGGGCAATACATTTTACTTTATNCAAGCCGGGAAAATGCTGAAGTAACAGGCGTTCATAATCCCACACGGAGACGGATCTTTCTTTATGCCGCAACCGTTCACTTACTCTTGTATAAAATGCAGGACTATCCTCCTGCGTTTGTCCGCCAAATGACGCATACGGTTGCGAAACAGATTTAATTGGTCCACTGGGTGTTTCCAGTTTTGAAATAGTTTTAGACGGAAGTGGTGTTTTTAAATGTGCCGGGTCATTACCATTGTCACAAAACACAGCAATCGCAGCATTGGCTTTTACATCAATTAAATTACAAACCGCATTGGCAAACTGTGCAATAGAAATTTTAAGCCATAAAAAACCATCGGGCATAATTGTATTTAGGGTTGTTGCTTCCCTGGGAATCACCAATTTTACGACGCCGCTTGTCAGCAATCCGTTTGTTGTATCAAAAATTAAATCCTGCGCAGTAAGTCCTTTCCAATAGTTATCACATAATACACTCCATTGCAGGTTTACTTTTGGCAATGCAGGATCTGCACTGCCTTCTGCACATTGAAATAATAAACACACTGATTCATTTGCTGAAAGCCCGGACAGGCCTATAAAGAAATTTCCTTCACTATCATATTGCGGAAGAAATTTTACAGGCTTATGATTTAAGAATGCAGTTTGTTGTCTTAAGTAAGCATGCTCCCGCATTTGGCCAAACGCACCGACATGATAAAACTCAATGCTGGTTCCTGAATAATCGTTTAGCGAATTATCTGTAAATGGAACGGGACCTGTCGATGCAGAATAATCTAATGTCATTCTTTGCACTTCAGGTGCAAAAGGTTCATTGATAGGAGTGATTGTCGGGTTGCCGGCAGCTTTACTAAAATCAAGTACCTGTTTTGTAAATACTTCTTTATACTTCCGAAAAAAGAAACCCTGGTTTAATGCAAGATGCAGGAAGCCTTCTTTTAAAATTGCGTTGGACCGGCGTAAGATTTTAATTCTCCCGGGAAAATCTCTTACAGGTGAAAACCCGGCTACTCTTTCTATGGAATTGAAAATCCCCGCCCGGGATATTTGAATTGATTTTTTAGCCAGCTCCTGCCGGATCGTAAAGCCGCTTGAGCGCANCAGGATCTCAGGTACAAAATCATTGTACAAGTCGACATTTCGCATCTGGAAAGCCGATTGATTTTTTTTAAACTCTATATTAACACTGATGTTATCAGTATCTTTTTTTGTTGCATTGGCTGAATCAAAAAGATGACGAACAACATTTGTTTCCAGCCAGCCACCGGCATCTTTAAATGTTGCATTAACAGTGAAAGAATCATTCGGGGCAGAAATACCATAACCTGAATAATAACTTCCCAGGTCGCTGGTTGGAATATTTTTCCATTCGATATTCAGTCTTAATGATGACAATTGTTTTGTGAACACTTCACTATCCCCTATCCAGAAGTTTGCTTCTCTTTCCGGCATAGGTCCAAACGGGAAAAAAGGTTTTTTTGAATTGATGGGACCAATATCATTTTCAAGTTCCAGGCTATTCATCCCTGTTATATTCACTTTTATTTCGCCACCCAGGAGATCCTGTGATTTGAAATGGATATATCCAAGTTTGTTGTTATTGTTTAATAGTATCTTCAAAACAGGTTTATCAGTTTCAAACCCGCCGCCATGTGTGGTATCATCATAAGCAATGATAGCCGGATCATCTGCCGATAATGTTACTGTAAATGAAAGCCCTATCCCGCTTTTATTTGTTAGCGTTATTTCAGGACTTGTTTTTATAATAGGGGTCCATCCTTTTTCACCCGTGAGGCTGACACTGAAAAGCTCGGGGATCGAATCACCATTGTTGATGTTTGGTATCGAACCACGCAGATCAAGTTTTACAATTATTTCCCGTTTTCCTTCTTTCATCAGTAACACATCACTGGCCAGGCAAAACCCGGCATTAGCCACTAACAACTTATCATGTCCAAATGCATTCCATTTGAGATTATTTTTATCCAGCTCAGCTCCTAATCCATCTGCTGAGTTAGCTACGGCAGCAAAATGCAAATGATTTTTATTGACTGGTGAGACGAGCAAAGATCTCATTTGCTCTACCTTACTATTGTTTACAATTATATCATGGGTAGTGCAATAGTTCAATTCTTTCTTCAGCTTATCCCTGCCTGCATTTAATTTCGTTTCATTTGCTTTTAATAATACAGGATCTGAATTCTTTTTCAGTTCAAACAGAATATGAACTTTATCCGGCACCGGGTCCCTTTTTTTCAATCCCAGTACTTCATGATAATAAAAATCAAGATGACGACCGGTCAATGCGTTCATCAGCCGTTTGGGCTCATTATACAATTCCAAAAAGGTCAATAAAAGAGAGAGATGGGGTGGAACTGATCTTGTTTTTTGAAGTTCTTTCAATTTATTCCATAACAGGTCAAAGCTTTCTTCACCCGAATTTAAAATCTCCTGCCAGTTACCATCCGTATTGGCAGCATCCGGTTTTTTTAATGAAGTGTGATCAAAATAATTTATCTCCTGTGCAATTGTAAAAAGATACGCAAGCATATCTTTCAGCCCGCGATCATCTATTGGTACATTACCGGGATGCAACAAGGCCGGCATCCGGTACAATTGTGATTGCCCATCCCGTTTTAATGTACCTGTATCATTTGCTCTGTTGCTCATGCTGTTTTATCATGTGCTTCACCGAGATAGAATGGATAAACAAGATTCTTCCGGCTATTCGTGATGATAATATTATATTCTATAACTATATCTATCCTTCCTTCGTTTAATAATTCCGTATCGAGTTTAATGCTCAATAGTTTAATTCGCGGTTCAAACAGATCGATAGCCCTCTTTACCGTTAACCGCAATTCAGTAGATGTGGTTGCATTCATCGGTTCAAAAACAAAACGGTCGAGATTGCATCCATACAGTGGTTGTAAAAATCTTTCACCAATTTCTGTTGATAGTAATATTTCAAGACTTTTCTTTATATCATCTTCTTCAGCAGTCATCAATAATTCTTTTGTAGATCTTAGAAAAGCAGGAGGAAAACTCCAGCCTCTTCCTAAAAATGACCTGTCGCTATTTTGTGTATTTGCCATGCTTTCAAATATTTTTTTAGCCAATTTGCACTGTCGAATCCCCGATCATACCCGCCGCACCACATATACATACATCGCTTGTACGCAGTGCAGGTTTATTGCCGATAAGAACTGTTGTACTACCCATTGGGAATTTGCTTACCTGTGCATGGGGTGTGTTGGCAACAATTGAACAGATATGTGTATCCATTACAACGGCTGCCGGTTTATTTCCAATTAATACACTGGGTATTCCGGGCCCCGGTACCATACCACCCTGGTTAGTTTGATCCATCACACGTAATGCACTGGGCATATAATTTTTTTAACAGTTAATTTTTACGGTTCCGCCTTTTATTTCGAGCATACTGCCGCCATCTAATTTTACACCCGAGCTGGCTGTTAATTCAAGTGATGATTTAGTTTCGGCTTTTAGATTCGCTGCACCTAATTTAAGATCAGTCGATGCAGAGATTTCAATTGCTGATTTACTCGTAATTTTTATCCCCTTATCATTCATTTCAATCATATTCTTGTTCATATCCTGTAATACGATTCCTTTTTGATCATCACTAATTGTAATTTTATTTCCACCGGGTGTTTCAAAAACGATTTCTTTTTTCTTATCATCGAAGATCATCAGCATTTTCTCTCTTGATGTATATCCTTTTTTATCATTGTCGTTGGATGGTGTTAAAGAAGCGGGAAGAGCAGAACTGTTTAACATTCCCAATACTACGGGTTGGCGCGGATCATCATACAGAAAACCAATAAGCACCTCATCATTCGTCTCGGGACGAAAAAACAGGCCTCGTCCATCACCGGCATCGGCTTGTGCTATACGTGCCCATACACCATCATCTGTTTCATTTATAAAAGGGATCTTTACTTTTACCCTGTATTCACCTTTCTTATCATCGTTATCTGTTACAATCCCTGTATGTAACCCGATTGTGCCCGGTAATAACCCACCTGCCTTTGCTGCAACAACATCGGGCTCTTTATAAAACCAATCATTTGTATGCCCGAGCTGTGCCTGCGTTTTCCATCCTTCACTTAAATTATAATCCTGTCTCACACCACTTACAAATGCAGTTCCTGTAAACCGGTCACCTAATCCATTTAACTCAAGCATATCCCCCGGATTAATTGCAGCAATGCCTTCGAATTTTACCCGTCCCCTGATCTTCGCCAACCTGCTTTTTAATAATTGTGCATCAGCCCACATTTTAATTTCGTCAGTGGCCAATGCACCACCATGTTGAAGAATAAATTCTTCCTGCTCATTTGCATCAGCTACTGTCGCTCCATCCAGGTTACCAAAATCTGGCAGGGTTGGCTCCGTTGCATCTTGTTCAGTCAGGGCTTGTGCACCCATGTCCCATGTTTTAGATTTAACTGCTTTGTATTGAAGCTGGCTGTTCATTTCAGCATCCAGTTCAATAATTGTGGCGCCATATAATAAGGAAACAGACGTTGCTGCTGAAAAATCAGGCGCTTTCACAACAATTTTATCATCGTTTGTCAAAACAATTTTCCCGGCCACTTCTGCACGGTTTACTGCAAAGTCCCAGTCAGTACAATTGTATTGCACCATTTCCGGATGCGTCACCGTTGAACTTTCAATATCCAGATCACCAGAAGATAATCCACTTGCTTTTAATGCTTTTTGTATTACGGAGTCATCTGTTTCATCATGCCAGCAATTGCTGCGTCTTGTGATCGTAGTTTTGATCGCTTTGTGTTTGCATTCAATTATTAAATGAGAAGACCTGTTGCTGCGAATAGAAACAGATTGCTTTGTTATGATACCGGTAAAAACAGCTGTTTGATTATCGGGATCACCGGCTGTTATTTCTATTTCATTACCGGGAATAAAAAGATCACCGCTGCTGTTTTCAAATTCACCTGAAGCAGGATCGCCATCCTGCAATACAATTTTTGCAAAAGAGATCCGGTTAACGATCTTACTTACATGCACAGAAAGCACTTCTACGGTGCGGGGAATTTCTTCACCGCCGATCTTGATCTTGAATTCGGCAACCGATTCTATTGCAGGTATAATTCTTTCTTCAGGCATTCTGTGTTTTCGCTTTTACTTTTTTATCAAAGGGTGGAAAAAAAATTTGTTTGCCCGGTTGCAGGTTCCTGAAATCATTGAGGCCGTTTACTTTGGCTACTTCCAAATAATATTTGTAATCACCATAGATCTTATACGCCATGGAAGGAAGTGTATCCCCTTCTTTTACGACACGAATATGTGTAAGATCAGGAGAAGAAGCTTTATCCGCTGAGTCTCTTTGTTTGGCTGGGATGGCTTCAACGAATGTTGCATTAATGATAGCTCTTAGTGGCGTTCCATTCTGGTTGAACATTTTATAGTTGATGGAAACAGTTTTAAGACAACCGTGAAAACATTCGGGGTCAAAACGCAACAGGTGCAGTTTCCCCCAGATAATTTCTACATAGCGGGGACGATGGCGATTCGTATTATATCCGCAGGCGTCATAAAACTCGACGATCTTTTCGGCTACTGTTATTTCGTTACCATCTTTACTTTTTAATTTTCCCGTAGCTTTTGTGCCATCCAGGTAAAATTTTAATGAAAGCTCAAGAGGGTTGGAGCTAATAAAATTTCCGGCAGTACCCGTTTGCCCGACCGTAGAAGTATGGTCAATATTGCTGCTATAATTGATAGTAAACTCATCAGGATTAATAAAAGCCTCGAATATTTTTACTTCACCTCCTTTATTAATGTCTTCATATCCGTTGATCTTTACTTTTTCCAGTTTACCGCTATTTAAAAACTCAAACATCAGCGTTCATTTTTCTGGTTAATAATTTCCATTACTTTTTCAATACATTCACGTATGATCTCTTCTTTACTGCCACCGGGTGTTGAAGTTGAAGAAGCATTCGTAGCGCTGCCATTTGTGACTTCTACATTTACTTCTATTTCATTTATTACAATTGCCATAAAAAGAATTTAAAGACTTATCGATGCAGATGCAGAAACAGAAAGACCACCCAACAGATCCGTAAGACCGACTTGCTGGAAATGCTGGTAAGCCAGCTCAATACTTTCAATAACTGCCGTATTCTGTTCAGCGTCAAAATCTGTTACACTCCATTTTACCGGGTAAGCGCCATACACCTGCCATACGGCAACGGGTAAATGCAGATCATTGAGCAATGTGATGATCACATTCGTTGGTTCAAATTGAAATTTTTCAACTGCATTCCGCACCCAATTGATCATTAATGAACCCATGAACATGCCGCGTTTTAAAACCAGCTTACCATAGTTGGGCACACCGGGCATTTGATGCTTGAACCGGTTTTCGCCTCCTTCGGCCACTGTTTCCGTTGCTATATCCACGCTGAGACCACTTACGCTTTGAAACCGGAAGTCCTGCGGCGTTTGCGGAAACAATTCGATGATCACGGCAAAGTGAAACCCGACAGGCGGATACTTGAACATGTCTAGGAGACTCATAACATGAATTAAGAAAAATGAATAGTGAATCTATAATTNGCAATGGGCGATTGACAACCGGCAAATGTGAATGGTGTGCTTATTTGCGATTGCATGTTGTATTTAAGATCATCCATTTTCAATGGTCAATCCTTCATGGGCCAGGTCTAATTGCTCTATTGCCACCTCGCTGCCATCTGCTTTCAGATCGGTGCTTTGCACTTTTATTGGAAAGGCATTATGAATTTTCCAGATTACTACCGGCTCATGTTTTTCATTCAGCAAGCTGATGGTAAGATCTCTTCTTTCCACGGTGTTGAGAGAAATAGTATTGAGCCATTTATAAAATTCGTTATCGCCCTTGAAAGTGCCGCGTTTAAGCGTGATATTGCTGTATTCCCGCATACCCGGCATTTTGATTTTGCTGAATTCGGGTGATACACCATCACGATATTCAATTATTTTATTTTCAATGTTCATTCCGCTTATTTCGGAGAAACCAATATTTGTTCCGCCCCATTCAACACGGAAATGAAATTTTGGTATAGGATAATTTGCCATGATTATTCTGGTTTTATTGTTTACTATTTTTTAAATGATTATTAATTAAACAGGTTAGGATTCCTGCATCTTATGTGAGAATTTAAGTATGATAAATTCAGCCGGACGTACGACAGCCATTCCGATCTCTACATTTAACCGCCCTTCCAGGATATCTAATGCCGTCATGGTGATACCCAATCCGATTTTTACAAAAAAAGCCTGTTCGGGTTTGGCTCCTGCCAATGCCCCCGCACGCCATTGTTTTAATAAAAAGTTTTCGATCATTGCTTTTACCCTTGCCCAGGTATTTGCATCGTTTGGTTCGAACACCACCCATTCCGTTCCTTTTTTGATCGACTCTTCAGCAAAATTGAAGAAGCGGCGCACAGGGACATATCTCCATTCATTGTCATTGCCAGCCAGCGTACGTGAACCCCAGATCATGACTCCTTTACCGGTAAAATACCGGATCGCATTGATCGATTTACCTGAAGTCGGATCAACATTGAGATTCATTTGGTCATTGTGAGAAATTTTTATAGCGGCTGCATTCACTGCAGATAAGCTGACATTCGCCGGTGCTTTCCATACACCACGGGCAGCATCTACTGTAGCATACTGTCCAACCACTGCTCCGGATGGCGGCAGGGTTACTGTGATTTTATTTAATTCCGTTTTAATTAGGTTATATAGTTCTGTGTTGCCCGAAGCCGTACCATCTGTTTTCTTTAAGCCTAATCCATCTTTCACATCCTTATCCAGGTTAGAGGGGGGCGATTTTATATTACTATAATTAATCACTTCCACATCCGCCGCATCTGCATCATCTTTGGTAAGCTCAGTCGTATTTTTAAAATATTTTACACTCACATCTTCTTCCGCATACCGGTAATTCAAAGCCGTNTCAATAAATGGAAAATAAGCCGCTGCATACTTTAACCGGTCCTTATCACTTTCCTTTAACTGGTCATTCCTGAAATCATTCATGGAATCATCAATTAAGTTTGTCCCACCGGGTTTTGGTTTTACATCCATTACCGTAAACCGATCCTGCAACAAAACACATTGACTGATCGCTTCACCCATCAAAGCATTATAATCTGAATTGCTTAAAGCTGTTGAATCCGGGAAGACCAGCAATGTAGGTTCATCAAATTTTGCAATTTCACCTAATCCCTTTGACAGATCTTCTTTTTTAACATCTGCATCAGAAGCAGCCGATGCTATACTTTCATACGTGCCCACCGAAACAATATAACAGGGGCCCCCGCCATTTGCAAAGAACATTTGCAGGGCATAATACATTTTAAAACGGGAACGTTTTGTTTCATCACTTTTAGCTGTAAGAGAGCGGAAAGTAAGATTGCCATCTTTATCTACCGCATCTTCGATTTTTACCGTAATCGATTTTTCAAGCTGAGCCTTCCCGAACATTTTTTCATAATCAAGAAGGTTGGTGATGCGGATTGCTTTTTTATCGAGGTCAATTCCATTGAATGAAGCTTTTTCTGTATACCCAATAAATGCGGGTATCGCTGTTTCTACTTCAGCAATAGATGGCGGGAAGGTGGGTATTTCTTTGATATACACTCCCGGGGTTTTAAAAACATCTGCCATAGTTTTAAGTTTAAGTAATTAATTGTTTGATGTTAGTGATCATATCGTGATGAATATGTCAGAAAATAACTTACCGGATTCTTCTTTTAACAATTGTAATGAAGGATTGGGTAAATGACTGATTATTGCCTGACCATTATTATCTGATAGTTTTATGCCTGTGATCGCTTCTTCCGAAAATGTTAATGGAACCTTGGAATTCATAATAAATAATTCCGCTGTTGACCCGGGTGAATTTTCAAATTCAATAACAGAACCGCTTTCCTTTTTTATTAATATCCCGGTAACATTCTGGTTGAACTTTTTCGTAACATTATATCTCCACACCGATTTCCGGCTGGTAAATGGAATCTTATACTTCGCAGTCGTTACCTCAAACCGATCCGGCGCATTATTCTTTTTAACAAACTGGTATTTGTCTTTCAGATCTTTTGTAAAAAAGATCTCTATCACCCCAAAAAAATCCTGCCGGTCGGCCTGGCTCATAACATAAAAGCTTTGTTTAGCATCGGCGCCTGAAAAAAGTTTTGCACGGCCTGCAGCGCTATTCAAGTCGAATGAAAATATTTTGCGTAAAATAGATTTACTTGCATCAACCACCTGTTGAAACTGCTCGCCCGTATCGGTATATATCAATTTTACCTGTTTTTCGTCAACGTCCGTATCATTGACAAAAGCATAAGAGCCTGATTTGAATGACATGAGATCATCATTGCTTACTTTTTTACTGGTTGAATTCATCACCAGCAATGANGTATCACCGGCACCGATATTTTCGCCCAGGTTATTGAAATAATAATGTTGGTCTGNATTTGTCTTCAATTCTACCTGTGAAAAAGTAGTAAAGGCAGGATTTTTTAAACACAATAAAAAAGCAAACCTGGTTTTTTCAGGCAATGGGGTTTTCAAAAAATTTTTATCGCTTATCTCGTCTACTCTTGCAAAAACTTTAAACCCTGATGGCGTAGAAATGAATCTAAGTCCAAGGTTTTGAAGCAACGCAGCACATTGAAGAGAGGGAATTACAGAAAAGTCCCTGCAAATCTTATCACGATAATAGTCATGCAATAACTCTACTTCAAAAAGTGATATATATTTTATCTGAATCATAATATCTCTATAGCTGATCCAGAGCTTTAACCGTAGAATATTTTTTAGTTGTCCCGGATAGTGATATTGGTAATTGGCGGAGCTTCCAGTTTTGGTTCAGTGTCAGTAAATGAAATTGTCCTTATTTTATAAACAACATTTGGCATATACTTAGCACCAATTGCCGCCCACATGTTATTCTGTTGCTCCATGGTCAGGGGATGCAGGTTAACGATCAATTTTCCAATCTTTTGCCAGCTCATATCGGCGTCCACCTTACTATTCAGGTTTGGAAATCGTTCTTCATCAAATACAGGATTTGCCTGGAAAAAACTCACGATGTATGAAAGCAGGCGAAGATCAGATAAGTAGTTCTCTCCCATCGCAGAAAAAAGAACGAAAGCATTCAAATTTACCGGCGGATTCATAAACTGTACCTTATCGTTTACTCTTTGAAAATAAGTCTGCGAATCAGCGATACGGTCTTCTTCAATATTCACAAGTGTCATAATGACTTTAAATGACTCGCCGGTTGAGCTCACAGCAAAACTGCCATCGGTCTTCATAAGAGAAGAAGGAAATACCGCAATCTCATTACGGAACATGGCAGGCTCTTTTTTTTCGATATACGATTTGAGTTCGCCTGATAAAAATTCAATTGCAGTACGTAACATTCTATTATTTAATTGAAGGTTCTATCGCCTCTTTTAAAGTAATTAAAGATAAGGGACATAATAAGTGTTATCCAATACCCCGTTAGTAGTATTTTTAAAACTACCGGTGAATGGATTTTCTTATTTTTATAAAAAACATTCATATGGCAANAATACCATCATCTAAACCTTCTACTTTTCTTTTATTTCCCTGGGGACTGCTTTCCATTGCATTGATATTACTATTGAACCTGACCGTCAATGATGCTTGGTTCAGTAAAAACTGGAGCTGGATCGCATTGGTACTCATCATTCCTGCAGCGATCCTGGAAAATTTTAAAGTAGGTTATTCCACGATGCGCATCATGTTCATGAAAGTTGTTTTTTCTTTGCTTTCATTTTTATTGACGGGGATGGCTTTCGGTTCAGCTATCACCGGGTATCATATTGAAAAATTTCAAAAGATACCAAACGTAAAAACGGTATCATTACCCTGGTATGTCATGCTTGCATTAGCGGTATTATTGCTTATACAGGTAGCTCAATTATTCAGTATGCTGAAAGCTGTGAAGCGGGAGTTTATGCAGTTGGATCCTGATCAATGATACCCCTATCCCTGCCTACCGGCAGGCAGGCCGTAAAGGGGAATAATAGAAGTTTATAATTATTTAAGTGCAGTTTTTAAGAAGGCCATGCCCGGAAGTGAAGAAATAACTTAAGAGGACCTATAGTTTATCATCCACCATTTTTCAATTTCGGGGAAAATAATCTTAAACCATGCAGTAAATTGATGTGGATCTGTTTGTAATAACTGTTTTATTTCTGCAAGAGGCTGAAAAGAATAGTCATATACTTCTTCCGGGTTAACAATTGGTTCGCCATTAAAGCTGCCGGTAAAGACATGATCGAATTCGTATTCTGTTAATCCATTTTCAAATTGCGCCTTATAGATAAAATGAAATTGTTTTTTCAAAGGAACTTCAATACCTAATTCTTCTTTGGTCCGTCTCCCGGCAGCAGATAGTGTTTCTTCCCCCGGGTGTGGGTGGCTGCAACAGGCATTGCTCCATAAACCCGGACTATGGTATTTAGCAAATGCTCGTTGCTGCAAGAGCATATCGCCTTTGTTATTAAATAAAAAAACACTGAATGCACGATGTAATTTTCCCTGCAGGTGGGCTTCCATTTTCTCCATTATACCCACCGGTTCATCTTTTTCATTTACCAATATTACATGTTCAGTAGCCATTTAAGCGGAAAGTTAGATCAAAGCCCACCCGGATTAATTGAAATTAAAAGAGTTTTGAATTCATAATTTTTCCTGAATCAACCAGCTTTTGTAAGACAGGCGTTATTACAGGATTAGAAAGAGCATCAATATGGCGGAAATGATGAAGATCTGATCCAACAAAACTATAGTACTCTTTCTTTAAAAGATATTGAGCCAGTTTTTCTGCTGATTTCCCATAATAACCGGAGATTGAATTAAGGTTAAGTTGAAAATAACAACCAGCATCTTTTAGTTCGTCATAAAATTCTTTAGCCTGTTCAAAATAAATATACCGTTCTGGATGAGCAATGATGGGCTGATAGCCTTGCATTACTAATTCAAACAAAATTTCTTTCACACCAAAAGGCTGATTGGCTAAAGAAAATTCTACCAGCACCATATTATCGGCTACTGTTAATAATTTTTGTTTTGTAGCAAGTAGTTTCTCTACATGATCGTCTAAAAAATATTCCGCTGCAGCTTTTATTTCTGCATCGATCCCTTCACTTTTTAAAGCTAAACGAAGCAACTCCAATTTTTCATTGATAATTTCCGGTGTGTTCTTATACATCTCCCACATGATATGCGGGGTGGTAACAAATTTTTTAAACCCCAGCTTCATCATTTTTCTTATCAATTCAATTGAGGTTTCAAGGTTGGGAGAGCCATCATCAATACCGGGTAGTA
>JGI24751J29686_10000313_pt1 | contig 18157 bp, 15 predicted proteins | sample KBSSwiS6_FD_29686 | JGI IMG/M metagenome (IMG submission 29686)
CCCCTGCCAGCGACGCAGCGCAGCCCAGCGGGTTTTCTGACGCGACCCCGCAGGGGCGGGCCAAATCTGGCCCATCGCAGCGTCAATCGTCGGTCACTATGCGAGAGCTAAGCTCCTTCCTCTCTCCTCGCGCTGGGCCAAATCTGGCTCCGTGCCGACGCTCCCACCTGGCTGAAATAGGGTCCAGCAGGCCGCTCGCCTCGGCGCGAGGGCCTTCGTTCGTCGACAGGCTCAGGATGCGCTCAGGCCGGGCTGACCCCAGGAATTGTTGACTACACGAAACCTGCGCTCGGGTTGGGCATCCACATGAATCACAGTCTGTGCAGCTTGGTATCAAGACATCGGCTGCGGCGGCTCGGCCGGTGTCTCCGGCAGCGGCGTGAATTCCTCGTCGTCCCAGTCCGGTAGCTTCATCCTCCCGGCCTTCCAGTCCGCCGCGGCCTGGGCGATCCGCTCCTGCGAGGAAGAAACGAAGTTCCAGAACAGGAACCGCTCCCCCACCGGCTCGCCGCCCAGCACCATGAGCTGCGCCCCGCCGGCAGACGATACGCTGGCCGCATCTGGGGCAAGCACCGCCATCTGTCCCATGGCCAGCCGCTGTCCGCCGAGTTCCGCCTCGCCGCGGGCCACATAGACCGCGCGTTCGCTGTAGCCTTTCGGCAATTCGGCGACGGCTCCTGGTGCCAGATCCAGGCAGGCGTAGAACTGCGGTGAAAACACCGGCGCCGCCGCCGTCAGTCCGTAGGCCGAGCCGGCGATCAACTGGCCGCTGACCCCGCCCTCGGTCCACTCCGGCAGGTCTGCGCCGTCGAGGTGCACGAACGAGGGGTCACATTCCTCCTGCTCGGTCGGCAGGGCTACCCAGGCCTGGATGCCGTCAAGGTGATCGCCCTGGGCGCGGGCCCGCTCGAACCGTTCGGAATGGGTGATGCCGCTTCCGGCCGTCATCCAGTTCACCTCGCGCGGGCGCACCGGAAGGTGCGAACCCACGCTGTCGCGGTGCATCAGCTCGCCCGAAAACAGGTAGGTCACGGTCGAGAGGCCGATATGGGGATGGGGCCGAACATCGGCCTCGCGTCCAAGACCCGCTGCCAGGTCCATCGGGCCCATGTGATCGAAGAACACGAAGGGGCCGACCATCCGCCGCTTGGCGAAGGGCAGCACCCGGCCAACCTCCAGCCCCCCGCCAAGGCTGCGCCGGCGTTGCTCGATGACGAGTTCGATCATGATGGGGTCCTTTGCTGGGAGGAGCCCCCGATATGGCGAGAACGTTGCGGTTTGTCAGGCCCCTCAGGGTGCCTGGCGCTAGCCAACGATGCGCAGGCGGGGCCGATCAAGCCCCGAACTTCTCCCGCAGCGCCAGCAGGGCCAGCGCCGCCTGGGCCGCTTCGCCGCCCTTGTTCTTCTGCTTGGGATCAGCGCGGACGATGGCCTGCTGCTCGTTCTCGACTGTGAGAATGCCGTTGCCGATCGCCATCCCGTCCATGGTCAGGGCCATGATCCCGCGGGCGCTTTCCCCGGCGACAATCTCGAAGTGGTAGGTCTCGCCGCGGATCACCACGCCTATGGCGACATAGCCGTCATAACCGCCAGCCTGGTCGGCCAGCGCGATCGCGCCGGGGATCTCCAGCGCACCGGGGACGGTGATCACCTCGGCCTGGTGGCCGGCGGCCGTGATCGCCGCCTTGGCGCCGGCGACCAGCATGTCGTTTAGGTGGTCGTAGAAGCGCGCCTCGACGATGAGGATGCGGGCCATGGCTGGATTTCCTTGCGTGAGGGTGAGGTCAGTCGATGCGGCGTTCGCCGACGATCGACAGGCCATAGCCTTCGAGAGCGATCAGCGAATGATGCGTATTGGTCAACAGCACCATGTCGTGCACGCCAAGCTCGGACAGGATCTGGGCGCCCACGCCATAGTCGCGCAGTTCCTCGATCGCCTGCTCGTTGCCTTCGCGGGCCTGCTTCTTGATCTCCATGCTCAGGCTGTACCCGGTCGGCACGACCCGGTTGATGACCACGATAACACCGGAACCGGCTTCGCCGATGATCTCCATCGAGCGAGGGAGCAGGTCGGATCGCGGGCCGATCTCGCCGAGGGCATCGTAAAAGATCGACATGGTATGCATGCGCACCAGGGTCGGCTGGTCCGGGTCGATGCGCCCCTTGACGAGGGCCATCGTCTCCTCGCCCGTCGCCCGGTTGAAGAAGGTGATCCCCTTCCAGTCCCCACCCCAGCGCGAAGTGAAGGCCAGCTCCGCCCGTTTTTCGACCATGCGGTCGTGCTTGCGGCGGTAGGCGATCAGGTCGCGTATCGTGCCGATCTTGAGCTCGTGCATCCGCGCGAAGGTGACAAGCTCGTCCATCCGGGCCATGGTCCCGTCCTCGCTCATGATCTCGCAGATCACGCCGGAAGGGTTGAGCCCGGCCAGGCGGGAGATGTCCACCGCCGCCTCGGTATGGCCGGCGCGGACCAGCACGCCGCCGCTCTTCGCGCGCAGCGGGAATACGTGCCCGGGGGTGACGATGTCGCTCTTGCCCTTGCTGCCGTCGATCGCCACGCTGATCGTCCGCGCGCGGTCGGCCGCGGAAATGCCGGTGGTGACGCCTTCGCGCGCCTCGATCGAGATGGTGAAGGCGGTTTCGTGGCGGGTGCCGTTGTGGCGGCTCATCAGCTCCAGGCCAAGCTGCTCGCAGCGCTCGCCCGTCAGCGTCAGGCAGATCAGACCGCGGCCATGGGTGGCCATGAAGTTGATCGCCGCCGGGGTCGCCATCTGGGCTGGGATAACGAGGTCGCCCTCGTTCTCGCGGTCCTCGTCGTCGACCAGGACGAACATCCGGCCATTGCGAGCCTCGTCGATAATCTCTTCGATCGTGGCGAGAACGGGCCGGTCGTCATTGGACATGAGGAAGCGCTCGAGCTTGCCGAGGGTTTCGGCGGTGGGATTCCAGCCTTCCTCGGTACAGTCCCTCAGGGTGTTGGCGTGAAGCCCCGCGGCACGGGCGAGACCCGAGCGGGTCATCTGGCCGGAGGCAACCAGGGTGCGGACGCGTTCGATCATGGACATGGCTGCGATCTACCAAGAGCGATCACATCGCGCAAGAGGGCGTCACATCGGGATGTGAATATCTTAGGTGCGAATGTGATTGCGATTGTCCAGGGACGCATGGTCGCCGCGTGGGGAGGGGCAACCGCGACGCAGGATGAGCTGCTCGCGCCTCGTCATTTGCAGGCGCGGATCGGTACGTCGCTCTGCGCTTGCAGGATCGGCTCCGTCCGTTGCAGTCCGCTTGCAGTGCTTTTGCAAATTCTGCAGCGACCTGCTGCCGCAATGGCTGGCCGGGACGGGGTCAACCCGATGCCGGCCTGCCTGCGATTGCGGGCAGTTCGGGCTGGCGGACAGCCCGGATTGTACGCCAGTCCCGCCATCGAACCCCCGATGTTGCCCTTAAGAACAAGGACTTGCCCAAAAAATCCCGCTCTACCGACTGGTTCGGCGGGGGTGGCCCGAGGTGAAGCAAGCCGGCTACCTCAGGCCAGTCTCATCAGTAGGGCAGCCCGTCCCGCCGCTTGATCGACCGCGCCAGGTTGCCCCGGTACATGTACTGGCCAAGATGGCCGAGGTCGGACTGGAAGTCGGCCCAGACCTTGCCGCCCATGTCCCGCCAGCGGCGACAAAAGGCATAGTCTTCAGAGAGATAGCGCTTGGTCTCGGGCTCGACCATGCAGTCGAAAAACAGCCAGTACAGGTCCTTCTTGGCCTGCTTGTCGGCGCCCTCCGGCAGGTAGTTCAGTTCCGGATAATGCTCCATCATCCGCAGGATCACCTCGCGCTTGATGCACATGAATCCCGTTGGCGCTTCAGCCACTTCGACGAATTCGTCGGCATTGAGGCGGGGAACGATCGGCTCTTCCCACATCCCGACCGGATTGAACGGGAAGGTGGCATGGCGCACGACATATTCGTCGTAGGACATCGGCTCAGTGATGCCCTGGGCTGGCCAATTGAGGTTCTTGATCGGGTAGATCCCGGCGACGACATCGAGGTCGGAGAGCAGCAGGCGATAGGCGTCGCGCGGCTGGAATTCGATGTCGGAGTCGATCCAGAGCAGATGGGTGCAGCTCTCATGCTCCAGGAAAAACCGCACCATTTCATTGCGCCCGCGTGTCACCAGGCTTTCAGAATGCATGTGCAGGGTCGTTTTGAGCCCGAACTGGTGGGCTGACATGCCGAACTTGAAGATGCTGGTGACGTAGTTCATCGAGACCGCGGAGATGTAGCAGGGAGTGGCGATCATCACGTGCATCGACTTCAGCGCTTCATCGGGAAGCATGCAAATTCCTTCCTAGATCTGATCGGCGAATGGGCCTGTTCGAGCGCTCCCGAGTGCCAAACCGAACCATGTTCGGCGCCGGGTCGGCTTGCGCGCAGTCATAGTTGCAATCGATTAAGCGGCAATGCCTTTAACCATTGAAATCCTGTCCTGGTAAACTCCGGAACAGTACTTCCACAGCTGATGGCACTGCAACCGTCCCGCGGAATCCGCCAAGATCAATCCCCGGGTGCGCGAACACCCGGGGATCGTTCTCGTCAGCCTATGGAGGCCGGCGTGGTTGGTGCAGCCGTCAGAACTGGATGCCGAAGCCTGCCGAGGCGCCCGTCGTACCCTGGCTGTCCACCGAACCGGCGGCGCGGAAGCTCCACTTGCCGTCGTCGGTAGTCTTGGCGAGGCCCAGCGAGTAGCCGGATTGGCCGTGCCAGTAGCCGAAGCCGCCGCTGAACATCCAGGCGCCCGGCTCGGTCGGCGACGGCATGGCCGCCATCGACATGGCCGAGGCGATACCCGCGCTCAGCTTCCGGCTCAGGGTATCCGTGATCCAGAACACCTGGCTGCCATTCACCGCATCCGTGCTGACCGGATCGATCCGGCCGGCAGCGACATTGGTGATCTGGCGTTCGGCACCCTGCGAACCGACCGACACCACGCTCTGCGGGTTGTTGCCCGCAAAGTTCTGGAAGTTCCAGCCATTGACCCGTGCGCCGCTGGTCGGGTTGGATGGAGCAGTGATCGAGTTCGAACCCAGTGCCACATCGTTCGGGTTGTTGGCCCGTGAGTTGAAGCCCAGCGCCGTCGACCCGGTTGCAATCGCCGTGGCGGCAAAGCCGACAGCGGTGGATTGCTCGGCATTGGCGTTTGCCGTCGAACCAAAGGCAGACGCCGTGTTCGCATTGGCTATGGCGTTGTTACCGAAGGCGACGGCCTGGGTTCCCAGGGCCCGTGCTCCAGCACCGCCGGCCGTGGCTGCGACACCGTTGGCGAAGGCCTGAACACCCGTCGCCGTGGCGGTGTTGCCGTTGGCGACTGCGCGATCACCGACGGCCGTGGCCGATGTGCCGTTTGCGACTGCCAGGACACCAGCGGCCGTGGCCGAGGTGCCGAAGGCGTTGGCCCGGTCACCGAAGGCGGAAGCCGAGGCTCCGGTGGCAATCGCCGCGAAGCCCGCTGCCGTGGCGTTTGCACCAGTGGCCGTGGCGTTGGCGCCGGCAGCCGTGGCGTTGGGACCGTTGGCAACCGAGGCAAAGCCCGAGGCCGTAGCTGCTGCGCCCGTGGCGTTGGACTGGAAGCCAAGGGCGGTCGCGCTGGCGCCGAAGGCCAGTGAACTCGCGCCGTAAGCCGCCGCCTGGGTGCCCGTGGCATTGGCTTGGACGCCTGTCGCGGTGGCGTTCTCGCCGTCGGCGAGGGCCGAGGCGCCGGCGGCCGTGGCATTGGTGCCGGTGGCATTGGCGCTGGTGCCGGTGGCGGTGGCGTTCTCGCCGGCGGCGAGGGCCGAGGCGCCGGCGGCCGTGGCATTGGTGCCGGTGGCATTGGCGCTGGTGCCGGTGGCGGTGGCGTTCTCGCCGGCGGCGAGGGCCGAGGCGCCGGCGGCGGTGGCGTTGGTGCCGGTGGCAATGGCGCTGGTGCCGGTGGCCGTGGCATTGGCGCCGGCGGCGAGCGCCGAGGTGCCGGTAGCCGTGGCGTTCGAGCCGGTGGCGTTGGCCAGGGCGCCGGTTGCGGTTGCGAACGTCCCAGTGGCATTAGCCTGGGCTCCCAAGGCGCTGGCGAAGGCTCCATTGGCGGTCGAATTGCCGCCCACTGCAGTTGCCGAGACTCCAGTTGCATTAGCGCCAAACCCGGTAGCCGTCGCCACCGTGCCGTTGGCGAACGCCAGCGTGCCTGTTGCGGTTGCGACGGCGCCGTTGGCGTTGGCGAAGGCGCCAGTGGCCGTTGCGCCGGCGCCATTGGCGAGGGCGTGATTGCCTGTGGCAGTGGCCGAAGTGCCGGTGGCATTGGCGCTGGTGCCGGTGGCGGTGGCGTTCTCGCCCGAGGCGAGCGCGCTGGCGCCGGTGGCGGTGGCGTTGGTGCCGGTGGCGTTGCTGGCCGTGCCGGTGGCGGTCGCATTGTCGCCCGAGGCGAGCGAGGCGGTGCCGGTGGCCGTGGCATTGGCGCCGGTGGCGTTGCTGTTCGAGCCGGTGGCCGTGGCGTCAGCGCCCGANGCGAGGGCCGAGGCGCCGGCGGCCGTGGCGTTGGTGCCGGTGGCATTGGCGCTGGTGCCGGTGGCGGTGGCGTTCTCACCCGAGGCGAGCGAGGCGGTGCCGGTGGCCGTGGCATTGGCGCCGGTGGCGTTGCTGTTCGAGCCGGTCGCCGTGGCGCTGGTGCCGTTGGCAAGGGAGCTTACACCGGTTGCCGTGGCGTTGGTGCCGGTGGCATTGGCTCTGGTGCCGGTCGCCGTGGCGTTGAACCCATTGGCGTTGGCCTGCGCACCGGTGGCGGTTGCGAAGAACCCGGTGGCATTGGCCTGGGCTCCCACGGCGCTGGCGAAGGTGCCATTGGCGGTGGAATTTCCGCCTACTGCAGTTGCCAAGGTTCCGGTGGCATTGGCGCCGAAACCAGTTGCCGTCGCCACCGTGCCGTTGGCGAATGCCAGCGTGCCTGTTGCGGTTGCGACGGCGCCATTGGCGTTGGCGAGGGCGCCAGTGGCGGTGGCGCCAGCGCCATTGGCGAGGGCGCCATTGCCTGTGGCGGTGGCCGAAGTGCCATTGGCGAGACTGTCAACGCCGGTTGCAGTGGCATTGGCTCCGGTGGCGTTGGCGTTGTTGCCGGTTGCAGTTGCGCTTGTGCCGTTGGCGAAGGCAATCGCTCCGGTGGCCGTGGCGCTCTCGCCAATTGCGTTCGCGCCTGCGCCGGTCGCGGTCGCCGCTTGGCCGGTCGCATTGGACAAGGCACCCGCTGCTGTGGCGTATTCGCCGTTTGCCAGGGCCGAGGCGCCGGCGGCCGTGGCATTGGTGCCGGTGGCATTGGCGCTGGTGCCGGTGGCGGTGGCGAACTCGCCGTTAGCGAGCGCCGAGGTGCCGGTGGCCGTGGCGTTGGTGCCGAATGCCATGGAAATGGTGCCGGTGGCGGTGGCGTATGAACCCTGGGCATTGGCGCCCGCTCCGGTGGCGGTGGCCTGGGTGCCGTTGGCTAGGCTGAAGGAGTCGGTGGCTGTCGCATTGCCGCCAGTGGCGTTGGCGAGAGTGCCCGTGGCCGTGGCATAGTCGCCAATGGCCTGAGCACCCGGCCCGAGGGCGGTTGCACTGAAGCCCTGGGCGTTGGAAACGTAGCCGTAGGCCGTGGCGTTCTCGCCGTTCGCGTTGGCGGCACCGCCGTATGCGGATGCATAGGTGCCGTTGGCGTTGGCGAAGACGCCGGTAGCGGTCGCCGCATCGCCATTGGCCACGGTGCCAAAGCCCAGCGCCGTGGCAAATTCGCCGGTGGCGTTGGCATTGGTGCCGACTGCAGTCGTGTTGGTTCCGTTGGCAACGGCACCGTCACCGATGGCGATCGCCGTGTTGTCGATCTCAATGACGCCCCCGCCCAGGCTCACGATGCTTCCGTCGTTTAGCGGATCGCCGTCATTTGCCGTGGCCTGACCAAAGGCCGGAGCGGAGAGCGTGGCAAAGCCCAGGCCGGCGAGTAGCGCCGCTACCGAGGCCGAGCCAAGGCGGCCGACACGGGCCTTTTGGCCGATGCCGATGATCCGGGTCGCCTTGCGCAGGATCGCCATGATCCGCTTGCGCTGCCGGCGCGAGCTGACGAGATCGCCCGTAACTGCAAGAAAATTCGACGTAATCTTCTTGAACGTACGAGCTGATTGGTCGCTCTTCAGTACCATTATACTTACCCCCAGATCGAGCGGCGCATTTACGCCGTTAATGTTACTTTTGCCGGCCCCCTGACCTGACAAAAACTGTGCGACTCACACATGATGCAAACCATTGCCGGAAAACTAACCTGGGGCAAGTGTTCGTTAACGACAGTTATTCTCCAAAAGTATATAGGTTTTTTGATGTGTCAAAATCAGATGCATACCTAGATTGTCATCTAAGTCACGGAAGAATATCGGTAAATTTTGTATATTTGGGGTCTAGTTCTATGTCGTGATCAGGGTTGTCGTGCCTTGTCGCATCATCTCTCATCCGGTATTGAAGGGGTCCGATGTGATCCTGCAATGGACTTCGCAAGGAAACTATTTCCGTGAATTCAATAACTTTTGATTTTACTGTGGGCAAGTGCCGGTCAGCGAGGACAATTTTTGCCGCCGCTGTATGCCTGCTGGCTAGCCCGGCTATCCTGGCGCAGCCGGCGATCCAGCCGCAGGCGGTCAATCCGCCGCCTTCGCCGATGCCGGTCCCCAACGAGTTGGAGCTGGCCAAGCTGATCTGGTCGACCATGGCGGCGGTGGATCACGCCAACCAAGCTGGGAACTACTCGGTCCTGCGGGATCTTTCGGCACCGGCTTTCCAGATGGAGAATGACTCCGCCAAGCTAGTCCGTGTGTTCGAGAGCCTGCGCGCCAGCAATGTCGACCTGTCGAACACCATGCTGCTGGCGCCGACCTATGCCTCCGCGCCGGTGATCATGAATCCCGACATCCTCCACGTTAAGGGGTATTTCGGCCTGCGTCCGACGGCCATCGGCTTCGATCTCTACTATCAGTGGCTGCAGGGCCGCTGGCGCCTGTTCGGGGTCTCGATCGTCCCTGCGACGATTGCCTCGATCGCGCCCGGGCCTGCCGCGCCCACGCCGGTCGGTCCCGCTTCACCGCCGCGTCCTTCGTCGCCTCGCCAGACCTCGCAAGGGCGCTGATGGGGCGTTAGAGAACCCGCGAGGGACCAGGATCCCGCAACGGGCATTGCAATTACTAAGCGTGCTTGTAATGTTCTCGTGATGGTCACGGAGCATGAACGGTGCGGCGCGGGCGCGCGGGAGTGCTTGGCATTAGCGCCGGAAGGCGACCTGGGCGTCCGGCGGCAAGGCTCTTCTATCCGCGGGTGGGCGTGGCGATGAACGCTGCGGGGATGTCCGCACCCCGGCAGAAGGCACCCGTCACCTGGGATGATGGCTTCCCCATCGCGCCGTCGCGGCGCTGGGCTGCCGCCACGGTGTTGTTCATCATGACGGGCATGGCGGTGCTTGATCTCACAGTTGCAAACGTCGCCATTCCCCACTTGTCGGGCAATCTCGGCGCATCGCTGGATCAGGGAACCTGGGTGATCACGTCCTATGCAGTGGCAGAGGCAATCGCCGTGCCCCTGTCCGGTTGGCTGGTCGGGCGATTCGGCATAGTGCGCATGATGCTGGTTTCGATCTCGGGTTTCTCTCTCTTTTCGCTCCTCTGCGGGTTATCCGTAACCTTGCCGATGTTGGTCATCTGCCGGATCGGGCAGGGCCTGTGCGGAGGGCCGATGCTGCCCGTGGCGCAAACGCTGTTCTTCCGCATATTTCCGGCACCGCAGGTGCCCAAGGCGCTGGCCGTCTGGACCCTGGTGTTCACCCTTGCTCCGGCAATCGGCCCGATCGTTGGGGGAGCGATCGTGGACGAGTGGAGTTGGCACTGGATATTCCTGATCAACGTGCCGTTGGGCGTGGTCGCGGTTGTCTGGGGCTACGTGCTGCTGCGACCGGCGGAAACCATACCGGTGCGGGCCCCGGTCGATCTGGTCGGGCTGGGACTCCTGATCCTGTGGGTGGGCTCCCTCCAGCTCATGCTCGACACGGGCCGCGACAAGGACTGGTTTGCGGACCCCGGGATCGTCGCGCTGGCAGTTGTGGCCGCCTTGGGGCTCTGCGCCTTCGTGATCTGGGAGCTGACCGAGGATCACCCGATCGTCGACGTGCGGCTCCTCGGGAACCGGCCGTTTGCCCTGTGCCTGATCGGCGGCGCCATGTCCTACGGAGCGTTCTTCATCGGGATCGTCGTCGTCCCGCAATGGCTTCAATCGGTCATGGGCTACTCGGCCACGCAGGCCGGGTGGGTGACGGCCTCTTCAGCTGTCGTCGGGCTGGCCTCATCGCAGATGACGCTCCGTCTGATGTACCGGACGGATCCCCGTATACTGGTGACGATCGGCGGATTCCTGGCGGCATTGGCACTGGTCTGGCGCACGGCCTGGAGCACCGATTTCGATATGTACCACTTCGTCATGATCTTCGCGGTTCAGGGGGTCGGCGTCATGATGATGCAGATGCCGCTCAACAACATGGGTTTGAGCACATTGACCTACGCGCAATCGGCGAACGGATCGGGCCTCAGCGTGTTCGTCAGAACCACGTCGGCAGCCATGTCCACTGCGCTCGCGCTGACGTTCTGGAACGGCCAGCAGGCGGTTTCGCGCGATGCCATGGTGCAGAGTATTCATCCGGATTCTGCCGTAGCGGCATTGTCATCCGTGGGCCTCCAGGCCGGGGCAAGCGCATCGTATGTAGGTGCGCTGGTCGATCGTCAGGCAAACACCGTGGCGCTGCTCCACACCTTTACCCTTTCGGCGGTTGCCCTGGTGATCGCAGCCGTAGGAGTATGGGTGATCCCGCGTATCGAGCTGACCCGGATCAAGGGCACGCAGGAAGGCATGGGCGAGCATTGACCGTCACCGCCGTAGCGGCAGCGCCCGCCTCCGCGAAAGGGCGAAGGCGGGCGCGCGGCAGGCCACGCGGGAAGGCGGTGCTGGCGCCCGACGAGGCAGGCGGCCGATCGGAGCTTCACGATCCGACGCAGTGCGTTACTTCAGCAGGGTGAGGACGTTCTGCTGGGCCTGATTGGCCTGGGCGATCATCGCGGTCGAAGCCTGCGAAAGGATCTGGGCCTTGGCCATGTTGGTTGTTTCAACCGAGTAATCGGCATCCTCGATCCGCGAACGTGCGTCCGAAAGGTTGGCGATGTTGCTGGTCATGTTGTTGACCGCCGATTCAAGCCGGTTCTGCCCACCGCCGAGCGAAGCGCGCGCGGCGTTCACGTCGTTTAGGGCGAGGTCGACATTGTCCATCGTGGTGGAGGCAAGGGCGGTCGTGGTCACGTCGAGCGCCGCGGCGCTGATGTTCGTGCCGTCGATTGCGGTTGAAGTGAGAGTCACCACCTGTCCGCTCTCGGCGCCGGTCTGGATATCGATTGTGACGTCGGTGCCGACGGTGGTGCTGAACAGGCTGATGCCGTTGAAGGTGGTGTTGCCCAGCACGTCGCTGATCTGCTGAGTGAGGTTGGACACTTCCGACTGCATCGCGGCGCGGTCACTGGTCTGGAAGGTGCCCGAGGCGCCCTGGACGGCCAGTTCGCGGATCCGCTGCAGCATGTTCGAGACCTCCGACAGCGCCCCTTCGGCGGTCTGCGCAAGGCTGATTCCGTCGTTGGCGTTGCGGATGCCTTGGCCCATGCCCTTGATCTGGGCAGTCATCGACGTGGCGATGGCAAGCCCGGCGGCATCGTCCTTGGCGCTATTGATGCGCTTGCCCGTGGACAGGCGCTCCATCGCCGTTCCGAGCATCTTGTTTGCGGCGATGGACGCGTTCGACGCGCGCAACGCACTGATATTGGTGTTGATAACAGCCATGTGTAAGCTCCCGGTGGCAAGGGCGGGAAGGATCTTCCCACCGCTGACGCAAGCAAGAGCGGCTGTCAGCGGGATTTTTTAAGGGACGGGTGGAGAGCAGGCGTGGGATCGTCTCCCGCCGTCCCTGCGTTGCTGGGTCTGTAACCGGTTCGGGAGACAGACGATGGATCAGCGGAAACACTCCAATCACCGTGCCGACGACGACAATGCCGCAAGGTCCATCCACTCTGCGCGTGTCGTGTTCCTGGGAGCCGTGGTCGTCCTTTTGGCGATCGGAGTGGTAGCCTTGTTGACTTATGGTTGAAACGTGGGTGATTATTCCGCCAGGAAAGCTCTGACGTCAGCGAGGAACCGGTCGAACTGGTCATGGTGCAACCAGTGCCCGGCGTTCTCATACACCTTCAGGCGCGCATTCTGGAAGTGTACGATCCGCCCGTCTTCATCCGGTGAACTGAACGGGCTCTCTTTCCCCCACAGCATGAGGATCGGACAGGTGATAGCCGCCCAGGCCTCGCACACGTCGGAATAACCTGGATCAGAGGGGTTCCAGGCGCCGAGCATCGGGTCGTACTTCCACGACCATGTCCCGTCCTCGTTGCAATTGGCCGCGTGGATCGTGAGATGGCGTGCCTGATCATCGGAAAGGAAGGGATTGGCTTCCTTCATCCGCGCGAAAGCCGCATCGATGTTCGGGTAGCGCCTGGGAACCAGCCCGGCGTGGCGCCGACGTTCCTTGATCCAGCTGCGCATCTGCTCGGGATAGGTCTTGTGCTTCAGCTGCTCGCGCAGGACCTTCGGGAAGCCAAGTCCTTCGATGTTGATGAGCCGGGATACTTTCTCCGGATAAAGTCCGGTGAACCGCGTCGCGATGTTCCCGCCCAGGGAGTGGGCGACGATGGTCACCTGCTCGTAGCCAAGCATGTGGATCAGCTGCGCGAAATCATAGACGTGGGCGGCAATCGGGTAATCACCGTCCGACGACCAGTCGCTTTCTCCGTGCCCGCGCAAATCCGGGCAGATCACATGCCAGTCTTCGCGCAATTCCTGTGCCAGCCAGTCCCACGAGCGGGAGTGATCTCGTCCTCCGTGCACCAGGATCAGCGGCGGCGCCTCGGGATTGCCCCAATCGACGTAACGAAGACGCAGTCGTTGGGAAACGAAGCTGTGGGTGGTGGGGCCGTGAACGCTCATCACTTGCTCATTCCCGACCGCAATCGCCGCGTCAACCGTTGGAATGGCCGTCAATTATTACATTTCCGGTTTGGCTGAAGCTGCCCGTCCTCATCGCCCCATGCCTCCTGCTGTCCGGATGCTTCGCAAAAGTAGGGCTTCTCGCACTCCAAGGATGATCTGGACCAAATCGGGGATCTTCCGGGCGCAACACTGGCATTCCGCTCCGGCCATGGCTATCTCGCGGGCCACGAGAACGGAAGGACACCATGGCGACCCACACCACCCGCATGCTGATCATCGGCTCCGGCCCGGCCGGGCTCACCGCAGCCATTTATGGCGCACGTGCGGGCCTGCAGCCGATCGTGGTCCAGGGACTTCAGCCGGGCGGGCAACTGACCATCACCACCGACGTGGAGAACTATCCTGGCTTTCGCGATGTGATCCAGGGCCCCTGGCTGATGCAGGAGATGCAGGCCCAGGCCGAGCATGTCGGCACGCGGATGATCTGGGACACGATCGTCGAGGTTGATCTGTCCGGCCCGCCGTTCCGGGCTATTGCCGATTCCGGAGACGTGTACGAAGGCGAGACCCTGGTAATTGCTACCGGCGCGCAGGCGCGCTGGTTGGGCGTGCCCGGAGAGGCCGACCTTGGCGGAAAGGGCGTCTCGGCCTGCGCCACTTGCGACGGATTTTTCTATCGCGGCAAGAAGGTGGTGGTCATCGGCGGCGGCAACACCGCGGTGGAAGAGGCGCTATACCTGACCAATCACTCGCCTGATGTGACCGTGATCCACCGCCGCGATTCCTTCCGGGCCGAGAAGATCCTGCAGGACCGTCTGTTCGCCCATCCGGCGATCACGGTGGCCTGGAACAAGGCCGTCAACCGCTTCGTCGGCGAGCTTCCCGGCGGACTGAACGGGGTCGAGGTGGTGGATACGGTGTCGGGTGAGACTTCGGTCATCCCGGCAGACGGCGCGTTCGTCGCCATCGGTCACGCTCCGGCGACCGAGCTGTTCCGCGGAAAGCTGGCGCTGGACGCCGCCGGATATATCGTCGTGGAGCCGGGCACGCCGAAGACCTCGATCCCCGGCGTGTTCGCCTGCGGCGACGTGATGGACCATACCTATCGTCAGGCCGTCACCGCGGCCGGCACGGGTTGTATGGCCGCGCTCGATGCCGAACGTTTTGTTGCGGAACGGGAATTCGCCGCGGCCAAGGCGGCAGAGGTAACCGCCTGATTAGGCGCCGAGCGCCTCCAGCAGGCGCTCGGCCAACCAGTCGCGGGCGTCCGGTTCGACGAAGGAATGGCTTGCGTCGGGGCAGAGCCGCAGGCGCGGGTCAGTCTTGTTCCAGCGGGCAAGAAAGGTCTGCGCCGTACGGTCGCGCCCACCGAGCAGAATCGTGACGTGCCCGCCGAATTGCGCGAGACCGGACGCGAGTTCGGCTGCGAGCGTGCCCGGCTCCACGGGGCGGGCGGCGCCAATGAGCGAGCGCAGCAGCGGGCCAAGGCGGACGCCGCCCCGGAGCAGGCGGAGCAGGGCCGCGGGATCGCGCAGGCGCTGGCGATAATGGGCGCGCAGGCTATCGGCAGCGGGCGCCGCCTCCTCGTAAGTTTCTTCGATAGTCCAAGGGTTTGCGAGCACCAATCCGTCCGTGCCGCAGCCTCTGCCCACCATCAGCGCGGCTGCCGCATCGCAGTTGCCGAAGGCAACTATGCGGCTGATCTGCGGGGCCTCGCGGCGGAAGGCGGCGATCGCGGCGGCGATGTCGGGCCCCGACGACCGGAAGCCGCCGTTCTCGCCGCTGCTGTCGCCAATTCCGCGCCGGTCATAGCGGAAGACCGGATGGCCGGCGCTGGCGATGCGGGCGGCGAGGAGGGCTTGTCCGCCCCAAGCGCCTGAGCGGATTTCGTTGCCGCCAGTAACGATTAGCAGGCCGGTCTCGCCCGCCGCATCATCCAGAGTGCCGATCAGTTCGGCGCCCTCGCAGGCGAAAACGCAATGGCGGCGCATCAGCACTGCAACCCTGCTGCAATGATCTGCGCCAGGGCTGCGGACTGGCCGGAGTCCGCATCGGGCTCGGCCCTGAGCCACAAGGCGCTTCCGCCAAGGTCGGACTGGGCGATCGGGGTGAGGGCGGTCGCCGGTTCTGCCTGTTGGAGTTCGCCCAGCATGGCGGGGCCGAGGTGGTGGCCGGCGAGGACGAGGCCATGTTCGCCCCCGGTGGCGAGGAGGACTTCGCTGGTCTCTTCCCGCCCGGCTTCACGGGACGAAAGGATCCGACTGCGAAGCATTTGCCGCAGGAGCGACGCGCCGCCGACGGGGGCGTGGGCCTGGCCGGGGAGCCCCGGTGGGGCGACGAGGGTCCCGCCGCGCAGGGTCAGGACGTGGGTGGCGCGGAAGTGGCTTGCGGCCGCGGCCATGGCCTTGCGCCAGGTGGTGAGCGATTGAGCCGGAAGGGCGGCCAGGCTCTCGTTCGTGCCGGGCAGGTCCGGGAGGATTGCATCGATGCCGAGCGCGTCGAGGCGTCGCATGGTCTCGACGGTGAACCGGCGCAGGCGATTGGCCTCGTCTAACAGGGCGGGGACGAGGAGCAGCCGATGCGCCCGGCCGCGGTCGAAGGCGAGGGCGTATTCCTCGGTTCCGCCAGCGCCGGCACCGGCCAGGCCGGCCGCCGGGCAGGGCCAGCGCGCGATCACGCCGCGATCAGGCTCCGCCCTGCTTCGCCCGGGCGAAGGCGAGGAGGGAGCCATAGGTCTCGAGCAGTTCGCCATCGACCTCGTCGTCTTCGATGATGAAGCCGAGACGGTCTTCCATTTCCGTCAGCAGGCCGGCGACCGACATCGAATCCAGTTCCGGGAGATGGCCGAACAGATCGGTATCCCCGTCGAAAGCGGCCACGCGCTCGGGCGAGAGGCCGAGTACGTCGGCGAGAATCTGGCGCAGGGTGCGGTCAAGCTCGGTAGTCATCGTGGCGTTGCCCAAGACAGGGGATTCGGGCGCGTCTAGCCGTGGCGCGGCGCGGGGGCAAGGCGGCGCAATGCTGCACGTGCGAGATGAGGCCAGGATCGCGGCGCGCCGGCGCGAAAGGCGGAAATGCGATAGCGCGGGCGGGCAAGCTCCATCCAGTCGCGCTTGTAGGGATCGTCGCCCGTACCGAAATCGACGAGGCCGACGCGATCGATGTCGATCACGTGCGCCATGAGGGCAGCGGTGAGGGCGGTTCCGGGGGAGTGGGCGCGCGCCTCCTCGCGATAGGCCAGCTTGTGAATGAAGGCCGTGCCCGCTTCTACTGTCCACAGCTGGGCGGCGACGGGGTGGCCATCGATCCGGCCGAGGCCGAGGCGCAGCCGCCCGGCAGCGCCCTCGCTCTCGGCGAAGGCGCGAAGGAAAGCGGGGGAGCCTTCCTGGCCTTTCCAGCTGGCGGCGTAGATCTCTTCGTAGATTGCCCAGGCCTCCGGCGAGAACCGGGTCAGGATCTCGCAGGTGGTGCGCGCCGCCTTGCGCCGGAGGGTGGTGCGCAGCGGGCCGGGCCGGGAAGCAAGATAGGTGGCATAGTCGCGCCCGGCGACCGGGAGGACGTGGTTGATATCATGCTCAGATATGTATGCCGTCCAGCCTGCCGTGCGGAGGGCCGCGACCAGCTCACGGGCAAGGCCGTCGTCCCCGGACACATGGCTGAGTTCGAGGCGCCAGTGAGTTCGGCCGAGATCGCGCAAGGCGGCGCCGAGCAGGGCCGGGGCGTCGGCGCCCCGGCTGATCAGCGGCTGCCAGCGGAAGGTGTACCAGTTGGCCAGCGGCCGCGCGACCCCGGCGGTGGCCGTAAGGGGGAGCAGCGCCACGCCGGCAGAGCCGCGGGCAAGCAGATAGCACGGCGTGATATCGCAATGCCGGGCGAGACCGTCCCACCAGTCCGCCCGGTCGAACGGCGCGCGCGCATCGGCCAGGAGCGCGGCGAGGGCGGGCTCCTGCGATGCTTTGCGCAAGTCGGCAAGATATTCTACGGCGATCACATAACCCCGGCGAATTGGAGCGCGAGAGAGCACGGTGCCAGACGATGCCGTTTCCAGACCCAGCCCTGCGATCCGGCCGTTGGACCATCTCGCACTGGCCGGAAGGGATGCCGACCCCGCGCTCCTGTTGCGTGGTCGCGTCCTGACATACGAGGACTTAAGATCGCGTATCGCTCGTCTCGCGGGCTGGCTGGAGGCCCAGGTGCCGGAAAAAGGCGCCAGAGTGGCGTCCTGGGCCGCCAAGGGCGAGCTGACCTGCCTGATGCCGCTGGCGGCGGCGCGCGCCGGGCTGGTCCACGTGCCGGTCAATCCGCTGCTCAAGCGGGCCCAGGTGGCCCATATCCTCGCGGACAGCGGGGCCAGGTTGCTGGTGGGTTCGCCCGCGCGACTGGCCGCGCTGGAACCGGGTGATATCACTCAAGGATGTCGCGCCGTAGCCGAGGAGGCCGCCCTCGCCGGGGCCGCGGAGTTCGACCGGGCCTTGCCGCCGAGTTCAGCCGATCCGGCCGAGCTTGCGGCAATCCTCTATACCAGCGGCTCCACCGGGCGGCCCAAGGGGGTCATGCTCAGCCACGCGAACATGTGGCTGGGGGCGGAGAGCGTGGCCGCATACCTCGGCCTTTCCCGCGAAGATCGGACCCTCGCAGTGCTCCCGCTGTCGTTCGACTATGGCCAGAACCAGCTGCTTTCGACCTGGTTCGCCGGTGGCGCGGTGGCGCCGCTCGATTATTTGACGCCGCGCGACGTGGTGAAGGCGATAGTGCGGCATGATATCACCACCCTCGCCGCGGTGCCGCCGCTGTGGGTGCAGCTGGCCGAACTGGACTGGTCGCCCGAGACGGCGGCGAAGCTGAAACGGCTGACCAACAGCGGCGGGGCGTTGACCGAAGGATTGGTCCGTCGCCTGCGCCAGATCTTCCCGCAGGCGCGGATTTTCGCCATGTACGGGCTGACCGAGGCCTTTCGCTCGACCTATCTCGAACCCGCACTGATCGACAGCCACCCGACCTCGATGGGCAAAGCCATTCCCCATGCGGAGGTGCTGGTCATGGCCGACGAGAGTCGGCTC
>JGI24751J29686_10000316_pt1 | contig 18116 bp, 21 predicted proteins | sample KBSSwiS6_FD_29686 | JGI IMG/M metagenome (IMG submission 29686)
CCCGCCGGCCGCCGCGCCGAGCGATCCGGTCACGACGACCCGGTCCCCGACTCGAGCTCCCGAGCGCAGGACGGCGCGGTCGGGTGCGACCTCCCCCACCACGGCCACCGAGACGACGACGAGCTCGGCCCGGTTCGTGTCGCCCCCGACCAGCGTGAGGGCGTACTCGGCGCAGGCGTCGCGCATCCCTCCGACGAGCTCCATCACCCAGGCCGCATCGACGTCGTTCGGCACTGCGAGCGCCACGAGCGCGTAGCGGGGACTCGCCGCCATGGCCGCGACATCCGAGACGTTGACCGTGATCGCCTTGGCGCCGAGGTCCCGTGCCGAGATCGCGCCGCGCTCGAAGTGGACTCCCTCGGCGAGGAGGTCCGTCGTGAGGACGAGCTGCCCGGCACCCTGGTCCACGACCGCGGCGTCGTCGCCCGGCCCCACCACCACGCCCGGCTCGCTCCCGGAGAGCAGGCGAGCCACCGCCTCGATCAGCCGGTCCTCGGACAGATCCATCGATCCCCTCGCGGCCCGGCGCCGGCCGGGTCGTTCCGGCGGAACGGCGCCTCGCCTTGGGTAGGATAGGGCCCGCTCCGAGCGTGCCCGAGAGCTCGGGAGCTTCCCTGACGAAGGAGCACACCGTTGAAGGTCGAGGCACGCACGGTCCACGACAACCCCTCCGCGGAGGAGCTCCGCGGCTTCACCGAAGCGATGCCGCAGTGCCGCGTGACGGAGTTCGGCAACGTGAACGTCCAGACGCGGGCGACGTCGCGGAGCTCTGGCAGCACGTACGTGGTCGCGGAGCGTTCGAGCGGCAAGACGATGACCCGTGAGGCGTTCGAGGACGTGGCGCGCCGTCAGGACGCGTACCTGCGCGACAAGGACGTCATCGTGATCGACGGCTTCATCGGCAACGACCCGGCGTTCCGGACCCGAGCGCGCCTGACGATCGAAAAGGCGAACGCCAACATCGCCGGGATGCAGCAGAAGCTGTATTTCCCGCGCGCCGACCGCGACGAGCCGGAGGTGCACGTGATCTACACGCCGAACCTCGAGGCGCCCGGTTACCCCGACGACCGGGTGATCGCGGTCGATCTCGAACATGGTGTGACGCGGGTCCTGAACTCCGACTACTTCGGCGAGTCGAAGAAGGGCGGTCTGCGGATGTGGAACGCCAAGGTGTACGACCTCGGCGGCCTGGCGCTCCACGCCGGGCTGAAGGTCGTGCCCACACCCGCGGGAGAGAAGGTGTTCATGATCATCGGGCTCTCCGGCACGGGGAAGACGACCACGACGTTCACGACACAGAACGACTCGCTGCCGGTGCAGGACGACTTCGTCGCGCTCATGCCCGGCGGCAAGCCGTACGGGACCGAGAACGGTTGCTTCGCGAAGACGTTCAGCCTCGACCCCGACTTCGAGCCCAACATCTACGACGCCGTCGTCAAGCCCACGACCTACCTCGAGAACGTGTTCCAGGACGAGGTGGGCACGGTGAACTTCTTCGAAGAGAGCTACACGCAGAACGGTCGCGCGGTGTTCCGGATGGACGATCTCGCTCGGTTCCGCGACGCGACGGACGTCGGGACGGTGGACTATCTGCTCATCCTCAACCGCAACGAGAACATCATCCCCGCCGTCGCCAAACTCGATCAGGAGCAGGCGGCCGCATACTTCATGCTCGGCGAGACGACCGGCACCTCCGCGGGCGGGGCGTCGGAGGCCGGCAAGTTCCTGCGCGTCCCCGGCACGAACCCGTTCTTCCCGCTCCCGCACGGGCTGCAGGGCAACCGGATCCTCGAGCTGCTCGCGACGCACCCGATCGAGACCTACCTGCTGAACACCGGGCGCGTGGGAGGTGGGGACGACGACGAGCGCTCCAAGAAGGTGAAGATCCCCCACACCTCCGCCTGCGTGAAGGGCATCGCCGAGCACTCGATCACGTGGACCACGGACGAGGAGTTCGGCTACCAGATCGCGGAGGTGGTGCCGGACTTCGACGACGTCGAGCTCCTGCAGCCGCGCCGGCTCTACGAGCGGCAGGGACGCCTGCAGGAGTACGGAGAGATCGTCGACCGCCTCAAGGCCGAGCGCGTCTCGCACCTGGAGAGCTTCCCCGAGCTCACGCCCGAGATCGTCAAGGCGGTCGGCTAGACCTCGGTCTCGTCGACGGGNGAACGCCGGCCGAGGAACCACCCACCCAACAGCTGCATCGCCGCGAGCACGAGGGGCACCATGAGGTACCAGCGATACGCCTCGAGGTCGTCCAGCGCGGCTCGGCCCTGCACCGGGATCGCGGCGTAGATCAGGAAGAAGCCGGCGAACGCGAACCACAACCCGATCCGACCCGTGAGGTACAGGGCGTAGAGCAGGTGGTCCGCGACGTCGGTCCCCTCGAACGGCCTTCGGCCCCAATACCAGATCGCGTGCAAGCCGCCGAGCACGAACAGCCCCGCGATCGCCAGCTCGACGACCCTCACGCGCGGGTGCCTGCCGAACGCGCGAGCGCCGAGACGACCTGCTCGTCGGTGGTCTGATCGAAGTCCCGGTACCACTCGCCCACCGCGAGGAACGGCTGCGGCGTCTCGAGCGCGACCACCTCGTCCGCCTCGACCCGCAGTCGATCGATCGTCTGGGGCGGCGCCACCGGTACAGCGAGCACCACGCGTTCCGCGCCCTGCGCCCGCGCCCATCGGAGCGCGGCGACGGCCGTGCTCCCGGTCGCCACGCCGTCGTCGACGACGATCGCGACACGGCCGGAGACGGGTTGCGACGGGCGGCCGCCCCGGTAGGCCTGTTGGCGCCGTTCGATCTCGGCCTCCTGCGTCGCGATCTCGCGTTCGAGGTAGCGCTCGCTCACGCCGAGCGCCCGGACCATCCTCGTGTCCAGCACCCGGATACCGGGCGCGACCGCGCCGATCGCGAGCTCGGGGTTGCCGGGCGCCCCCACCTTGCGGGGGACGACGACGTCCAGGGGCACGCCGAGCTCCCGCGCGACCACGTCACCGACGATCACTCCGCCCCGGGGGATCGCGAGGACGAGCGCGTTCGCTTCGAGGTGCCGGAGCGCCTGCGCCAGGCGTTCGCCCGCGTCCTGCCGGTCGGCGAAGATCACCGCTCCTCCTCGATCTCGCGGCGCGCCTCGTCCTGGTCGAGCACGCGCCGCTTGTCGGGCACGATGCGCTCGGGCGGCGGCATCGGTTTTCGGATGCGCCGGTAGGCGGCGAGCGGATCGGCCTCGCGCTTCGCACGTTTCCTCTTGGACGCCACCCCTACGATTATCGCCGTTCGTCGGATCGGCTCGCGGGCGACAGGCTAGGGGTTGGCATCACCCGAGTCCGAGATCAGGACCCACAACGTCCCGGTGTCCTGGTCGACGGCCACGTCGACGACCGGCCCGGCCATCGGGTACGTGGTCAGCTCCCTGGTCACAGGGTCGATCCGCGACAACGTGGTCGCAGGGCCGTCGGCGAGCCACACGGCGCCAGCCCCGAAGACGAGGTTCTGCTCCTCGTCGCCCACCCGCACCGTCGCGTCCTCGGTCAGGGTCTGCGGGTCGACCACGGATACGGTTCCCACCGCCCGGTCCAGGACCCAGACCGATCCCCCGCCGGCGACCACGTCGTCCAGGTTGCCGGGCAGATCCGCCGAGGCTCGAGCCTCCCCCGTCGCCGGGTCGATGGCGGTCAGCGATCCCGTCAGCTTGTCGATCACCCAGACGGCGCCCTCCCCCACGGCGATCCCGGTCGAACCCGGCACGGGGGTCGTCTCGTGGACGATCTCGTTCGTCGCCGGATCGATCTGGGAAAGAACCTTGTCCAACACGACCCAGACCGCGCCCTCCCCCGCCGCGATGTAGGGAGGGATCGCGATCCCCGACAACTGCTCCAGCCCGATCGGCCGCAACAGCTCGTCGGTGGCGGGATTGATGCGTTCGACGGCGTCGTCGGTCGCGATCCACACGATCCGGAACGCGACGATCGGTGTGAGGAACGGAGATTGGATGGACACGTTCGCGCGCACCGTCCCCGAGACGGGATCCACGTGCTGCAGGTTCGCGAAGTTCGTGACCCACAGCCCGCCCTCCCCCGCCGCGAACCCGCTCACTCGGAGGTTCTCCGCCTTCTGATTGATGCCACCGATCGACTGCACGACCTCGCCGGTTCTCGGATCGATCCTCTGCACGACGTTGGTCAGCGATCCGGTCGCCGCGGGATCCGACGGGGGAGTCCCGTCGTCGCCCGAGGACAGCGCCAGCGCCAGTCCGGCCGCTGCGAGCGCCGCCGCGAGGGCACCCGCTACCAGGAGGATCCGCCCGCGAGGCGACCGGGGAGCCGCGGCCTGACGCTCGCCGCTCGTGACGCCGGCCACGTGACGCGCGGCCCGGGCGAACTCGCCAGCCGACGCGTAGCGATCGGAGGGACGCTTAGCCATCGCCTTCGCGACGACGGGGTCGAGCTCGCGCACCGGACCGGACCCATCGGACGCGAGTCGAGGCGGATCCTGTTCGAGATGCGCGTAGAGCGTCGCGACCTCGGTATCGCGCTGGAACGGCGGACGCCCGGCGATCGATTCGTACAGCACGCACGCGAGCGAGTACACGTCGGCCCGGCCGTCGACCTCATCGCCGCGGATCTGTTCGGGTGCGCAGTACTCGATCGAGCCCATGAACTGGCCCGTCTCGGTCAGACCCGTGTCGACCGTGCTCCGCTTGATGAGTCCGAAGTCGGACAGGTACGCGTTCCCGCCCTCGTCGAGCAGGATGTTGCCGGGCTTCACGTCACGGTGCACCAGACCTCGCGCGTGGGCGACGTCGAGCGCCGATGCGATCTGCGACACGATCTCGATCGCGCGATCCGGCGGCAGCGGCCCGCGGTTCGAGATCAGGTGCCGGAGATCGTCGCCCTCGACGTACCGCATCGCGATGTACAGGACGCCGTCGGCCTCTCCCGCGGAATAGATGGGCACGATGTTGGGATGCTCGGTGGAGGCCGCCGCCTCGGACTCGTGGACGAAACGCTGCCGGAACGCCTCGTCCCTCGACAGGTCCGGACGCAACAGCTTGACGACGACGTTGCGACGCGGCGACGTCTGCTCGGCGAGGTACACCGTGCCCATGCCGCCCTGGCCGAGCACCGAGACGATCCGGTACCCGGCGACTTCGGATCCGATCCGGGCGTCGCTCATCGGGTGTTTCTACACCGCGGAGCGCCCCTGCATGCGTTTGTCGGGCTCGGGGTGCCCGCATAGCATGAGCGTCTCGCGAACGAGGGAGGTCCAGCGTGGTCCAGGCCTACATCCTGATCCAGACCGAGGTCGGCAAAGCCGCCCAGGTCGCCAAGGAGGTCCGCGACATCGCCGGCGTCGCCGAGGCCGAGGACGTGACCGGGCCCTACGACGTGATCGTGCGCGCCGAGGCGAAGAACGTCGACGAGCTGGGCAAGCTGGTCGTCGCGAAGATCCAAGGCGTCGAGGGCATCACCCGAACGCTGACCTGCCCCGTCGTCCACCTGTAGACGCGGATCCCGCTTCAGCGGCCGCGTTGCGTCAGACCCCCGTGCCCCGCTTGCGTTCGGATTCGTGGCGCTCGATCGCGAGCTCGATCAGCCGGTCGACGAGCTCGGGGTAGGGCAACCCGGACGCCTCCCACAGCCGCGGGTACATCGAGATGCCGGTGAACCCGGGGATCGTGTTCACCTCGTTNAGGAACACCCGGCCGTCCTGCATCAGGAAGAAGTCGACCCGCGCCATCCCGGCGCCGTCGATCGCCCGGAATGCGGCCACCGCCAGCCGCTGGAGCTCCTCGAGCGTGCCGGGCGCGATGTCGGCCGGGATCACCAGCTCGGCACCCTGCTCGTCGAGGTACTTCGCCTCGAAGTCGTAGAACGCGTGCCCCCGCGGGACGATCTCGCCCGCGACCGAGGCCACCGGGTCATCGTTGCCCAGGACCGAGACCTCGAGCTCGCGGGCGCCGGTGGCCGCGCGTTCGAGCACCGCCTTGCGGCCGAACCGGAAGGTCGTCTCCAGGGCACCGCGCAGCCGCGAGGGGTCGTCGACCCTTTCGATCCCGATCGAGGACCCGAGCCCGGCGGGCTTGGCGAACAACGGGTACCCGAGGTGGGAAGCGCGGGCCTCGACGGCCTCGGGATCCTCCGCCCAGTCGCGCTCGTGCACGACCTCGTACGGCACACCCGGGATCCCCGCGGCGGCGAACAGCACCTTCTGCACCGCCTTGTCCATCCCGACCGCCGACGCGAGCACGCCGGCGCCCACGTAGGGCACGCCGGCCATCTCCAGGAACCCTTGGATCGAACCGTCCTCCCCGTACGGGCCGTGCAGCACGGGGAACACCACGTCGATCCGCGTTCGCGAACCGTCCGCGGCCACGAGCGCTTGCGAACCCGGCTCCTGGTCGAGCGCGATCTCGGTGCCCGAACCCGGTGAGACGCCGGCGAGCGCGTCCGGTGGGGCATCCGCCGGCAGGGCGGGCGGACCCGACGGGAGGAGCTCCCACCGCCCGTCCTTCGTTACGCCGATCGCCAAGACCTCGTACCGATCGGCGTCGAGAGCGTCGATCACGGATCGGGCGGACAGGAGGCTGATCTCGTGTTCAGCCGAGCGCCCCCCGAAGACCACGGCGACGCGCCGCCTCACACCTTCTCCAGCGCGCGCTCGATGTCCTCGATCAGGTCCTCGACNTCCTCGAGCCCGACGCTCAGTCGGATCAGGCCGTCGGCGATCCCCGCCGCGCGGCGGGCGTCGGCGTCGAGCTGACGGTGGGTCGTCGAGGCGGCGTGGCAGACGAGCGTATGGATCCCGCCGAGGCTCGCTGCCACCCAGATCAGCTCGAGCGCGTCGCAGAAGCGCTGCCCAGCCTCGACGCCGCCCACGACCTCGAACGCCGCCATCCCGCCGAACCCCCGAGGGAGCACCCGCCGCGCGATCTCGTGCTGCGGATGGGACGGGAGCCCCGGGTAGTGCACCGCCTCGATCTTCGGGTGGCGCTGGAGCCACGCGGTGAGCTCGAGCGCCGTCGTGGTGTGGCGGTCCATCCGGACCTGCAGCGTCGAGAGCCCACGCATCGACAGCCACGCCTCGAGCGGGGCCAGCGTCCCCCCGGTCTCGATCACCGTGGAACGGAGCGCCGCCATCCGCTCCTCGGACGTGCAGACGATGCCGCCGATCAGGTCGTTATGGCCGCCGATGTACTTGGTCGCCGAGTGCAGGACGTAGTCGAACCCGAACGACGCCGGCGTGCACAGGTACGGCGACGCGAACGTGTTGTCGACCGCGCTCGGGACGCCGGCGGCCGACGCGAGCGCGCCGAGCTCCTCCAGGTCGGACACGGTCACGTTCGGGTTCGCGATCGTCTCGAGGTAGAGCATCGCGGCGCCGGGCAACGCCGCGCGGACCGCGTTCGGATCGTGCGGATCCACGAACCGCACGTCGATCCCGTAGCGCGGCAGCACGTGCGCGAACAACGAGTAGGTGCCCCCGTACAGCTCGTCGCTCGCCACGATCGTGTCGCCGTTCGCGGCCAGGGTCGTGGCGACCGTGTGGATCGCTGCCATCCCCGAGGCGAACGAGAGCGCCGACTCGGTCCCCTCGAGCTCGGCCATCACGCGTTCGAACGCGAGGAGCGTCGGGTTGCCGTACCCGCGCGTGTACGTGTAGCCGGGCCGGCGGAAGTTGATCGTCTCGGCGAAGCCGTCGGAGGTATCGAAGCGGAAGGTCGAGGTCTGGTAGATCGGGACGCTGGGCGTGTCCTGGTCCACGGGCGGCAAAGTCTGGCCGTGGATCGCACGCGTGGCGAACCCCCGGTCGCGCTCGTCCGGATCGTGGTCCCGCGGCACCGCCCCAGCCTACCCCGGGGTCCAGCGGGCCGGATATCGATCGCGCAGGTCGTCCACCAGCTTGTCGAGCACCCCCATCAGGCCGTCCGTGAGGGCACGGAGCGCCCGACCGTCGGGCTCGTCCTCCAGCCCCTCGTTGGGATCGAACGGCTGGCCGGCGGCCACCCAGATAGGGCGGGCGAACGCGAGGCTCTGACGCCCCGACTTGCGCCACACGAACTGTCCGCCCCAGGTGGCGACCGGCAGGATCGGGATGCCCGTGGCGATCGAGAGCCGGATGGCGCCGGTCTTGCCGCGACCCGGCGAGAAGTCCTCGTTCGTGGTCGTGGTCGTCCCCTCCGGGTAGATCACGACAACCTCGCCCTGCTCGACCGCCCGAGCCGCGTCGTCCAGCGGCGACCGGTCGCCCGTTCCCCGGTGGACCGAGCGCTGGACCGAGATCTGGTGCGCCCCCCGCAGCACCGTTCCGACGAACGCGGTGTCGAACAGCTCCTGCTTGGCGAGGAACCGCGGCCGCCGGCCGGCCCGCACCACGAAGAGCCCGTGCGCGAGCGGATCGAGGTAGGAAAGGTGGTTGCCCGCGACGATGACCGGCCCCTCCGGGGGAACCCTCTCCAGCCCCTCCAACCGCCAGTTGAACCACAGCTGGAGGGGCGGGATCAGTGCGAGCTCGGCGGCTCGGTACCAGGGTTCCACGGACACGCCTCCTTCGGGGCGGCGATGCTACCGCGTCGCCCCGCGGCCCCGTCGACGGGTGCCGGGTCCGATACGCCGCCGGGGTACTAGCCTCTGGTCATGCGCGTCGTGGCCGTGCCCGTGAAGTCGCTCTCGCGCGCGAAGACGCGGCTGTCCCCCGCCCTGACGGGACTCGAGCGCGGCGCGCTAACGCTCGCGATGCTCGAGGACGTGCTCGACGCCGCGCTCTCGGTTCCAGGTTGGGAGACGTGGGTGGTTTCGCCCGACGAGGTGGCGCTCGAGATCGCCGCGGGGCGCGGCGCCCGCCCGATCGCCGAGGCCAAGCCGCCGCTCGCCAACGCGATCCGGCAGGTGGAGGCCAAGGCGAAGGAGGAGGGCTCGAACGCGCTCGCGATCCTGCCGGCGGACGTCCCGCTCGTGACCGTCGACACCCTGCACGAGGCGCTCCGGACGCTCGGCGCGGTGGTCCTGGCGCGTTCGGCGGACGGGTTGGGGACCAGCCTGCTCCTGCGCCGCCCGCCGAGGGCGATCCCCGCGCGGTTCGGACCGGACTCGTTCCGGCGTCACGTGGAGCTCGCGCAGGCGCGAGGGCTCCCCGTGTCCATCGTCGAACGCCGCGAGCTGTCGTTCGACGTCGATCGTCCGGACGATATCCTCACGCTGCTCGCCGACGGCCGGCGAGGGCGGACCCGCGAGGTCTGTCTGCAGATGGATCTCGGCGCGCGTCTGCGCGCGTAGCTCCGGAGGGTTCGATGCCACAGGGGACGATCAAGGACTTCGAGGTCGAGGAGCGCACCGGCAACCTGCTGATGGACGATCGCACCGAGGTCGCCATCGACGCCGTCTCGGTCGAGGGCTCGAACCTGCGGACGCTGCGGATCGGGCAGCGTGTGCGCTTCGACCTGGTCGACGAGGCCGGCCGCAAGGTCGCGAGGAACCTGCAGATCGTGACGCTGTAGCAGCCGGCCGACGACCGTTCGCGCGGCGAGAGCGGCGCTCCGAGATGTCAGCGCTTGGCGGCGACGCGCCGCCGTTTTGACGCGACCATCTCGCGGAACTCCTTGCCCGCGGTGAACCACGGCAGGTCGCGCGCCGGAACCACGATCGGCGTCGTCGGCTTGCGCGGGTTCCGCGCGATCCGCTTGTTCCTGCGCTTGCGCTCGAACGTGCCGAAGCCGACCAGGGAGACCCGCTCCCCGCGCGAGACCGACTCCCGGATCACGTCCATGGACGAATCGATCATCCGACCGACGTCCGCCTTGCTCGCACCCGTGCGCTTCGCGACCTCCGCGATCAGACCGTTCTTGTTCACGTCGCCACCCCCAGGATCGGCTCCGACACCGTAGGCACTCGACGGGCCGCTGGTCAATGCCGCGTTGGCGTGCAACCATCTTGCCCATGCGGAGGCCTCCGACGCTACCCGTTTCCCTGATCGCCCTACTTCTATTCGTGGCCTGCGCGCAGGACTCCGGGCGCGAGTTCGCCCGCTACTACGACGAGCAGGGGTTGTTCGCCCTGAACCTGCCCGCGGCCAACGACATCATCGTGACGCCGCCGCAGCCGGCCCAGAGCGGGCCTGGTCTGCTCACCGGCGTGGTGTCGAGCCCACCCGCACCGAGCCCCTCCCCTGCATCCGGGATCGGCGGCGGGGGCATCGACGTCGCGAGCGCCGAGCCGGACCAGACGGTCTACCAGGCGTTCGCGGTGACGGCCGACGGCTTCGACACCCTCGACCAGATGGAGCTGTACTTCCTCACCGGCGACCCGATCGTGGACGTCGTGATCGACGACCCGGCGCGTCTGGACGGCAACCCCGCCCGGTTGATCGTCGCGGACATCGACCAGGGCGGCGAGGTCAGCTCGAGCGTGGCCGCGGCGATGACGCTCGGTGACGGCGCGACCGGCTACCTCGTCGTCGCGATCTTCCCCCCGGGCGGCTGGGAGGACGAACGCGCCGACTTCGAGCGGATCATGCGATCGTTCCAGACCGACGTACCGCCGGGGCTCGAGACGTTCCCCGTGGACGGCCAGGCCTCCTGATAGCATCGGAACCCCACTGGCCCGTGGGGTAACGGTAGCCCGGCTGACTCTGGATCAGTTAGTCCTGGTTCGAATCCAGGCGGGCCAGCTACCCCGGATCGCTACCAGGAACCAGGTAGAACCGTCGGCGTCAGATCCATCCGATGCGTGAGAGCGTCACGTCACGCTAGGGATTCGGATCCAGGATCAGGGGCGGGATCGGATCCTGGGTGAAGTCGAAGTCCTTCAGCAGGTTCCCCAGGATCGAGACCTTCTCGCGGACCGTGGGTCGCGAGTCCGGGCGGCTGAGTGTCGCCGGGTCGAGCCGCTCCTTATGTAGGAACAGGTCTTCGATGAGCTTGAGATACGCGTCGAACGACAGCGTCTGAGAGTCGATGAGACCCGCTCGCGCCCAGGGGCTGATCACCAGGCCCGGGACGCGGATCCCGTAGCCGTTGAGATCGACGCGCGGTGGTTCGACGTGGTCGTAGAAGCCACCCCAGTCGTCCCACGTGAGAAAGACGGCGGTCTGGTTCCAGTCCGGGCCCTTCATCAACGCGTTCACGACGTTCGTGACGTGGCGCTGCCCCTTCCAGATCGGCGCGCCCGAAGCTGGGTGCTCCCCCACCCCGTTGTACGGCATGACCCACGAGACCGAGGGCAGGTTCCCGTCCGCGGCTTGCCGGTAGAACTGGGTGTGCGTCTGGATCCGATCCATCTGACCCGTCTCGCGGATCGTCGTGAACCATGGGAGAGGGTTCTGCTGCGCGACGGTGCTCTCGCGGCCGTGACCCGGGCAGGGGTCGAAGAAGCAGGTGTCGTCACCGACGTAGTACCCCCACGAGACGCCCTGCTCGTGGAGCACATACGTGATGTCCGTCCACGCCCAGATCGGGACGTCCTCGTGCGCCCGCATCGTCAGGAACTCATCGTTGAGGTAGAGGTCCGAGGCGCAGGACATCGGGTCCCGGGGATCGGAGCAATGGGCGGCCCACGCCGACACGAGGAACAGGTGCGCCGGCAGGGTCCACGAATCGGCGGGCGCGAACATGTGGTCCTGCAGGACGAACTTTTTCGCGTACCGCCAGTAGTTCGGGATCTCCTTGGCCGTGTGGTAGCTCATGACGTCCGGCTGGCCTTGCGGGCCGAGGTAGCTCGCGCACTTCGGGTCGTCGCGATGATCCGCGCAGTACAGCGGGCTGTCGATGACGGTCCGGACGAACCCGTCCATCTTGCCGCCGTCGACGTCGAGCTCCGAGTGTCGCTGGCCGTGCGGGCCCCCCTCCTGAAGCTGCTCCGTCGTGTGATACGGCCGGACGCATCGTCCGGCGATCGGGTCGGGCACACAGACCGTCGGCTTGCCGTTGCGCATCGGGATCCCCTCGGCGCCCGGGAACGTCCCGAAGTAGTGATCGAACGAGCGGTTCTCCTGGACGATGAACACCAGGTGCTTGAGGTGTTCCTTCGCCTGCTCGAGCTGCGACAGGTTGGGGCTCGGCGAGGGCGCTCCGGACGACCCGGCCGTGCCGCTCGGCGTCGGGCCGGTCAGACCAGAGGCCGAGGTGCACGCAGCGGCGAGCATCGCGGCCAGCGCGAACGCGATCAGGATCGGCCGTGGGCGGGCAGGACTCGGACGCATGGGCGGCCCGAGGCTACCAAGCGTCGCTCGATCTGGAGGGACCTCTGCCCCCGGTCCTCCGACGGTCACGGCGAGGGCCCGCTCGCTAGGATGAGCGCCCACTCCGACGTAAGGAGCTCACTTGACCGCGACCCCGTCCGACCCGACCGTCGTCACGCTCATCCCCGGCGACGGGATCGGGCCCGAATGCGTGGACGCCGCGCGTCGCATCATCGAGGCCGCCGGCGTGCAGATCACCTGGGAGGAGTGCGAGGCCGGCGCCGAGGTGTTCAAGAAGGGCCTGCCGTCGGGCGTCCCGCCCGAGACGATCGCGTCGATCTCGAGGACGCGCGTNGCGCTGAAGGGNCCGCTCGAAACCCCGGTGGGGTTCGGCGAGAAGTCGGCGAACGTCACGCTGCGCAAGCTGTTCGAGACCTACGCGAACGTCCGGCCGGTCCGCGAGATGCCGGGGGTGACGACCCCGTACAGCGGCCGGGGCATCGACCTCGTCATGGTCCGGGAGAACGTCGAGGACCTGTATGCGGGGATCGAGTACATGCAGACGCCGGGCGTCGCGCAGGCGCTCAAGCTGATCAGCGAGAAGGGTTCGGAGAAGATCGCCCGGTTCGCGTTCGAGTACGCTCGGAGCGAGGGTCGGACGAAGGTGGCATGCGCGACCAAGGCCAACATCATGAAGTTCTCCGAAGGCACGCTGAAGCGCGTGTTCGAACGCGTCGCGCCGGACTACCCGGAGCTCGAGTCCTGGCACGTGATCGTCGACAACGCCGCGCATCAGCTCGTCAAGCGGCCCGAGCAGTTCGACGTGATCGTCACCACCAACATGAACGGCGACATCCTGTCCGACCTCTCGTCGGCGCTGATCGGCGGGCTCGGGTTCGCGCCCTCGGCCAACATCGGCAACGAGGTGGCGATCTTCGAGGCGGTGCACGGCTCGGCGCCGAAGTACGCAGGCAAGAACGTGATCAACCCGACCGCGGTGATCCTGTCGTCGGTCCTGATGCTGCGCTACCTGGGCTTCTTCGAGCAGGCGGAGGCGATCGAGCACGCGGTGTTCGTCACGCTCGAGTCCGGGGTGCTCACGGGCGACGTGCTCGGCTACGACCGCGGGACGCCGACCACCGACTACACGAACGCGATCATCGGCAACCTCGGCAAGCGCACCGAGACCTGGACGATCCGCGACGTCAAGCCGCTCCAGCTGCCGAAGATCGACCCGCGCCCCGACTACGTGCGGCCGGCCAGCCGTTCCGTCGTCGGCCTAGACGTCTTCGTCGAGTCCCCCCTCTCCGCGGCCGAGCTCGGCTCGTCGCTGATGGAGCTCACCCACGACACGAAGCTCTCGCTCAAGATGATCTCGAGCCGCGGCACGAAGGTGTTCCCCCCCACCGGAGCGATGACCGAGACCGGCGACCACTTCCGCTGCCGGTTCATCATCAAGGAGGAGCCGGGCGACCTCTCGGACCAGGACGTCCACGAGCTGCTCGTGCGGATCTCGAGCGCGCACTCGTGGATGCACATCGAGAAGCTCCAGGAGTTCGACGGCGAGCTCGGGTTCACCCGCGATCAGGGCGAGGACTAGCCGGGCGGCGGCGGCCACGGATGGTCCCAGGCGGCTACCGGCCCCGCGGGTCGCTAGGTTCGGCGAGGGTCGGTTGCTACACTTCCGGCCGGCCCGCGGCCGACGGTCCCATCGTCTAGTGGCCTAGGACACCACCCTCTCAAGGTGGAGACACGGGTTCGAACCCCGTTGGGACTACGCAGGTCAGAGGCGGTGTCGGGGTCGAATCCCAGGCCTGTAGCCCGTCAAAGGCCCTTCAATGGTCCGTCTCGCGCGTGAGTGATGCACGGACGAGCTCGTCGATCGCGTCGGCGACCTGACGGCCGACCTCGTCGTAGAGCTTGAGGTAGACGGTGTCGATCATCCGTACGGACGTGTGCCCGAGCCGCGCGGATGTAGCCTTCAGATCCTTGGACGCCGCGTAGGCGAGGCTCGCTCCCGTATGTCGCAGCCACTCGACGCGCACGCCCTCGAGGCCCGCCCGCGTACACGCCCGCCTCCAGACCTTCCGGAACACGTGGCGCCTGATCGCACCGCCACGCTCCCCGTAGAAGACGAGACCCTCGAGCTGCGGATCCTCCTGGTCAATCAGGGGCGGGAAGGCGAGCAGGTGCTCCGCGAGCGGCGCGATCGCGACCCTCGGCAGATCGATGGTCCGCTCGGACCCGGCAGTCTTCGGGCTCCCCCACGACCAAGTTCCGGCGACCTCGGCGAGCCGTTCGTCGACGCGCACCGTGCGCGCTTCGAGATCGAGGTCGTTGCGTTTGATCGCCACAAGCTCCGACCAGCGGAGGGAGGCGTAGGCGCCCAGGCCCACGAATGCCCGATAGCGGGCCGGCAGAGCGGAGATGACGGCCTCGAGCTGATCGGGCGAGAGGATCTTGATCGGCGTTCGGCGCGTCTCGGGGGGCTCGATCCTCGCCGCGACATTCCTTCCTATGAGGCCTTCGTCCATCGCCGCATAGAGGAGGTGCCGCGTCAGCTTCAGGGCCTCCGCAGCCTGCCAGGGCGAGGAGATCGCCTTCACCATCGCGACCACGCTCCCCCGCTTGATCGCGGCGAGCTGATGCCGGCCGAGGACCGGGTCGACGTGCAGGCGCCAGGTAGTCGAGTACTTCGCGAACGTCGTGGGCGCGAGCACCGTCACCTCGCGCGCACTCCAGCGGATCCAGTAGCTCGCGAGCGTCTCTCGGCCGGCCTTCGGGTCGATGAACGAGTTGTCGTTCTTACTCGCCTCGATCCCCTCGAGGAAGTCCTCGGCGTCCTGCTGGCGCGCGAACGTCTGCGCCTTCTCGACGCCGTCGGGGTCGATGTACCTAGCCAGCCAGCGGACTCGTCCTCCGCACTCGCACGCCCGTGCGCCCGCCGGGATACGCCGTCGACACCGGGAGCACCGCTTGACGATGTGTGCCACCTAGATCCCCGCCTTCCGTTCCGTCGTCGTCCCGAGCCACTGCTCGCCCATCCGGCCCTTCTTGATCAACCTGCTCGCCGTCGACCGCGGAATGCCAAGTACCTCGGTCACGTAGGCGGTCGGCCGCTGCCCAGTGATGTAGGCGAAGGCATAGAGCAGCGAGACGATGTGGACCCGTTCGTCCTCTCGCAGTTTCGAGAACTCGTCTACCTCGCCACCGAATCGCTCAATCACGTCGAACACCGCCGGCGGCCCCCCCAGCTCCGTGTTCGCAGTCAGGCTCTCAAGTGCGTCGCCCACGATCTCTGCGAGCTTGAGGCTGCGGAGTTTCTCCCCCGTGAGGTCGTTCCCCCGGATCGCGCGTACGACGTATCGGTCCTTCTTCGCGTTGATCGCGATGTCGACCTCGATGCCGTCGACGTGCACCGTGAGCTTGTTGGGTCCCAGGAACCCAGCTTCTCGCCCCGGTAGGAGTCGGATCCAGCGACCCGTGACGACGATCCGCTCGATCTCCACGGCCTAACCGTAACCGACCCGATGCAGTCCGGCAAATCTGTGCTACCCTTTGGTGGAACAGTTCGGCAGGCCTGACCCAAGGAGGTCGACGTTGGAGAAGATGCTCACCACGAAGGAGGTCGCCGAGATCCTGGGCGTCCCGTACCGGACGATCCTGGACTGGCGGCCCGACCAGCGCCCTCCGGCCGCGCGGATCGGGAAGCATTTGCGGTTCCGTCCGTCCGACCTCGAGGGCTGGATCGACAAGAAGAAATCCGGCGAGGCGACGTGATGGCCCGCAACGACGACGGCCCCCGGCTCGAGGCCAGGGGCCAGACGCCCAACCAGCAGCAGTCTAGCGCCCACGAGAGCGACATGTACGCACTCGCGACGCGGATCCGTTGGCTCGAACATCACCGGCACTGGTGGATCCGCAGCATCCGCGAGAGGCAATGGTCGCGATGAGCGCCGAGATCTTCACCGACGCCGACGGACGCCGCTTCGAGTCCTCCCCGACGGGCTGGCGCCCCATCGACCAGGTCGTCGAGGGCGTCGAGTCGCGGTCCGACTCGAACGGCGAGGGTCTACATACCCGCCCAGAAGGCTCTGCGACCGTGCAACCGCTGGGGGACATACTCGACGACGTTCGCGAGGCATACAGCCGATACATCGGGTTCGCCACCCAGGCCCAGCCGGTCGCTCTGACGCTCTGGACGGCGCACACCCACGCCCTCGATGCGGCCGACTGCACGCCGTACATCCGCGTCTACAGCGCGGAGAAGGAGTCCGGGAAGACGCGCACCGAGGAGGTCGCATTCCACCTTGTACGTGGTGGGGTTCGAGCCTCGAGCGTGTCGGCCTCGGCGCTGTTCCGGATGATCGACGCGCATCACCCGACGCTGCTTGTCGATGAGGTTGATGCGATCTTCGCACCGAAGTCAGAGCAGGAGGATCTTCGCTCGATCCTCAACGCTGGATACGAGCGGGGGAACCCCGTCTACCGCAGCGTCTCCGTCGGGAAGCAGTGGGACGCCACCGCCTACGATGCGTTCAGTCCGAAGATGCTCGCCGGCATCGAGAACGGCCGTCTCCCGGACACGCTCGTCTCGAGGTCGATCCCGATCGGACTTCAGCGAAAGCGCAAGGGCGAGCCGTCGGTCGCGAAGTTCCGCAAACGGACGGACCCGCCTCGGCTCCACGCGCTTCGCGAGGCGCTTGCAGCGTGGGTGACCGAGGATGTGGTCAGGTCGCTCGCCGCCGAATACCCGGAACCGGTGCCCGGGCTCACCGACCGCCAGGATGACATCTGGGAGCCGCTGCTCGCGGTCGCCGACGCGGCCGGTGGGGATTGGCCGGCGCTCGCACGTGCTGCCGCCGCCGAACTTCACGCGGGAGACCCCGAGAACGAGTCCTACGGTGTCCTCCTCCTCGCCGATATCCGCGAGCTCGTCGATCCCGACGAGCCGATCTCCACGTTCGATCTCGCGACCCGACTCGTCAAGGATGGCGACCGTGGCCCATGGGCGGACTGGTGGGGCAAGTTCGTGGAGTCGGACTCGGACGCCTCGAGGAAGTCCGTGGGTCACCAGATCGGCCGCAAGCTGAAGCCTTATGGCATCAAGGCGAAACAGGTCACCGTGGACGGTGACAACGTCCGCGGGTTCCCCGCCGGGACCTTCGCCGACGCGTTCGATCGCTATCTGCCCTCTCCCCAACCAAAGAATGCTAGAACGCTAGACCGCAGGTCAGAGGCCCTGTCCGACCCTGGGACCGCTCCGGCGGATGCCCCGTCTGAGCAGGCATCTAGCGTTCTAGCGTTTCAGGGTTCGGAGAACGGCCACCACGACGACCAAGCGGCCTTCGAGCTCCTAAGGACCGAACTCGGCGCGGTGGAGACCGAGACGGTCGCCTACATCTGCGAGCGCCGACGCGACCGCGCGGACCTTTACAACGATCACGACGGAACTGAACCGTGGCACCTTCCCACCTCCACCGTGGCGGGCACGGTGGGAGCTGCGAGACGTCGTGCAGGTCTACGGGTGGCGGCGATGACCGGCAACCCGGTCTTCCTCGACGCGGTGACCGACGAGTTCGCCCGCGCCGTCTGCAGGCAGGACTTCGAGCGTGCCGAGCGGCTCGCGACGGTCGCCTTCGGCGTCCAGGAGGCACGCGAAGCCCTCGAGCAGTTGGAAGCCGGGCGTTCGGGCCGGAGGCGAGAAGCGTGACGCGCTACCGCTTCTTCACGAACGGCAGCGAACCGAGCGTGTTGAACGCGATCGCGGCGACGAACCACTCGAGCGTACCGAGCAGGATGCGCTCGTCGATGATCTCCCCGACGAAGCCCAGGAGGATGCATGCCAGGGCAAGGATCGTCCAGATCATCGGACCACCTCCCTCGTCACGCGCACGTACCCATCTCCCAATCGTCCCAACCCAAATGGAGAGGTCGGC
>JGI24751J29686_10000322_pt1 | contig 17743 bp, 14 predicted proteins | sample KBSSwiS6_FD_29686 | JGI IMG/M metagenome (IMG submission 29686)
GGGCCATGTCCTGCGCGGCGGCGAGGGCGGCCGCCGACATGGCGGCCGGCTGCCAGCTTTCCTGGTAATCGCCCCGTTCCTGGCGGTGGCCGATCGGCGGGCAGAACAGCACGCCATCGCGGGTGCGGACGGTGAGCAGGGTGATCTCGTAGTCGAAGGCGACGAATTCCTCGACGATGACCCGGGCCCGGTCGCCCCGCATGTTGGCCACGGCGTAGTTCCAGGCAGCCTCGAGGTCGGCCTCGGCGCGGACCGTGCTCTGCCCCTTGCCCGACGAGGACATGACCGGCTTGATCACGCAGGGAAGGCCAGTATGCGCCGCGCCTGCGTGGACCTCGTCGAGGCTTTCGGCATAGCGGTAGCGCGAGGTTCTGAGGCCCAGCTCGACCGCTGCCACCTCGCGGATCGCATCGCGGTTCATGGTCATCTGGGTGGCGCGGGCGGAGGGGACGATGTGCACGCCTTCGGCCTCCAGCTCGGCCAGGACCTCGGTACGGATCGCCTCGACCTCGGGCACGACGTAATCGGGCCGGTGGCGCTCGATCGCGGCCCTCAGGGCTACGGGGTCGAGCATCGAGAAGACCTCGCGGCCATCGGCCAGCTGCATGGCTGGGGCATTGTCATAGGCGTCGCAGGCGATCACCTCGCAGCCCAGCCGCTTGGCCGAAATCACGAACTCGCGCCCCAGCTCGCCAGAGCCGAGCAGAAGGATCTTCGCCACGAATGTCATGTTGCATGCCTCGCAATTGCTCACCGGTAGGTGGCGGCAAGGAGGGCGCTTGTCCACGCCCGGAGGGGCGGCATCAACAAGCTATCACCAGCGATCTTGGCGGGCAATGCAGGTACGGGAAAGGGCGCCTGGCGGCAGGCCAGGCGCCCTCCCTTCCCGGCGCCGCAGGAGGGCGGCGCGAGGGTCGGTCTGGTGAGATCAGTTACCGTAGCGGTAGGTGCGGTCGCCGTAGTAGCCGTCGCGCCCGTAGTAGCCACGGTCGCCGTAGCCATAGCCGCGGTCGTCATAGCCGCGCCGGTCGTAGTAGCCGTTGCGCCCATCCCGGTCGTCAGCGCGATCCCCGTAGGGGCGGCCGTCGCGGTAGTAGCGCCGGCCCTCGCGGTCCCAGTAGTAGCCGTTGCGCCAGGTCCAGCCGCGATCGGCATAGCGGCGGTCGTAATCGTTGCGCTTGTTGACGCTGGAAGCAACGATCGCGCCAAGGGCCAGGCCGATGATCCCGCCGGCGATTGCCGCGCCGGTGGTGTCGCCGCCGCTGCGGTGGCCGTAGTAGCCCTGGGCCATGGCCGGGCTGACCGAGGTCAGGGCAGTGGCGCCCAGGACGGTGGCCCCAATGAATTTGGTCAGGCTTGCCTGCTTCAGGAAAGACATGGCTGAACTCCTCTGCGGCGGCTCGGTCCGGGCCCGATTGCCCTGGCTGATTCGCCGCTTGGGTTCATGTTTAGAGGCCGTAACCTGAACGTCTGTGGAGTGGCGCTGGCAGCTTTTGTTCAGGTTGAGGATTTTTATTCTGAACGGACTCCTATTGATTGAAGCTATAACCGCCGTTCACTGGATAGGTCTGACCGGTGATCCATTCCGCGGCATCGGAGCACAGGAACAGGGCCATGGCCGCTACGTCGTCAGGCCGGCCGAAACGTTTGAGGGCATAGCGCGCGAGTCGGGCCTTGCCCGCGTCACTGGTGTAGAATTCGGTTTTCTGCTGCTCGGTCCAGTCGGCCCAGGAAGGCGGCTCCTGCGACGACAGCGAGATCGAGTTGCAGGTGATGTTGTAGCGCGCCGCCTCGCGGGCGAGGCAGCGCATGAAGCCGGTGGCCCCGGCCTTGGCGGCGCCATAAACGGCAAGCCGCGCCTCACCGATGCGCCCCGCGTCGGAGGTGATAGAGACGATCCGCCCGCGCCGCGCGGCAACCATGGCGGGCATGGCGACGTGGCAGCAGTTCATCACGCCGAGAAGATTGGTGTTGAGGAAATGCGGCCAGTCCGCCGGGTCGGTTTCCCAGAATACCGGATCCATCGCGATGTCCTTGCGCGGGCCGGCGTTGCCCGCGTTGTTGACCAGCAGGGTGATCGGCCCCAGCGCCGCGCTCGCCGCGGCGAAGGCGGCGGCGACAGAGGCGCGGTCGCCCACATCGGCCTGGACGGCAATGGCTTTGCCGCCGCTGGAACGGATATCTTCCGCCACCGCGTGGGCCCGCTCGGCCACGAAGTCGTTGACGGCCACGGCGGCATTGTGAGTGGCAAGCAGTTCCGCGATGCGCCGCCCGGCCCCCTGGCCCGCCCCGGTGACGAGGGCTGCCTGGCCGCCGAGGTCGAAGAGTCCATCCGCCATTGCCCGTTCCTCCAGTTCTCGTTTTGCCTTGCAGTGGGCAAATGGGGTCGGGAAGGCAAGCGTCCGATAGCGTGGTCAGGGGCAGCGGTCCCGGATCAAGTTCGCGGCGACGCCCATGAGAAAAGGCCCGGAAGCTCGCGCCCCGGGCCTTCTTTGAACTTACGCCGCTTCCTTCTTGCGGCCGGCCTTCTTGCGCTCGTGCGGGTCAAGCAGGGCCTTGCGCAGGCGGATCGACTTGGGCGTCACCTCGACCATCTCGTCGTCGTCGATATAGGCGATGGCCTGTTCCAGCGTCATGATCTTGGGCGGGGTGAGGCGGATCGCGTCGTCCTTGCCGGTCGACCGGAAGTTGGTCAGCTGCTTGGACTTCATCGGGTTCACTTCGAGGTCGTCCGGCTTGGCGTTCTCGCCGATGATCATGCCCTCGTAGATCTTCTCTTGCGGGGAAACGAACAGGATACCGCGCTCCTCGAGGCTGTTGAGCGCATAGCCCACCGCTTCGCCGGTGCCGTTGGAGATGAGCACGCCGTTCTGGCGGCCCTCGATCGCGCCCTTGTGGGGGCCGTACTTCTCGAACAGGCGGTTCATGATGCCGGTGCCGCGGGTGTCGCTCAGGAACTCGCCATGGTAGCCGATCAGGCCGCGCGCCGGGGCCGAGAACGTGATGCGGGTCTTGCCCGGGCCCGAGGGGCGCATCTCGGTCAGCTCGGCCTTGCGGCGCTGCATCTTGTCGACCACCGTGCCCGAATACTCGTCGTCGACGTCGATCACCACGGTGTCGTAGGGCTCGGTGCGGGCGCCGCTGTCGTCGGTCTGGAACAGCACGCGGGGGCGGCTGATGCCAAGCTCGAAGCCTTCGCGGCGCATGGTCTCGATCAGCACGCCGAGCTGAAGCTCGCCGCGGCCGGCGACTTCGAACGAGTCCTTGTCGGCGCTTTCGGTGACACGAATGGCGACATTTGTCTCCGCCTCGCGCATCAGGCGGTCGCGGATCATGCGGCTGGTGACCTTGTCGCCCTCGCGCCCGGCAAAGGGGCTGTCGTTCACGGCGAAGCGCATCGAGAGCGTCGGCGGATCGATCGGCTGGGCGGCGATGGGTTCGACCACCACCGGATCGGCGATGGTGTTGGCGACGGTGGCCTTCTCAAGGCCGGCGAGCGCGATGATGTCACCGGCGCGGGCTTCTTCCACCGGCACGCGGTCCAGCCCGTTGAAGCTCATCAGCTTGGAGGCGCGGCCGACTTCGATCACCTTGCCGTCGCGGTCGAGCGCGTGGATGGGCTGGTTGACCTTGATCGTGCCCGACTGGACGCGGCCGGTGAGCACGCGGCCCATGAAATTGTCGCGGTCGAGCAGGGTGGCGAGGAACGAGAACGGCGCGTCGACTTCGAGGTCCGGCGCGGGGACGTGGCTCACGATCTTCTCGAACAGCGGGGTGAGGTTGCCTTCCCGGGCATTCTCGTCGTCGCTGGCATAGCCGTTGCGGCCCGAGGCGTAGAGCACCGGAAATTCCAGCTGGTCGTCATTGGCGTCGAGGCCGACGAACAGGTCGAACACCTCGTCGAGCACTTCCTGGGCGCGGCCATCCGGGCGGTCGATCTTGTTGACGACCACGATCGGGCGCAGGCCCAGGGCGAGGGCCTTGCCGGTGACGAACTTGGTCTGCGGCATCGCGCCTTCCGAGCTGTCGACCAGCAGGATCACGCCGTCGACCATCGAGAGGATGCGCTCCACCTCGCCGCCGAAGTCGGCGTGGCCGGGCGTGTCGACGATGTTGATGCGGGTGGTCTCGCCCGTGGCCGGGTTGGTCCACTCCACCGATGTGCACTTGGCGAGAATGGTGATCCCGCGTTCCTTTTCGAGATCGTTCGAGTCCATCGCGCGCTCTTCCACGCGCTGGTTCTCGCGGAACGTGCCGGATTGGCGGAACAACTGGTCAACCAGGGTGGTCTTGCCATGGTCGACGTGAGCGATGATTGCAATATTGCGCAGGGGAAGCGGGGCGGACATGGGACAGAAGGTCTTTCGGCTGGCGGCGGGCCGCAAATTCGCTGCGGCGCAACAATGTGCGCGCCCCTAGCGGAAGCCGCGGATTCAGGCAAGGCGGGGTAAAGCAGTGGGTGCGCCGGACCGCAATGCATTGCAGGCGCGTTGGATCGGCCGTGCACCGCGACCCGTCCTATCGGACAGGGCAGTGTTTGGCATTGCTTCGAGGCGGCAGGATTCCTATGTTCAGGAGGGTTAAGGGAGTGGCAATGCTTCGTCCGGCGAGGGGTCGCGTCGACGGGAGGCCGCATTGCTGCCGGAGAGGAAAAGCGGCCATGCACCATATCGCGCTCGAATGCACCACCGCCAGCCGTCTGGCGGTCGCTGCCGGGCTCGCCCTGGCGTTTGCCGCCGCGCCTGCGCTCGCTCAGGGCCAGGCGGGAGCCCAGGAAGAAGCCCAGCCCGCCCCTCCCGCCGTCGCGGCGGATGATGCGGCCGGCAACGAGATCGTCGTCACCGCGATGAAGCGGGAGCGGACCTTGCAGGATACGCCCGTCGCCGTCACGGTGACCACCGCGGAAACGATCGAGCGCGCCCAGATCCGCGATATCCGCGATCTGTCCACCGTGGTCCCTTCGCTCCGGGTCAACACCCTGCAAAGCTCGGCCAGCACCAACTTCTACATCCGCGGCTTCGGCAACGGCGCCAACAACGCGGGGATCGAGCCGTCGGTCGGCCTTTTCGTCGACGGGGTCTACCGTTCGCGCTCGGCGGCGATGATCTCCGACATGCCCGACGTCCAGCGGATCGAGGTGCTGCGCGGCCCGCAGTCCACCCTGTTCGGCAAGAATGCCTCGGCCGGCGTCATCTCGCTGGTGACCAAGGAACCCAAGTTCACCCTCGGCGGCAATGTCGAGGCGAGCTACGGAAATTACAACGCGGTGGTCCTCAAGGGCTATGTCACCGGCCCGATCAGCGAACACGTCGCCGCCAGCCTCGCCGCTGGTTACAACAAGCGCGATGGCTATGTGCGCGATCTCGGCACCGGCATCGACAGCAACGAGCGCAACCGGTGGTTCGTTCGCGGGCAGGTGCTGCTGGAGCCGAGCGACCGGCTCAAGGTCCGCCTGATCGGCGACTACAGCAAGATCGATGAGAACTGCTGCGCGGTGATCAACCTCCAGCAGGCCGCTCCGACCCAGATCATCACCGCGCCGGTGGCGCTTGGTGGCCTCGGCGGCAGGATCAGCGACTTCCGCACGCCCTTTGCCGATGTGACCTATTCCAACCTGGCCTCGCGCAATCGCATCCGCAACTGGGGCTATTCCGGCCAGATCGATTATGACGTGGGCCTGCTGAAGCTCACCTCGATCACCGCCTATCGCCACACCGGCGCAATCACCAACCAGGATTCCGACTTCACCAGCGCCGATCTGCTGGGCCGCAACTACCAGGACCTGCAGATCGATACATTCACCCAGGAATTGCGCGCCTCGACCAACTGGGACGGCCCGTTCAACGCCCTCGCGGGCGCCTTTTACTACAACGAGAAGATTCGCCAGCATAACGAGCTCTACCTCGGCACCCAGTTCCGCCCATATGCGAATGCGCTGATCCTCGGCCAGTCGGGCGGAGCGTTTGACCTTGCCACCGTCGAGACGCTGCTGAGCGCGGCCAATGGCAAGAACTACGTCGGCCAGTCCTTCCTGCCGGGCCGCGGCTTCACCGAGAACTACCGCCTGAAGGACGACAGTTACTCGCTCTTCGCCCAGTTCGACTTCAAGGTGACCGACCGGCTGACGCTGACCGGCGGTGTCAACTACACCCACGATTCAAAGACCTTCGCAACCAACAGCCGTTCGGACGAGGTGTTCTCTGCGATCCCGCTGGCCGCCTCGGTTCCGGGCGTGCGCAGCGTGCTGATCGCGCAGGGCATTGCCACCACGCTGAACATCCCGGTCAGTTCGGTCCCGGCCTTGGCCATCGCCAATTTCCAGATCACCAACCCGGCCGAATATGCCCTGGCCGACGGCGCCGCCCAGCAGCTGACCTCGCTCGCGGCGCTGCAGTTCCTGCCGCCGTTCCTCAACGTGCCCAACGCGGTGGAAAGCGGCAGGGTGAGCGACGGCAACTGGTCGTTCACCGCGCGGCTGGCCTACGATATCGGCGATCACCTCAACGCCTACGCCAGCTTCGCCAGCGGCTACAAGGCGGCCTCGGTCAACCTTTCGCGTGACAGCCGACCGTGCTGCTCCACCGCCACGGGCGCGCCGCTGGCGGGCAGTGACTATACCCGCATTGTCAACGCCGGTCTCGCCCTGCCCAACCTCACTTCGGGCGCGCGCTATGCCGATCCGGAAACCTCGCAGGTTTGGGAAGCCGGGCTCAAGGGCAACTGGGGCATGGCCTCGGCCAACTTCGCGGTGTTCAAGCAGACCATCAAGGGCTTCCAGTCGAACATCTTCACCGGCACCGGCTTCAAGCTGGCCAACGCCGGCAAGCAGAGCTCGTTCGGCGTGGAGTTCGAGGGCATGGTCCGGCCGGTTCCGCAGCTGACCCTGAATGTCGGCATGACCTACCTCGATCCCAAGTATGACAGCTTCGCGCTCTCGGGCGTGGGCGATCTCACCGGCACCAGGCCCGGCGGCGTCTCGTCCTTCAGCGCCACCTTGGGCGCGCAGTGGGACCAGGAACTGGGCAACAGCGATCACCTGATCCTGCGCGGCGATTTCCACTACGAAGCGCCCTTCGCCCTGGTCGAAGGCTTGCCCAATCTGGTCAAGAAGAACCCGCTGACGGGTGCCCCGCTGACGGGCACCCCCTCGGACTATGCCGATGCGGTCGCCGCGGCGCAGACCCGCAAGCAGGAGATCAAGCTGCTCAACGCCTCGCTCACCTACGCGATGCGGGGCGGCCTGGAGCTGACCGTCTGGGGCCGCAACCTCACCAACAGCCGCTCGATCCTGCAGATCTTCGACTCGCCGCTGCAGATCGGTTCGATCTCCGCCTATCCAAGCGAACCGCGGACCTGGGGCGGTGCGGTGCGTTACCGGTTCTGAGTATCGAGTCCGCACACCCGAAACCGGTTTGGTCATGGCGGGCGCAGCGAAGCAATCCAGAGCGGGCCCGCGCCGCCGCCCTGGATTGCCATGGCGGCTGCGCCTCCTCGCGATGCCGAACCATTGAAGGATGCTCACATCTGCTCCAGCCCTTGCCAGCCTGCCACCCAAGGCGCACCATGCCCCGAGAGGTCGCAGTAAAAGCACAGCCCGGGCGCAGTGGCGCCGGGCCGCATCTCGAAGGGGGCAAGCCATGGATTGGATGCTGATGCCGCTGCGGCGCTATGCCGAATTCTCCGGGCGTTCGCGGCGCAAGGAATACTGGATGTTCTTCCTGCTGATGATGATCGTCTACGCGGTTGCCGGGGGGCTGATGTTCTCGTCGCTGGTCCCGATGATGAGCGCGGGAGCCACGCCCGATCCGGCCATGTTCACACCCGGATTCTGGGTCGGTGCCGGTCTGCTCGGCCTGATCACCCTCGCGATCATCGTCCCTGCTATCGCCGTCACCGTGCGTCGCCTCCACGATCGCGACCTGTCGGGTTGGTGGTATCTGGGCGTGGTGATCATCGGCCAGGTGCCCTATCTTGGGGTTTTGGTGAACCTCGGCTTCCTCGTCCTGATGTGCCTCCCCGGCACACCGGGTCCAAACCGCTTTGGCCCGGACCCCAAGGGCGGCGACAGCTACGAGACCTTTGCCTGACCAGGAGCCGTTCCGATCCCATGGAGACAGTGCAATGGAATGGATGATCCTCCCCTACCGCCGCTATGCCGAATTCTCCGGACGCTCGCGGCGCAAGGAATACTGGATGTTCGCCCTGTTCCAGCTGCTGGTCTCCATGGCGATCGGGCTGGTCTTCGGGCGCACGACCACCATGATGGGCGGCGGGATGATGGCCGGGATGACCACTATCCAGGGGCCGGGCGGGGTGGTGCAGAACCTGTTCACCCTCGTCAGCCTGATCCCCGGCCTCGCCGTTTCCGTGCGCCGGCTGCATGACCAGGACCGCTCGGGGTGGCTCCTGCTCCTGATCTTCGTGCCGATCCTCGGCTGGTTCGCCCTGCTGGTGTTCATGTGCCTCGAAGGCACGCGCGGGCCCAACCGGTTCGGGCCCGACCCGAAGAACCCGACTGACATCGAGGCTTTCTGACAGGTGGTCCCGGGCTTGACCCGGGACCGCTGTCCGATGCGAAGCTGTGAGGCTGCCTGCGCGCACCTGCACAGCTCCGTCACCGATCCCGGGTCAAGCCCGGGACGGCGCCACGCTGCTACAACTCCCGCAGCACTTGCACCGGGCGCGCCCGCAGCACCGGCAGCGTTGCGGCCATGGCGAAGCCGAGCACTAGGACAAGCCCGCCGCCGAGCACGGCGAAAACGCGTGGCCAGTCCGGCAGCCAGTCGAAATCGAACAGGCGCACCACGATCCACCAGCCGACCGCGCTGCCCAGCGGCAGGGCAATCAGGGCGAGCAGCAGGGCGAGCAGGCCATATTCGCCGACAAGCATGGCCATGATCTGCCGTCGGCTCGCCCCCAGTACTCGCAGTACCGCCGTGTCGTAGATCCGGGTGGCGCGGGCGGCGGCGATGGCGCCGATCAGGACGGCAACCCCGGCGAGTACCGCAACGCCGGCCGCCGCAAGAATGGCGAACGACAGCTGGTTCAGCAGGTCGCGCGCGTCGCGCAGGATCGGGCCGGTCTCGATCACCGAGGTGGCGGGAAAGCCGCGGACGAGCGCCCGCAGCAGGCCGGGCGGGCGGCGCTTCACGCCGTCGGCCGACAGCGGCAGGTCGATGGTCGCGGCCAGATTGTGCGGCGCGTCGGCCAGCATGTTGGGGCTGAACACCAGCACGTAGTTGAAGCCGAGCGAATCCCAGTCGATCCGCCGGAACGAGGCAACCTTCGCCTCGCGCTCCACGCCGAGCAGGCTCACCGCCAGGCGATCCCCCAGCTTTAGCCCGATGGCCTTGGCCAGCCGTTCGTCGACCGAGACGAGTGGCGGTCCGGCGTAGGTCTGCGGCCACCATCGGCCTGCGACCAGCGAGTTTCCTTCCGGCAGCGCGTCGGCATAGGTCAGCCCGCGTTCGCCGCGCAAGGCCCAGGCATCTTCACCGATCTCGGGCAAGTCCGCCACGCGGGTCATGGCGCCGGGCGGGCCATAAGCAAGGATCGCGCCGCGCAGGTTCGGCACCATTCGTACCTGCGCTCCCGGGGCCGCGGTAGTAACCGCGGCGCGGAAGTCGCCGGCGCGATCGCGCGGCACGTCGAGCACGAAGAAATCGGGCGCGCGCTGGGGCACGCGGCTGGCGATATTGGCGCTGAGGCTGGTCTGCACGGCGGCAAGCAGGACAAAGGCGGCAAGGCCGAAGCCGAGCGCGGTGACGAGGGCGGGGACCTGCGAGCCGGGACGGTGGAGGTTGGCGAGCGCGGCGCGCAGCAGCGGGCCACTGGGACGCGGCAGACGGGCGGCGAGCCGGCTCAGGCCGAGGCCGAGCAAGGCAAGGAGCAGAAGCGACCCGGCCGCACCGCCAAGGAAGCCGAGCGTCACCCTGGGCTGGGCCGAGGTGGCGAGCGCGAGCGCGGCGACGGCGGCAAGGCCGAGCAGGACCGGCGGCAGGGCATGGCGCCAGGGCAGGGCAAGCGGGCTCACCCGCGCGCGCATCAGCGCCATGGCCGGGAAGGCGCGGGCGCGGGCGAGCGGCGGGGCGGTAAAGACCAAGGCCACCAGCAGGCCGTAGGTGGCGGCGACGGCGAGCGCGCGCGGATCGACCACCAGCCCCGGGCTGACGGGGAGAAGATCGCCCAGCGCCATGGCCAGCAGCGGGGTCGCTAGCAGGCCCGCGGCGAGGCCCGCAGCGATGGCAGCGAGGGCAGCGAGGGTCAGCTGGATCAGGGTGATCCGGGTGATGTCGGAGCTGGTGGCGCCCAGCACCTTCAAGGTGGCGATGGAGGCACGGCGGCCTTCCAGCCACGAGGCGACGCCAAGGCCGATCCCGATCCCGGCGATGACCAGCGCGGCGAGGCCCACCAGCACGAGAAATTCGCCCATCCGGCTGACGAACCGCTCGGCCCCCGGCGCGGCCTTGTCGCGGGTGCGGAGGGCGAAGCCGGAGGTGGGAAACTGATCCTTGAGGCTTTCGGCCGCCTCGGCGGGAACATAGTCGCGATTGAAGGCAATGCGGGCTCGGGTGCGGAACTGCGACCCGGTAGCGGTGAGGCCGGCCTGCTGGGGAAAATCGGCGCGGACGATCACCGGCACGCCCCAGCCGAAGCCTTCGCCGAGGCGATCGGGCTCGTCGGCTATGATCCCGCCGACCGTGAGTGGCTGCCCGGCGATGGTGAAGGACTGTCCGGGCCGCAGGGCGAGGCGTTCGGCCGCGCCTTCGGCGAGCCAGGCCTGTCCTTCGGGCGGTGGGCCGACCTGGCGGCCATCCGTGAGGGTGAGGCGGCCGACGAGGGGCCAGTTGGAGTCGACGGCCTTCAATTGCACCGGCACCGTGGCGTCGCCCGCGATGGCGAGGGCTTGCAGGCGGGTGCCGACCGTTACCTTGCCAAGGGCATGCAGCGCAGTCAGCTCGGGCGGGGCGAGGTCGCGCTGCCAGACTTCGAGGCCGAGATCGCCACCGAGGATGAGCCGGCCGCGGCTGTCGAGCTCGCGCTCGATCGAGCCGGTCAGCGTGCCGATCGCGGCCAGGGCGGCAACGCCGAGGAACAGGCAGGCGAGGAGCAGCCGAAGCCCGCGGAAGCGCCAGGAGAGATCGGGCCGGGCGAGGCGCCAGGCGACGTCCCAGGACAGCGGCTGGCGGAGGTTGCTCACCTCCGGCAAGCGGAACGGGGCGGGGGTGGGCAGGTCGGTGGTCGCGGCGCCTCCTGCAACCTCGCCCCCAGGCCCTCTCTCCTGCGGGAGGGCCGTTGCGCCGCCGCTATCCCCGGACATCGCTGACGATCCGCCCGTCCCCCAGGGTCACCACCCGCTCGCAGCGGCGAGCGAGTTCGGCGTCATGGGTGATGATTACCAGCGTCGCCCTCCTGGCCGCGCGCCGCGCGAACAGCAGGTCGATGATCGCCGCGCCCGTCGCCGCGTCGAGGTTCCCGGTCGGCTCGTCGGCAAACAGCAGCGGCGGGCGCGGGGCGAGGGCGCGGGCAATGGCGACGCGCTGCTGCTCGCCGCCGGAAAGCTGCGCCGGGTAATGATCAAGTCGGTGGGCGAGACCGACAGCCGCAAGCTCGTCGGCGGCACGGGCAGCGGCTTCCGGCTCACCGGCCAACTCCAGAGGCGTGGCGACATTCTCCCGCGCGGTCATTGTCGGCAGGAGGTGGAAGGCCTGGAGCACGATCCCGATCCGCCCCCTCCGCGCCCTCGCCAGCTGGTCTTCGTCGAGTGCGGAGAAATCGGCCCCGGCGACCTCGAGGCTGCCGCCGCTCGCCCGTTCCAATCCGGTCAGCAGCGCCATCAGGGACGACTTGCCCGACCCCGATGGGCCGAGCAGGGCCAGGGTCTCGCCGGGGGCGACCTCGAGGTCGAGACCCTTGAGGATTTCGGTGTCGCCGAGGGTGAGGGTGAGGCCGCGGGCGCGGATCACGGGGCCGGTGGGGGGACTTGTCACCGGCGGGAGATGGCATAGCTAGGGAGCCACCGGCAAGGAGGCAAAATGTACAGGGTTGTAACGACGTTGCTCTTGGCTTGCAGTGCCGTTGCAGGCTGCTCGCGCTCTGCCCCCCTCCCGGAGGCTGCGCAAAGCGGCTCTCCTTCAAGCACTTCGGCTCCCGCTGGCGATGCCCAGCCGGTCATGGGCCCCGAACGCCGAATCCTCGCCGTCGGTGACAGCCTGCTGGCGGGCTATGGCCTGGCCGGCGCCGGCCAGGCTTATCCCGCCCGCCTTGAAACTGCGCTAAGGGCCCGTGGAATCAACGCAAAAGTGATTAACGCCGGGGTTTCGGGCGACACCAGCAGCGCCGGGGCGGAGCGTTTCGGGTTCGTCCTCAAGAGCCAGCCGGCCCCCCCGGACCTCCTCATCATCGAGTTCGGCGGCAACGACATCCTCCGCGCCGTCCCGCCCGAAGAGACCCGCGCCAATCTCGATCGCATGCTCGGCGACGCCCGTGCGGCGGGGCTCCCGGTCCTGCTGATGGGCATGCTGGCGCCGCCCAATCTCGGCAAGGATTTCAAGGCGAAGTTCGAGCCGATCTATCCCGAACTGGCAAAGAAGCACGGCGCCCGGCTGGTTCCTTTCTTCCTCGCGCCGGTGATCGGCAAACCCGACCTGGTCCAGCCCGATCACATCCACCCGACCGCGCAAGGAGTGGACGAGATCGTCGCGGCGACCGTCGGGGATGTGGAAAAAGCTCTGCCAAAGCAATAACTACGCTTTAAGGTCAGACCCGGCTCACCGCCCCGTCCGCCACTTGCCAGACGGCCGCTTGCGCAAGGATCGTGCTGAACGGGCCCGGCTCCGTCCCCGTCAACCAGACCTGCGCCGGGCTGTCGGCCAGCCGCTCGAACAGGGCCTCCCGGCGGACCGGATCGAGATGGGCCGCCACCTCGTCGAGCAGGAGCACGGCCGGGCGCTCTGTGCCGAGCAGGCTGGCGTGGGCGAGGGTCAGGGCGATGAGCATAGCCTTCTGCTCGCCGGTCGAGCAGTCCGCCGCGCTCTGGCCCTTGCCGGTCATGGTGACAGCAAGCTCGTCGCGGTGCGGGCCGGTGAGGGTGCGCTGCGCGGCGCGGTCGCGGCGGCGGCCTTCGGCGAGGGCGGCGGCGAGCGGGCCGGATTCGAGTGGACCGCCACCGAGATAGGCGATCTCTGGCCGGGCGAAGGGGCTCTCCGGCAGGGCGGCGAGGACCTGCGACAGGTCCGCCACCAGGGCGGCGCGGGCCTGGGCGACCGCCGCGCCGGTCTCGGCAACCTGAGCCTCGATCGCATCGAGCCAGGCCGGATCAGGCTCGACCGGGTCGGCCAGCAGGCGATTGCGCTCGCGCAGGGCATTTTCGAGCCGCGCGGAATTGCGGGCGTGGGCGGGATCGAGCGCCAGCACCAGCCGGTCGAGGAAGCGACGGCGGGCGCCCGCGCCTTCCATGAACAGGCGGTCCATGGCCGGGGTCAGCCAGCCGATCGAGAGCCATTCGCCGAGGCGCATCGCCGGGACTTCGGCGCCGTTGACCTGGACGAGACGTCGGCCCGGGCGTTCGGGCGTCGTGCCGGTGCCGAGCCGAACTGGCCCGGCCGCGGTGTCGAGATCAGCGCTCACCGCGAAGCTGCCGGGGCCCGGCGCGCCAGCGACGTCGGCCAGCTGGGCGCGCCTCAGTCCCCTGCCCGGGGCCAGCAGGCTCAGAGCTTCGAGAACGTTGGTCTTACCGGCGCCGTTCTCGCCCACCAGAAGGTTGAACTTCGCCGTGCCGTCGAGCGCGGTCGCGGGATGGTTGCGCAGGTGCGCGAGGGTGATGCGATCAAGCGCCACGGCCAGGGTCGACTTGCCGGGCGGAGTCAGCCCGGGCGCACCGCAACCTGCGCGAAAGGCGAGAAGTTGGTGTCGGTATCGAACACATCGACGCCCTCACGGTGCTTGAGGAAACCGACCACGGCATAGGTCACGGGCGTGAGCAGCACTTCCCACAAGACCTTGAGCGCCCAGTTGGTGACCATGACCATCAGCACTTGCTGGTGTGACCAGATGCCGAGGAAGGCAACCGGGTAGAAGATGGCGCTGTCCACAGCCTGGCCGAACACGGTCGAGCCGATGGTGCGAGTCCACAGTTTTTCGCCGCCGGTGAGAATTTTCAGCTTGGCAAGGACGAAGGAATTGACGAACTCGCCCGCCCAGAAGGCGGTGACCGAAGCGGCGACGATCCGCCAGGTATTGCCGAAGACGTTCTCGTAGGCGGCCTGCCCCGACCAGCCGTCCGCCGGGGGCATGGCGACGACCACCCAGCTCATGAACGCCATGAACAGCATCGCGACGAACCCGGCCCACACGCAACGTCGGGCGTTGGCATAGCCATAGACCTCGGTCAGCACGTCGCCGAGGACGTACGAGATCGGGAAGAACAGGATGCCCGCGCCGAAGATCATCTGGTTCTGCTCGTTCAGCAGCCAGCGCCACGGCAGGAACGGCAGGGTTTCGGCCATACCCGAAAGGTCGACCACCGACAGCTTGGCCGCGCCGATCAGGTTCGACAGCAGGAGTATCGCCACGAAGGCGGCGATCATGTAGTCGAAGTAGCGGAAGTGCCGCCGCCCGCTGGCGATGCCGCCGATGCGCGTGAGCTCATCGTGGCCCGGGTAGGGGGGAGTGGCAGCGTCCATGGGCGCGAACCGTAACGCGGTTTGCACCCGGCGCAAAGCATGCTTATGAGCGGGCCGGCGCGCGCCCATAGCTCAGCTGGATAGAGCGCGAGACTTCTAATCTTGAGGCCGCAGGTTCGACTCCTGCTGGGCGCGCCAGTTTTCCGGGGTTTTCGCTGTTAACCGGTTCGAGGTAGACCCTTTTCTACAAGCGCGGTCTGCTCGGTGGGTTCATCGGCGCGGCGCATCTCATCGCGCGGCTCTATGGGCGCGACCCGCGGGAAATCCTCGCCGCCAGCTCCTTGGCCGAGCAGCGCCGCGTGTTCGAGGAGCGCTTCGCCCCGCTGTTCGACCGCAGGCTCGTCCGCTGGCTCACCAGCCAGCCGGCCTCGCTGTTCGGCCTCGGCATTCCACCCGCGCAGTTCGACGCCCTGGCCGGCGACGAGCGGATGGCGGCGGTGCTCCGCCAGCGGCTGGAGAAGCTCGCCTGCGACTTCGCGGTGAACGACAACTACTTCGCCTGGCAGGCCTTCTCGCGCGGTTATGACCGTTCGCCCGATGCGCCGCTGCCGCCGTGGCTGGAGCAGGCGAATTACGAAGACCTGCGCAGGCGGATCGACCGGCTGTCCATCCGCCATGCCTCGATGACCGAGCACCTGGCGGACGAGGCTGATGCCAGCCTTGATCGCTACATCCTGCTCGATGCCCAGGACTGGATGGACGATGCCCAGCTGATGGCGCTCTGGTTGCAGATAACCCGAACCGCGCGTCCCGGCGCCCGCGTGCTGTTCCGCACTGCCGCCGAGGAAACCCCGCTGCCCGGCCGGGTGCCCCAGGCGATCCTCGATCGCTGGTCCTACTCGGCGGAGGAGGCGCGCGAACTGGTCCGCCGCGACCGCTCCTCTATATACGGCGGCCTTCACCTCTATCGGTTGAAGCCGTGAACCTGGCGAACGGGCGGCAAGCTCACGCCCAACTTATGGACGGGGTCTACCGCTGGCAGCGGCACATCTACGACCTCACCCGCAAGTATTATCTGTTCGGCCGAGACCGGATGATCCGCGAACTGGCGGTGCCGGCACGCGGGACGGTGCTGGAAATCGGCTGCGGGACAGGTCGGAACCTGGCCCTGATCCGTCGGCTCTGGCCAGAAGCGCGGCTATACGGCGTCGATATTTCGGCCGAGATGCTGAAGACCGCCCATGGCAGGACCGGCCTCAACGCGGTGCTCGCACTGGGCGACGCCGCAGCGTTCGATGCCGATTATCTGCTGGGCCGGCTCAGCTTCGATCGCATCCTCCTGCCATATTGCACTTCGATGATCCCGGCTTGGCGCGAGGCGATCGTCAACGCCTGTGGCCTTCTTGCGCCGGGCGGATCGCTACACATCGTGGATTTTGGTGACATGGCGGGCCTACCTGCGCCATTGCGCGCCTCCTTGCGGCGTTGGCTGGCCACATTCCACGTCTTCCCGCGTCTTGATCTGGCCGAATTCGTCGCCCGCACAGCCTCGACACGCGGGCTGGGCTACGCAATCACTGCCGGCCACGGTGGCTATTACCAACGCTTGTCGATCTCGCGGCCGGGTTTGCCCCATGCCTTGACAAGCGATGCGCCTGTAACACGATTGACCCCGTCCCGTCACACCGCCGCAACCTGACCGGACCATTGAGATGGCAAGATCAACAGCCGGGAGTGCGCAGAGATGCTCTCCGAATTGACTGCCGCCATTGCCGAGCGCCCTGAGGTGACATCCAAGGCGCCGGATTGGCTAAATCTCCCCGAACCGCGCGGTTTCCGCCCGAAGAAGCGCTACCGTTCGGTCTGGATTTCCGACGTCCACCTGGGAACCCGCGGTTGCAAGGCCGCCATGCTGGTGGACTTCCTGCGCTCGACCGAGGCCGAGCAGCTCTATCTCGTCGGCGACATCATCGACGGCTGGTCGCTGCGCAAGGGCTGGTTCTGGCCCGATGCCCACAACGAGGTGGTGCGCCGGATCCTTAAGATGGCCCATCGCGGCACCCGCGTAGTCCTCATCGTCGGCAACCACGACGAAGTGCTGGGCGACTATGCCGGCTTCAGCTTCGGCGGGGTCGAGCTTGCCACCGAGGCGGTCCACCATACTGCCGACGGTCGCCGCCTGCTGGTGATTCATGGCGACAAGTTCGACGGCGTCGTGCTCTACGCGCGCTGGCTCGCCTTCCTCGGCGACCAGGCCTACACGCTGCTGCTGCGGGCCAACGTCGTGGTTAACGCGGTTCGTCGGCGCATCGGCCTGCCCTACTGGTCGCTCTCTGCCTACCTCAAGAAGCGGGTCAAGAACGCGGTCCAGTTCGTCTGCAACTTCGAGACGGCGCTCGCTCACGAGGCGACCAGCCGCGGCTTCGACGGCGTGGTCTGCGGCCACATCCACTGCGCCGAGATCCGCCAGATTGGCGAAATCACCTATTTCAACGACGGCGATTGGGTCGAGAGCTGCACTGCCTTGGTCGAGAACTACCAGGGGGCCATATCCATCGTCGACTGGACAGTGGAAGCCAGGGCCGCGGGCAAGGCCCGCATGGGCAGGGAGTTGGCGGCATGAAGATCGCCATTGCCACCGACGCCTGGTTTCCCCAGGTCAACGGCGTCGTCCGCACCCTGGCGGCGACCGTGGCCGAGCTAGACCGGCGCGGGCACGAGGTCGAGCTGATCACGCCGGATCGCTTCCGCACCCTGCCGTTGCCCGGCTATGCCTTGATCGACATCGCCGTGGCTCCTCGGTTCACCGCCCGCAAGCTGCTCCACGCCTTCGCGCCCGACATCGTCCACATCCCGACGGAAGGTCCGATCGGCTGGTCGGCGCGCAGCTGGTGCCTCAAGCATGACGTGCCTTTCACCACGGCATTCCACACCCGCTTTCCCGAATATGCAGCCGTCCGCACCGGCCTCAGCGCCGAGCGGTTCTGGCCGCTGATGCAGCACTTCCACCGCCGCAGCCGCGCCGTGCTGGTCGCCACGGCGAGCCTTGAGCAGGAACTGGCGGGGCGGGGCATTGTCCAGACCCGCCGCTGGAACCGGGGCATCGACCATTGGCTGTT
>JGI24751J29686_10000323_pt1 | contig 17632 bp, 15 predicted proteins | sample KBSSwiS6_FD_29686 | JGI IMG/M metagenome (IMG submission 29686)
AACACCACCGCCGGCGCGATCAACATCACCACCAACCAGCCGACTTTCGATTTCGAGGGCCGGGCCGAGCTGACGCTGGGCAACCTCAACCTCAAGCAGGCGAAGGCGGCCGTCTCGGGCCCGCTGAGCGACACGGTGGCTGCCCGCATCGCCATTGCCTCGACCAGCCGGCGCGGCACGATCTACAACGTGGCGACCAGGCGCTGGATCAACGAGCAGGACAACCAGGGCATCCGCGCCCAGCTGCTGTTCCAACCCAGCGACGATCTCTCGATCACGCTGTCGGGCGACTATTCCAAGCAGGACCCCTACGGCTTCGGTACCTCGTTCGTGCGGGTGGGGACGACGCAGCGGGCGCTCAGCCGGCAGTACGACGCGCTGGTGGCCGCGGTGAACGCCGCCCGGGCGACCGCGGGCATTGCGCCCTATGTCGTGCCCAGCCGCAACGTCTATGACCGGCTGACCGACATCGACGCGCCCTTGCAGGCGGGCAACAAGATCGGCGGCGCCTCGCTGCGCGTGAAGTGGAAGCTGGGCAGCGGCACGCTGACCTCGATCACCGCTTGGCGCTTCTGGGACTGGAAGCCGCAGAACGACCGCGACTTCTCGGGGCTTTCGATTGTCTCGGCCTCGAACAACCCGTCTCAGCAGAACCAGTACAGCCAGGAATTCCGCTACAACTACTCGGGCGACAAACTTGATTTCGTGGTCGGCCTGTTCGGGTTCAAGCAGCGGATCGACACGCAGGGGCTGGAACGACAGGGCTCCGACGCCAGCCGCTGGAGCCTGACCGGCGCGCAGGCGGCCAACGCCAGCATACTCAGCGGGCTGACCGCCAACAACACCCAGTATCTCAAGAGCGAGAGCGCGGCGCTCTACGGGCAGCTCAGCTACAAGCTGACCGACCAGCTGACGATCCAGCCTGGCCTGCGCCTGAACTATGACAAGAAGGAAGGCTTCTATAACCGCGTGGTGACGACCGGCGCCGGCACGGTCATCAGCTGCACCCCGGCGCCGACGTCCGGCACGGACCTTGCGGCCCAGTGCGGCATCTACCAGCCGCAGACGACCTCACCTGCCGCAAGCAAGTGGAACGTCAGCTATGACCTCAACCTCAACTACAAGGTCGCCCGCGACGTGCTGGTCTATGCGACCTATGCCAAGAGCTTCAAGACGCTGGGCATCAACCAGAACGGCTTGCCGCTGACCACGGCCAACGTGCCCGACCTGACGGCGAGCACGGTGAAGCCGGAATCGGTCAACCACTTCGAGATCGGCTTCAAGGCGCAGTTCTGGGATCGCCGCGCGACCTTCAACCTCGCGGCCTATCTTACCGAGATCAAGGACTTCCAGGCGACGGTGAACGGCGGCCAGTTTGGCACGGTGCGCGGCTATCTGGCCAATGCCGAAAAGGTCCGCTCGCAAGGCATCGAGGCCGATTTCAAGATCCGCCCGAGCGACAGGCTGACCGCCTACGTCAACGGCGCCTATACCGACGCCAAGTACGTTTCCTTCAAGAATGCCCCGTGCCCGCCCGAACTGTCCGGCGGCACCTTCGTTGCCGCCGATGGCAGCCAGGCTCCCGGCGCGCCGGGCGTGGCTGGTGGGCTAAGCCCGCGGTCGTGCGACATTTCCGGGCAGCAGTTGCCGGGCGTGTCGAAGTGGTCGTTCGCCTACGGCGCGGAATACAACGTTCCGGCCAAGCTGTTCGGCAAGGTGGGCCAGGTCTACTTCGGGGTCGACGGCAACTACCGCTCGGACTGGAACTCGAACGCCTCGCCCTCGATCTACACCAAGGTCGACGGCTATGCCCTGACCAACTTCCGCGCCGGCTTCCGCGGCGACGGGGTCGACGTGTTCGGCTGGGTGCGCAATGCCTTCGACGTGAACTACATCGATCTGCTGCAGGTGGCTCCGGGCAACACCGGCCTGATCGCCGGCACGGCGGGCGACCAGCGGACGTTTGGCGGGACGATCAAGTTCTCGTTCTGACACGTGACGATAATACGAAGAGCTCGCAGATCGACTCTGCGGGCTCTTTGTTTGTCCGAAGCGGAGATGAATAGCTCGTGTCAGCTACCCCGCCTTCGGTGGATCATTACGTCCCGCTATCCGGAAAGCTCTTCCAGCGCTCCGCTGAGATCTTAACCGTGTCGCCGCGGCGCGGCGGTGTGAGCACGGCGTCGACGTCAAACTCGATGACTTGTCCCGTGGCAACGAGCACACCTTCAATTCGCCACAAGCCGCCCTTGCGGAAGACATTGTCGACCAGCACAGATTCGCCCCCTTGCTGTACAAGAGCAATGTCGTGGGGCCGGACGTGTCGTCCGTCCGGGAGCAGGTTGGTTTCGCCAACGAAGGTCGAGACAAAGCGGGTGGCCGGCGCCATGTACACCTGCTCCGGCGTTCCGATCTGATCGATCCCGCCATGGTCCATCACGACGACCCGATCGGCGAGTTCGAGCGCCTCTTCCTGGTCATGGGTCACGAAGATCGACGTTAGCCCCATCTGCCCGTGCAGATCGCGCAGCCACCGGCGCAGGTCCTTGCGCACCTGCGCGTCGAGTGCCCCGAACGGCTCGTCGAGCAGCAGCAGCTTGGGCTCGATGGCCAGCGCCCGCGCCAATGCGACGCGCTGACGCTGCCCCCCCGAAAGCTGGCCCGGATAACGCTTGCCCAGCCCCTCCAACTGAACCAGCGACAGCAGCTCCTCCGCCCGGGCCCTGATTGCCGCTTTGCCCGGCCGGTCGCGACGCTTGCGGACGCTGAGGCCAAAGGCCACGTTTTCCGCCACGGTCATGTGCCGGAACAGCGCGTATTGCTGGAACACGAACCCGACCCGCCGGTCCCCGACGGCAACTCGCGACACGTCCTCATCGTTGAAATAGACCTGGCCCTGATCCTGGAATTCAAGGCCCGCGATGATGCGTAGCAGGGTCGTCTTGCCCGATCCGGACGGTCCCAACAAGGCGATGAACTCGCCCGGCTGCACTTCCAGGTCGACCCCGTGGAGCGCAGGATAGTCGCCGAAACGCTTGGTGATATTCTGAACCCGGATCAATGCTTTGCTCCCGAGCGGATGTCGAACCGCCATTCCAGAACGGTCTTGGCCACCAGGGTCACCAGCGCGAGCCCGGCCAGCAGCGAGGCAACCGCGAAGGCGCCGACAAAATCGTACTCATTGTAGAGGATCTCGACGTGCAGCGGCATCGTGTTGGTCTCCCCCCGGATATGCCCAGAGACAACCGACACCGCGCCGAATTCGCCCATTGCCCGCGCATTGCACAAGAGCACGCCGTAAAGCAGGCCCCAGCGGATGTTGGGCAAGGTGACATGCCAGAATGTCTGCCAGCCACTGGCGCCGAGCGAAAGGGCCGCCTCTTCATCGTCCTTGCCCTGCTCGAGCATCAACGGAATGATTTCCCGGGCCACGAACGGGAAGGTGATGAACACCGTCGCGAGCACCATCCCCGGGACAGCGAAAATCACCTTGAGTCCGTGCTGCATGAGCCACGGACCAAACCAGCCATTGGCGCCGAACAACAGCACGAAGACGAGGCCGGAAACCACGGGCGAGACCGAGAACGGCAGGTCGATGAAGGTGATCAGCAGGTTGCGGCCCGGGAACCGGAACTTGGTGATAGCCCAACTGGCGACGATGCCGAACACGATGTTGAGCGGAACCGCAATTGCCGCGATCAGCAAGGTCAACTCGATGGCGGCAAGCGCATCGGGCGTCGCCAAGGCCTCGAGAAAGACCGGCAAACCCTGTTTCAGCGCCTCTGCGAAGACCGTGATCAACGGCAGGACCAGGAAGAACGCGAGAAATACCAGGGCCACTGCGACCAACCCGATCTGTACAAGGCGACTCTCCGCAGTCGACGCAGTTCGGGTCATGAGCCGAGCCTCCGGCGGCGCACCGCCTGCCAGGTGTTGAGGCCAAGCAGGATGGCGAAGGAGAAGACCATCATCACGGTCGCAATGGCGGTCGCCCCATCATAATCGTACTGCTCGAGCTGCGTGACGATCAGCAGCGGCGCGATTTCGGTTTTGCCTGGCATATTGCCGGCAATAAAGATCACCGAACCGTATTCGCCAACGCCACGTGCGAACGCGAGGGCGAAGCCGGTGAGCAGCGCTGGGAAAATCGCCGGAAGGATCACCCGAACGAAGGTCTGCGAACGTCGGGCCCCGAGCGTGGCCGCCACTTCCTCGACATCGCTGCCGAGGTCCGCCAGCACCGGCTCGACCGAGCGCACGACGAACGGCAGGCCGATGAACACCAGCGCGACCGTAATCCCGATCGCCGTGAAGGCGACCTTGATCCCAAGCGGCTCAAGATAGCGGCCGATCCAGCCGTTCGGTGCGTAAAGCGCGGTCAGCGCAATACCGGCAACGGCGGTGGGGAGCGCGAACGGCAGGTCGACCATGGCCGAGATCAACCGCTTGCCAGGAAAGGCATAGCGGACCAGCACCCAGGCGACGAGCAGTCCGAACACCGCGTTCACCACGCCGGCCGCGGCAGCGGTGCCGAAGCTGAGGCGATAGGCGGCCAGAGCCCGTTCGGAGAACCCGACACTGACGAAGCGCTCCCAGCCCATGCCTGTCGATTTCAGGAACAGGGTGGCGAGCGGGATCAACACGATCAACGTCAGCCAGGTCAGGGTGATCCCGAGCGTCAGGGGAAGCCCCGGAATAACCGATGGCGTTCGCCACCGGTATCTGCGAGGCCTTGGGGAGGGCATCTGGCGATTGCTCACGTGCGTGAAGTGTCCCTACTTCTCGGTGTAGATGCGATCGAACACACCACCATCGTCGAAGAACTGATGCTGCGCCTTGGACCAGCCGCCAAAGTCCTTGTCGATGGTAGCAAGGGTCACCTCCGGGAACTGGCTCTTGAATTGAGCCGCGATCTGGGAATCGCGCGGGCGGTAGAAGTTGCGGGCAATCGCCACCTGCGCCTCCGGCGTGTACAGGAATTCCAGATAGGCGCGGGCGAGCGCTTCGGTCCCATGTTTCTTGGCGTTGGCGGTAATCACAGCCACCGGCGGCTCCGCCAGGATCGACGTCGGCGGAACCACGACTTCGAATTTACCGGCGCCCATCTTGCTTCGGGCCAGTAGCGCCTCGTTCTCCCAGCCAATCAGCACGTCACCAATCTGGCGCTCGGCGAACGTGGTCGTCGCGCCCCTCGCCCCGCTGTCGAGGACAGGCACCTGGGCATAGAGCTTGCGGACATAGTCTTCGGCTGCCGCGTCCGAGCCGCCGGCCTTGCGGCCATAGGCCCAGGCCGCAAGGAAGTTCCAGCGCGCGCCGCCGCTCGTCTTGGGGTTCGGTGTAATCACGCCCACCCCGGGCTTGATCAGATCGCCCCAGTCGTGGATGCCCTTCGGATTGCCCTGCCGAACCAGGAACACGATCGTCGAAGTGTAGGGCGCCGAATTGTTTGGCAGCGCCTGCTGCCAGTTGGCGGGCAACAGCTTGGCCTTGGCCGAAATTGCATCGATGTCGTAGGCTAGGGCCAGCGTCGCCACGTCGGCATCAAGGCCATCGATGATCGCCCGGCTCTGCTTGCCCGATCCGCCATGGCTCATCCGAAACGTGACCTCCTGCCCGGTCTTCTGCTTCCAGCTGGCCGCGAATGCGGGATTGATCGCCTGGTAGAGCTCACGGGTCGGGTCGTAGGAGACGTTGGTCAGTTCAACCGCGTTTCTGCCGCTTTTGCCGTCCGAACAGGCGCCAATCACCGCTGCGCAAGCCGCAACCGCCACCATAAGTACTGTGCGCCGGACCCCGCCGTTGGATTTCAACATTATCGCCTCCGCTGCTGCGTCGCCTCGTGCCGAGGGAGATATGCCGACCGGCGGCCGGAGTCCATTGCAAAGTCTACTGACGTACTTGACATTGCCTGCCTTCAGCGCGAGTGAAGCTGCGGGGATGCGATCTCCCCTCCAGGCACTCGCGCCCAAGCATCGCGTCCATTGTCGAACGAAGGACGCCGCATGTTTGCTGGATACGCTACCCTATTGCCGGTTTGTCTGCTCGCTCTTGCAACTCCTGCCCTGGCCGACCCCACGCCTGATGGCCTGACAATATCGGGCAGCGTGCGCCTGCGCTACGAGGCGATCGACAACCAGCCGCGCGCGGCGTTCAACGCGAGTGACGAGCTGATCAACCTGCGCACGCAGCTGAAAGCGTCGTGGAAAACCGGCGACCTCCAGTTCGTTGCGGAGATGTACGACAGCCGGGCGTGGGGCGCGAATGCCGGTACCCCGCTGAGCACGGGCGAGGTCAACACCTTTGAGCCGGTCCAGGCCTACCTCCAGGCTGATCTGGGCAGCGCCCTGGGGCGCGGCACCGCGACACGGCTCCAGGCGGGGCGATTTACCCTCGACTTCGGCTCCCGTCGCCTGGTGGCAAGCGATGATTATCGCAACACCACCAACAGTTACACGGGCCTGCGCGCCGACGTTGCCATGGCCGGCGGCGTGAAGGCGATCGCGATCTATGTCCTGCCGCAGACGCGGCTCCCGGACAACGGGGCCTCGCTGCGCGCCAATTCGTCTTCGCTCGACAAGGAAAGTTTCGCCGCCGTACTCTGGGGCGGCCTGCTCGCCCGGCAGCGCAAAGGCAGCCCCCTGCTCAGCGAAGTGAGCTTCGTCCATTTTGGTGAACATGACACGCCCGGCCGGGCCACCCGCGACCGGTCGTTGAACAATGTTGGCCTGCGCATCGTCACCGAGCCGCGCCCGCGCCAATTCGATTGGGGGGCGGAAGCGATCTACCAGTGGGGCGAAACCGCGACCGCGCTGACGCCCGGGGCCCCGCGCGTCCCCGTCAGCGCAACATTTGCCCGCCTCCACGCCGGATACAGCTTCCCCGGCCCGTGGAAGCCCCGCCTGCTGTTGGAATTCGACCGGGCCAGCGGCGATGGACCCAGGCGGACCTATGGCCGCTTCGACCCGCTGTTCGGCATGCGTCGTGCTGACCTGGGTCCGGCGGGCCTGTACAACGCCGTAGGCCGGTCCAACATCGTGTCGCCCGGCGTCCGGCTCGAGGTCACCCCCTCCAATCGCTTCGATGCGTTCGTGGGGTATCGGGCCCTATGCCTCGCCGATCGCCACGACGCCTTTTCCACGAGCGGTGCGCGCGATGCCACCGGACGCTCAGGGGCGTTCGCAGGGCACCAGGTGGATGCGCGGGTTCGCTACTGGCTGCTCCCCGCAAAGCTGCGGCTGGAACTTGACGGCACGCTTTTGGCCCGCGGTCACTTTCTCGAGACGGCGCCCAATGGGCGCACCGGCACCGTGCGGTACGGTTCGATCAACCTCACCGGCTTCTTCCCGTGATGGCCGGTCTGTTTCACCGGAGAGGGCCCGGGCAAGGCGGTCACTCAGCGCAGTCAGGCGGCGCTTTAGCGCCCCGCCCTTGATTGCGAGACCCGCCGGATTATTCTCTACTAAATTAGTCGAATTTGAAACGAGTGACCTATGCAGGGCTTCTGGACGCGCGACTTCCTGATGCGGCGCATCGACCGCTGCTATCTGGTTGCGTGCTGGTCGCGGGCAGCCGACAGGCGCGAAGTCTATCTGCGGCTAGCGCGCTACTACCGCGCCATCCTCGCGGGGATGGCTTCAGCGGCTACGGCCGGCTGAAGCCGCGATGGCTGTCCGCTATGATTTGCGCCGCCTGCGGGAGCAGAAAGGCTGGAGACAGGAGAGGTTTGCGTTCGAGGCGGACATCCATCGCACCTATGTCTCAGACATTGAGCGGTGCGCGCGCAATCCCACCATCACGGTCGTGGAGAAGCTAGCCCTACCTCTGGGCGTTACGGTGTCGGAGTTGCTTGCCTGAGAGGGTGAATGGCGGTTGCCGCCAACATAGCCGCCGTTCACCGACCTAAGCTTGGCCGTCGATTCCGATCATTCATTCAATAACCCACCGTTACCCGACGGGGCTTTCGGGCACCGCCTTTTCTCATTCGGGATGGCGGGTAGGGAATGGCGGCCAGAAGGCCTCAGCTTATTGAAGATTGTGATTGTTTTTCGAGCACTTTTTTCAGTGCCGATAGCTTCGACGCCGCTAGTGCAGCGTGCGGACCGATCCATCTTTCATGAATGGCCTGAATGGGCATGGCATCAAGATAATTGAACCGTTCGCGTCCTTTGCGCACGGCGACCACCAAACTCGCTTTCATCAGCACGTTAACGTGCTGCATCACTGTGCAGCGGTCGAGCTGCGGAAAACAGCTGCACAGTTGCTTTGTCGTAAGTGGGCGCAGCCGTAGCTCGTCGCACATGGCTCGCCTAGTCGCGTTGCCGAGCGCCTTGAAAACGGCGTCCAGTTGCTCATCGTTTGACATGTTATATTTTTATAACATAATTGGCTGAGGATCAAGCGGAGACGAGTCGATGGAACTCAAGTTCAGGGTCTTTGCCCATATATCCAAGCCCGTCCACGAGGTGTTCGAAGCAGTGGCCGATCCAGCCAGGCTTTCCTGTTATTTCACGACTGGTGGAGCAACAGGGCGGCTGGAGGAGGGTGCGACGGTGAGCTGGGATTTCCAAGACTTCCCCGGCGCATTTCCCGTATACGTAGTCGAAGTGGCTCCCGATCGGCGGATCGTGCTCGAATGGAAGGCCAACGAGCCGGACAACGAAGGGCCTGACTACAACACGACGGTGACGATGGAGTTCAAATCTACCGATGACGGCCGAACGCTCGTCGAGATCGCGGAAGAGGGCTGGCGCGAAACGCCGAATGGACTCAAGGCCAGCTACGGCAACTGCATGGGATGGAGCCAGATGGTGGCCGCGCTGAAGCTATGGCTGGAGCATGGCATCAACTTGCGTGAGGGAATGTACATATAGGGGGCGAACGGCCTGGGCCGCCAACAAGGCCGCCCTTCGCAGCTCCAGCTTGAGCCGTCAAAATCGGCCTTTCGTTCATGCGGCTTTAGCACTTCGCATGACTGACACTGGCTCGAGACGGAGATCTACTTGATCTAAACCGACGTCTGGCTCTCAGTACTCGCAAGCGACGCGTCCAGCAGTGGTGAAGGCGCATGCGCAATACTTAGAGCCGGCCAAAACGCAGGATTCACGATGAACTGCGCACCGTTATCCCGACCCATTCTAATCTTAAGTATTTTAGGATCATAGTTGACGGTATAGATAAAATACTCAATTCCACCAGAGAGAATCCCTAACACTCCATAATATAGCAAGAAGTCGACCACGGCGATATGCTCATCTTCGCCAATTCCAGCGCTATTTAAAATATTTTTGACTTCATTTGGCGATAGTCGGCTGTTGGCATCCAAGAAATGATAAAGCAGCTCTCTGGCTTCTGGATGAACATCGCTAAGCTCCCGGTCTAGCTCTTGAAGGAGATCGTCTGAGTATGCTCTGACACCCTTGGTAATATCATCTTCCTCGATCCGCTCATGTCGGAAGTTAGTGGCAAATCCCTTACAGTGGCTGAATATCTTTAGAAGGTTCCGCGGCCTCATAAGAGATCGTTCAATCATATAAGAAGATGTTTCTTCTCCTTGATAGTGGGCCACGCATATTTGTCGCCAGAAAAGGTCAAATGGTACATCCCGTGCCCCATCTAACGCAGAGACTAGTCGAAGTCGGAACATCTCTCTCAGAAGATCGGGATCAGACCAGTCAAGGGTGGCGCGTAGCTCTTTCCCGTAGTCAGTGCTGTGACGCATGAGATGGTCATAGACGTCGTTTCGAACGAAGACGATGCAGTGAAAAGAGTGATCAGCCTTGCGCATTTCGCGTTCGAGGCGCCGGCCAGCGTCCACTAGGCACCGCAGGACGATCGCATCGAGCACATCAAAGCCTTGCGTGCTCCACCCGCGATCAAGGTTATCGAAAAGGACCCACACAGACTCCTTATAGGCAAGATACTCCGATACCCGCCGCCTCAAATCTCGCAGATCGTGAGAGTATAAGAGTTCCGTGACTTGCGCGGCGCTCAGCTTCTGGCCCTCGTCTCGACTAAACCGCGAGCGATACTCGTTTATGATTCTATCAGACAGCTTCGACAGACGCTCGGCAAAATCTCCCTCTGAAGAGAAATCCGGGGCTCGATAAACCTGCTCCAGGTTTACGTACAGTTGGTAAATATCATGGTTGTGCCTGTATGTGTTTTGGTCCTTTTCGAGTAATTTGTACGCCACCTCAAGTAGAATAAGATATTCCCAAAACGCAGTTATCAGATGCTCTCGGGCACCCTCCGTAAGGTGAACAAGTATGTCTTCTTTTAGCTTTATGAGCTGGTAACCCTCAGGTTTAAGATCAACGACAATATTCCGCTTGTCCGCCCGCGTTTTATTGCGCACGCTAACCCACAACGCGGTCTTCCCAGAGCCCTTTCGTCCGACGACTAGGTTTACCTCTCCAGCCAGCGCGCGTTCGTATTCATGCGTACGTAAATAATAGCGAGAGAGCGTCGGCATCTCGTTCTCTGCGCGGGGGTCTCCAACGTCAAGAGCTTGGAGCTTCGTCTGAATTTCAACCGAGCCTGTATCCGCCTGCGAGCTATACTCGACGATCGCTGGGCAGAAACCTGCAACGGCTTCGACGATGTCTTCCTCCCGCTTGTAGGGCTTGATCGTATCGCGGACGTCAAGGGGCGCTATGTAAGTCGAGGGTGCAATAAGCAAGCGGGGTTTCGCCATTCCATCGGCAAGGCCGATGACGAACATCGCGCGGATATTCTGAAGATCCGAGCCCTCGATTGAGGAATCCTGCAAAGGAATAGCAACCCCCGAGGACTCAGCCACTTGGCGAACAGCTTCCGTCGCAGATAGACGGAGATCCTCGTCTGGATTAAACGTGCGGTGGTAGCTGTACCCCGCCTTTTTCAGCCGCGATAGCAGTAGTTTAACGGCCTGACTCCGGAGGGGTGGCTCCACAACGTATATCAAGGCTTTTCTATTAAGTGGAAATGCAACAGAAAGCGGTGTCAGGTCAATGTGAGCGCACAAACGGGATTGCAGGTCATCGACCCCGTCGTACTCGTGATAACCAAGAGTGTCGAAAATGCCGGCGGAGTTCGCTAACGCTTTGTCGCCAACCGTGTTCCGGTGCCTAATTAAGAATACCCGCTTGGACCGCCCAATCGCGAAGCCGACCTCATATATAACATTCAGGTTTAGGTAGGTAATGTCGGCTACTACAAATGAAGAATCGTCAATTCCTTCCAAGATAGGTGAAATCAACGGGTTCCCCGGAACGTCATTGAACTCCCAAGGCTCAAACTGGACTGGCAATGGTTTGGCATTAGACCGTCTAACTGCCTGAAAGACTATCTCGCTTACGGCCGCGTCAGCCGAGGAGTAAGCGACGAAAGCGGTTTGACGGGTGGTCGTGGTCATATTTGTCCGTCAAAAGCCATTGCCCGCTGAGTATCGGGCAGGAGGAGGTAAGGGTCAATAGGCACGCCGTCGGCGCGTCGCTCCGGGGGTGAGATGGGCGTCGAACTCGCCGGGGCGTCCCCCGAAGCAATCATTAGCTCTTTCCCGTGAGCGGGCTTAATCCCGGATCTGCGGGAAATCGCAAGTATCTCTCTCGCCCTCGTTACATTGGGGTCGAACGGCGGAAACGGCAGCTATCGCCCTTTCGATCTCCGAAGGAGACTGACCGGACTGTCCCACTGAGCAGACATTCATGGCACCGGAAGCCACGGAAAATGCACTCAACCGGGCCGCATTATTGCGGCCCAAAGAAGCGATCCTATATCGCTCGCGCCGCGCCGATCAGCGCGGCAATTTGCGATGCCGCCACTTCGAGCCTTGTCAGCGCCAGGGCTCGGTCGGCCTCTGGGATCGAGCCCATCGTCAGCGCCAGCACGCCCATATCTTCCATGATCATACCGGCGCGCGTGCACAGCTGGGCGATCAGATCTGCCGTGTCGTCATCCATGTCCTGACGAAGCCGCGACCGGCCTGCGAAGTCCAGACGCAGCTTTGAGCCGAGCGCTCATATTCCATTCGACTTGGCTGGAACATCGAGCATGGTTGCCGAGCGAGTCGGGCCCCCGAGTGGGTAGGCGATCCCCGGGAAGGCTAACTTTCCGGGCTGTGGGCAGTGGGAACAGCATCGTGCTGCGCTTCCCAGGAGACCCACTATGTCCGAAATCACTAACACCCGCCGCCCGCGCAAGATAGCCCGCGAAGCCAGCGGGCCCGATACAGCAGCCGAGACGAGCAACGCTGAGGCCGGCGCCGCGGCCTCGACTGCCGCGCCAAAGCCGCCCTCGAAGGCGTCCCGGGTTCTGGAGCTGCTGCGCCGGCCGGAAGGCGCCACGCTGGCGCAGCTCGTAGACGCAACCGGATGGCTGCCGCACACCACCCGCGCTGCCCTGACCGGGCTGCGCAAGAAGGGTTACGCCATCGTCAAGGACAAGATCGATGGGGTAACCCGCTACATGACGGCGGCGAGCGAATGACCCGGCTGGATAAGGACCTGGCTGCGCTGACGACGTTGTCGCCGGCGCAGCTACGCGAGCGGTGGGGGGCGATGACAGGAGGCGGAGCGCCATGGGTTCCAATCCCGCTGCTGCGCCGACTGCTGGCCCAGCGCCTGCAGGAGAAGCGCCACGGCGCGCTGCCGCTGACGGTGGTGCGCGAACTGGAGCGGGCGATGTCGATATCTGGACGGGAACCAAAGGATGGGCCCCGGCGGGACATCGCTCTCACGCCAGGGACCCGGCTAATCCGCGAATGGAACGGGAAGACCATCGCAGTCGAGGTAACGGGAGAGGGCACCTTCCTCTGGAATGATTGCAGCTACAGCTCGCTCAGCGAGATAGCCCGGGCTGTGACCGGCGCCCATTGGTCGGGTCCGCGCTTTTTTGGCCTCAAGCGCCGTGGCTGAGACGCTACAACGCTGCGCGGTCTATACGCGCAAGTCGACCGAGGATGGGCTCGAACAGGAGTTCAACAGCCTCGATGCCCAATATGAAGCCTGCGCCGCCTATGCAGTGAGCCAGCGCCACGAAGGCTGGGTGCTGTTGCCCGAGCGCTACGACGATGGCGGCTTCTCGGGCGGTACCATTCAGCGTCCGGCGATGCAGCGGCTGATGGCCGATGTCGCGGCCGGCAAGGTCGATGTGATCCTCGTCTACAAAATCGACCGCCTGACCCGCAGCCTCGCCGACTTCGCCAAGATCGTCGAGGTGCTGGACAAGGCTGGTGCCAGCTTCGTCTCGATTACCCAGTCGTTCAACACCACCACCAGCATGGGGCGGCTGACGCTCAACATGCTGCTCTCCTTCGCCCAGTTCGAGCGCGAAGTGACCGGCGAGCGCATCCGCGACAAGATCGCGGCCTCCAAGCGCAAGGGCATGTGGATGGGAGGCCCGGTGCCGCTGGGCTACGATGTCGATGCTCGCAAGCTCCTCGTCAATGAAACCGAGGCAAGTTTGGTGCGGCATATCTACCAGCGCTACCTCGAACTGGGCTCCGTAGTGGAGCTTGCGGACGAACTCAACCGCGCCGGGCATAGAACGAAAGTGCAGCAACGCGCCAGTGGCCCGCATAAGGGCGGCTGTGTTTTCCGGCGCGGGACGCTCTATCATCTGCTGTCGAACCGCATCTATCTTGGGCAAATGGTCCATAAGGGCGAGCACTTCCCGGGCGAGCATCCAGCGATAGTGCCGGCTGCCCTCTGGGAAGCGGCACAGGCCAGGCTTGCAGGAAATGCCAATGGCACCTCGCGTCGCCTGAAAAGCCAGCAACCGAGCCTGCTGGTCGGACTGGTGCTGGATGGCGAGGGAAGATCGATGACCCCGAGTCATTCGACCAAGCCGGGGCGGCGCTATCGCTACTACATCACTCGGCCTGACCAACTCGACGGCACGCCAGCGTGGCGCGTCTCGGCGCATGACCTGGAGCAGCTGGTCTGCAATCGGCTGTCTGATCTGCTGACCGATCAACATGTCCTGTGCGGTCTGGCAGGCGGCGCCGGCTCCGAGGCCATCCATACTATGCTGCAGCGAGCCGACCTTGCCGCTGCCACACTGCGCAGCGGGCCTGTGCGCGACCGCGCCGAACTGCTCGCTGCTCTCATCACGCGGATCGATCTTGGGGAACAGTGCATCGAGACGACGATCGATCCGCGCAAGCTCGCCCCTCTGCTTGGGATCGAACATGCTTCAACCCATCAGTCCATGCACCTCACGCTGGCGGCGACCAGGGTGCGACGAGGGCATCAGTTGCGGCTGGTGATCCCCGGCCCAGCCCTGATCAATCCCGCATCAGCAGATCGCGACAAGAAACTGGTTGCGTTGATCGCCGAGGCACATGCTGCGCGGCAGCTCGTTCTCACCAATCCCGCGGCGTCTATTGCCAGTCTCGCTGCCAGCAACAATCGCTGCCGCACGCGGCTCGCCAAACTCGCGGGGCTCGCCTGTCTCGCGCCCGACATCGTCACCGCCATCGTCGAGGGGCGGCAACCCGCAACGCTGACCGCGCGCACGCTTGGCGAAATCGATCTGCCGCTCGCCTGGGCCGACCAGCGTGCGCTGCTTGGATTTGGCTGAACAAAATCCAGCTTCTCAACTGCAGTCAGGATTTTGGGACTAGAGACCGCGCCAGATTTGCGCCCGAAAGCTGGCGGGTTCGGCGCAGTCTCCGACTGCAGGCCTTTTTCGATAAGCTGAAATATCCCGCGGAACTGCGCCATTTTGGCCGGCATCTGGCTCAGATATCCACTCAGTCCGTGTCATCCAGGACTGAGTGGTGCGGTCGAGAAGACTCGAACTTCCACGGGCTTTCGCCCACAACGACCTCAACGTTGCGCGTCTACCAATTCCGCCACGACCGCTAAATCGACAGGGCCGTGCTTCGCATCGGAAACGGCCCCGCGGGGTAGGAGCGGGCCCCTAGCAAATGGTCCGGGGGGGTGCAAGCGCGGATATGCGGCTATCCAGTGAGACCTTGCCGAAGCGGCCCGCGTGCGGGAATTCATCCGGGCTTCCAGCCGATCTCGGCGACGCGGGCGGTGCGCGGCACGTCGGTTACTGCCTCGTTGATGGTAACGGATTCGCCCGGGGCGAGCTGACGCTTGGGCGGCACCACTTCCCACGAATAGACGATGCGGTTCTTCTCGTCGCGCAGGACGATCAGGATCAGCGGGACCGAGCGCTTCTCCCGGCTGACATTGGTAACCTTGCCGCTGGCCCCAAAGAACTCGGCCCCATTGGGCAGGGCGCGCCGGTCCTGGCGGTTGGGGGGGAAGTCAAGCACGAGATCGGGCTGCGGTTCGGCGAAGGTGCGCTTGGCGAGCGGCGCCCAGTCCGGCAGGCCGTAGACGGCCACGGCCGCCGTGGCCCCGAGAGTGACCACCGCGAACAGGGTGGCGGCATAGGTGTAGAGCCGCAGCGGGTTCCGCCGGCGGCGGAAGGGCGGCTCGTGCGCGAAGCTCGACGAAGCCTGGGCGAAGACGCGGGCCGTATCCTCGTCGGAATAGACGGCAGCGGGCCGGGCCGGCTGGACAGGCGGCGGCGAGGGTGCAGCTTCGGCATCTGCGCCGTCATCTGCCGCAGCGGCAACTTCCGGTGCGGCGTCGGCCGGCGCGGGCCCCGGCTGTGGTGCTGCCGCGGCGGGGGAAGCAGGGGGAGGCGGCGGGGGCGCAAGGGGCTGCTCCGGCCCGGCCTGGAACCACGACTGCCGGCACTTGGCGCAGCGGACCGTTCGGCCGTCCACGCCGATGGCGCTGTCGGGCACCACGTAGCGGGTCGCGCAGGAAGGACAGGAGATGATCATCCCTGCCGGTAATGCCCCCGGTGCGCCCCCCCGACAAGGCCACTCGGCGACGACTTGCTCCCGCCGCCCCTTTTTTCCACACCGATTGCTGTCTATAGCCGGTCGGTGGATCGAATTCGGGTCAATTCCGGCACATGTCCGGGGCGTGGCGGGCAGCACGGGAGCCAGGCCGGCCTGCTGCTCGGCAGCGGGCGGCGCAGCCGCGCCCGGCGAGGCCTGGCCCGTCCATGAGCGAGTCCGACAGCCGTCCGGAGCTCGATGCCGAAATCGTCCAGTTCGACAATGTCGGCCTGCGTTACGGGACCGACCGCGAGGTGCTGAGCGACGTCACCTTCACGCTCTATCCCGGCTCGTTCTACTTCCTCACCGGGGCGAGCGGCGCGGGCAAGACCAGCCTGCTGAAACTGCTCTATCTCGCCCAGCGGCCCTCGCGCGGGGCGATCCGCATGTTCGGGACCGACGCGATCACCACCCCGCGCGAGATGCTGCCGCTGCTGCGCCGCCGGCTGGGCGTGGTGTTCCAGGACTTCCGCCTCGTCCCACACCTCTCCGCCTATGACAACGTCGCCTTGCCGCTGCGGGTGGCCGGGGTGAGCGAGCGCGAACTGGCCGGCCCGGTGACCGACATGCTTGAGTGGGTGGGCCTGGCCGATCGCATGGCCGCGCGCCCGGCCACGCTGTCGGGCGGTGAGCAGCAGCGCGTGGCGATCGCCCGGGCGGTGATCGGCCGGCCCGACCTGCTGGTGGCCGACGAGCCGACCGGCAACGTCGACCCGGAGATGGCGGTCAAGTTGCTGCGCCTGTTCGAGGCGCTCAACCGGCTGGGAACGACCGTGGTGGTCGCCACCCACGACGTTCACCTCCTGCGCAAGGTGCCGGACAGTCTGATCATGCGGCTCGACAAGGGCCGGCTGGCCGATCCCACCGGCGCGCTGCGCTATCCGCCGCGGCGTCCGGCGCAGGGGGGATGGCCGGCATGAGCGAGCGCCTGTCATGAGTGAACCGCAAACCTTGCGCCTGCCAGACCTCTTTGCCCGGCACCTTAGTGGTTCGGGCGAGCAGGCAGACATCGTCCCGCAGTCGCGCCTGTCCGGGCCGATCCCGTGGGTCATCTCGATCATGGTCGCCTTGATGGTGATCGCGGCTGCCGGTGGTCTTGCCCTGCGCAACACAGGCCGCGCGGCGACGGCGGAACTTTCGGGCGGGATCACCGTCCAGATCGTCGAGGCGCGGCCCGAGGAGCGCGACCGGCAGGCGCGGGCGGCCTTGGCCGCGCTGGCGCAGATGCCGGGGGTGAGCGAGGCGCACCTGGTCCCGCAGGCCGAACTCGATGCCCTCGTGGAACCATGGCTCGGTGGTGGCGACAATGCCGCCGCAGGCGACCTGGGCGAGGGGGGCGTGCCGGTCCCCGCGCTGATCGACGCGCGGCTGGCCGGCGGCCTTTCGCCCGAACGGCTGGGCCGCGTCGAAAAGCTGCTGCGCGGCACGGCGCCAGCCGCCCGGGTCGATGCGCAGTCGACCTGGCTGGGCCCGGTGTTCGGCGCGATCGGCTCGCTTCAGTGGCTTTCGCTGGCGCTGATCGTGGTGCTGTCGCTCGCCACTGGCGCAGCCGTCCTGCTGGCGGCGCGCACGGCACTGGGCAACAACCGCGCGACGATCGAAATCGTCCATCTGCTCGGCGGGACCGATGCCCAGATCGCCCGCATCTTCCAGCGCTCCATTGCCCGTGACGCGATCGGCGGGGCCATGGCCGGGACCGGGGCGGCGATCGTCGTCGTGCTCCTGCTCGGGCGCAGCTTCGCCTCCCTGCAGGCGGGGATCGTGACCGGCGGGGCGCTCGGCTGGGCC
>JGI24751J29686_10000326_pt1 | contig 17547 bp, 14 predicted proteins | sample KBSSwiS6_FD_29686 | JGI IMG/M metagenome (IMG submission 29686)
GGCCACCGCACCGGCGGGTGCAACCGCATGAGAATTCGACGAGTCGCCGCTTAGTCGCTATCCCGTGCGACAGGATTGCCCTTCACCTGTTCCTCAGAGGACGCAATTGCCATGGACCCGAACTACGCGCTGTTCGCCCGCGTCGTCGCCGAGGGCAGCCTCTCCGCCGCGGCGCGCAGCCTCGGCATCTCACCGGCGATGGTCTCCAAGCGGCTGGCGCGGCTCGAGGATCGGCTGGGGGTGCAGCTGCTGCACCGGACCACCCGCCGCCTCGCCCTGACCGAGGCCGGAGCCGAGCTCCATCACGAAGTCGCGGACATGGTGCTGCGCCTTGATGCGATGGAGAGGCGCATCCGCGACCGCGGGCGCGGCCCCGCCGGGCGGTTGAAGGTCACCGCGCCGACCTCGTTCGGCCGCCTCCACATCGCCCCGCACCTGCCCGCCTTCCTGGCGCTCTATCCGGAGGTCTCTCTGGAGATCGACCTGTCGGACGAATATGTCGACCTGCTCTCAGCCCAGGTGCAGGCCGCCGTGCGCATCTGCCCCGAGCCGGGCGGGGAATTCCTCGCCCGGCGCATCGCCGACAACCGCCGCGTACTCTGCGCCGCGCCTGCGTACTGCGCGACGCATGGCACTCCGGCGAGCCTCGGCGAGCTCGGCCAACACCAGCTGATCGCAGCCGACGGGCAACTGCCCTGGCGGCTGGTGAATACGGCCCCGACGGGAGCGCGCACCGGCGAGGTCGGCGGCCCCAGCGTGGTCCGCACCAATTCGAGCGAACTGATCCGCGAGCTGGCCCTGGGCGGCATGGGCGTGGCCCTGCGCTCGATGTGGGACGTGGCCGGGGCCCTCGCCGACGGCCGGCTGGTCCGCATCCTCCCGGAATGGGAGGGATCGAGCGAGGTGGGCATCTATGTCGTCCAGCCGCGGGGGCGCATGCCCTCGCCTACCCCCGATGCCTTCGCCGACTTCTTCTGCGAGCGCCTCGCCAGCCTCGGTGACTGAACAGGCTCGCGACGGTCGTTTGTCCCGCCTCACCGAGCTGCAGGAGCTACCCGGTTCACTCGCCGCCCTGGTTGGCAGCACAGTTACACCGCCTTTCAGGGCGGAATTCACCAATGGGTTCAATCCGGACTGATTATTCCGGTAATGCGGGCAGAGCGCGGGAAATATCATGGTAGCAATTGGCCAGGGCAGAGATAGTAAGGCCTGCCGGCAAGCGCCGGAATTTGCCAAGAGTCTGTCATTCCGCTGCAGTTGCGACGGGTGAAGGGATGAATCTGGACGGGAATCGGGGGGCATGAACCAGTATCTCGGGCAAGAGCCCGTCAGGCCGGGCTGGTTCGGCCTCGCCCGGTCGGGCGAACTGCTCCATGCCCTGCCTGGCGGACGTCAGGTGCTCGGCACGGTCTTCGGGATGAGCGCGGCACTGAACGTGCTGCTGCTGTCCGGCTCGATCTTCATGCTGATGGTTTACGACCAGATCCTGCCGAGCCATTCGGTGCCGAGCCTGATCGGCCTGATCGTCATGCTGATCGTCGCCTTCGCCTTCCAGGCGGCGCTCGATCACCTGCGCCACCGCATCTCTGGCGCCGCGGGCGACATGCTGGAGCGCACCCTGTCGGACCGGGTCTTCGGCCTCGTTCTCGAGGCTGAGCTGACCCGCGGCGGCCGCGATGCCGCCCAGCCGGTGCGCGATCTCGATCTCCTGCGCTCGTTCCTCGCCAGCCCTGCGCCCATGGCCGTGCTGGACCTGCCGTGGATGCTGCTGTTCATGGGCGTGCTCTTCGCCTTCCACTGGATCCTCGGCCTGGTCTGCGTGATCGGCGCCGTGCTGGTCATTGGGCTGACCTGGTGGACCGACCGGATGACGACCTCGCAAGTCGAGGCGGGCACCCGCACCGGTTCGGAACGCAGCGGTTTCCTCGAAGCCTGCCGCCGCAATGCCGAGGTGGTCCGCGCGCTCGGCATGCGCGCCTCGATCGATGCCGGGTGGCAGCGCCTGAGCGAAGCCCACGCCGAGGTCAGCGACGCGGCCGGCGAACGCCTGTCGGCCATGCGCACCTTCTCGAAGACCTTTCGCCAGCTGCTGCAATCGCTGATCCTCGCCACCGGCGCCTGGCTCGTGATCGAGGGCGAAGCTTCGGGCGGCGTGATCATCGCCAGCTCGATCCTCTCCTCGCGCGCGCTGGGGCCGATCGACAGCGCGATTGCCCACTGGCGTACGCTGATCTCCGCCCGCCAGGCCTGGAACCGCTTGGCCCTGCGCCTCGCCCACAGCCCGGAGGCCCTCGCGCGGACCGAGCTGCCGCGCCCGGGCAAGTCGCTCGTCGTCGAAACCCTCGCCGCCGTCGTCCCAGGCACGCAGACCGTGCTGTTCCGCGATGTCTCCTTCGGCCTCGCTGCCGGCGAAACCCTGGCGGTGGTCGGGGCGAGCGGTTCGGGCAAGTCGTCGCTGGTCCGCGCCCTTGTCGGTGTGCTCGATCCGATTCGCGGCGCGGTCCGCCTCGATGGCGCCGCGCTGGACCAGTGGGATCCCGATCTCGCCGGGCAGTTCATCGGTTACCTGCCGCAAGACGTCGAGCTGTTCGATGGCACGGTCGCCCAGAACATCGCCCGCTTCGATCTCGAGGCCACGAGCGAGGAAGTCGTCGCCGCAGCCGAGCAGGCCGGGGTGCACGATCTGATCGTCCACATGCCAAACGGCTATGACACGGTGCTCGGCCCCGGCGGGCGCAACCTCTCGGCGGGCCAGCGCCAGCGCATCGCGCTTGCCCGGGCGCTGTTCCGCGATCCCTTCCTCGTCGTGCTCGACGAGCCCAATTCCAACCTCGACGCCAATGGCGACCATGCGCTGAACCGCGCCGTCGCCGGGGCCCGTTCGCGCGGCGCGATCGTCATCATCGTCGCCCACCGGCCCAGCGCGCTCGCCGAGATCGACAAGCTGTTGTGGCTCGATAACGGCGTGGTCCGCGCCTTCGGTCCCAAGGCCGAGGTCCTGCCCCGGCTGACCGGCGGGCCGGGTCAGACGCCGGGACAACCGGCCGCCCAGGCTCCGGCGCCAGCCGCCTCGCCGCCCGGCACCATCAAAGGCCGCTCGCCGGCCAGGCCGGCCCCCGCTCCCGCTCCCGCTCCCGCTCCCGCAAACGAAACGAATGCATGATGTTCGGATCCAAGCCGCTGGCTCTTCCCGACTATTCCCGGCCCCGCCAGGAAGTCGTGCTCTACCAGACCATGCGCCGCTCGCGCATGGTTCTGGGAGCCCTGGTCCTCGGACTCGGCCTGCCGATCGCCCTGATCCCGATTTCCGGCGCCGTCATCGCCAATGGCGAGGTCACCGTGGCCAGCCGGGTCAAGAAGATCGCCCACCCGCGCGGCGGCGTGATTGCCGAAATTCCCGTGAGCAACGGCACCCGGGTCAAGGCCGGCCAACTGCTTATGCGGCTCGACACCAACGTCTCGGCCGCAAGCGCTGAGATGACCGTCGAATCCATCGACCAGCTCCGCGCCCGCGAAGCGCGCCTCCGGGCGGAGCGCGATGCCCTTCCGGGGATCGACTTTCCGGCCGATCTCCTCGCCCGGCAGGCTGAGCCGCTGGTCGCCCAGGCCATCTCGGAGGAGCGTCGCATCTTCACGCTCGACCGGCAGACCGTCGCCGGTCAGATCGCCGCGACCCAGGCCCAGATCGCCCAGGCCGGCAAGGCCGCCGGCAACTACCGCGTCCAGGCCGACGTCTACCGCGAACAGGCCGCCCTCATTGCCGAGGAACGCAAGGCCAACGACGAGCTCTGGGAAAAGCGGTACACCACGCTGCAGCGCCGCAACGAACTGGCCCGCGCCGCGGTTGGCCTCGGCGGCTCGGTCGCCTCGGCGGAAGCCCAGGCGTCGCAGCTCGGCTCCAAGGTTTCCGAGCTGCGCCAGCAGATGATCGTGATCGCGCAGGACGCCCGCGCCCGGGCCGCGGCCGAACTGGCCCAGGTCCAGACCAAGCTGATCGAGTTGAAGCAGAATAACGTCGTCGCCCAGGACGCCAACCAGCGCAACCAGATCCGCGCGCCCTATTCGGGCGTGGTCGACAAGCTGGCCTTCACCACGATCGGTGGCGTCGTACCCGCAGGCGAGACGATCATGGAAATCGTGCCTGAGCGTGATCCCTATGTCGTCACCGCCCGCGTCAGCCCCGCCGATGTCGACCAGTTGACTACACAGCAGAAGGTGATGATCCGCTTCTCCGCCTTCAATTCGCACACTACGCCTGAACTGGAAGGACGCCTTACCAAGATCGGGGCGGATCGAACCGTCGACCAGCAGCACGGGATGGCTTTCTACACCGTCGAGGTGCAGGTTCTGCCCGCCGAAATGGCCAAGCTCGGAGACCTCAAGCTGCGCCCGGGGATGCCCGCCGAAGCTTTCATCGAGACGGGCTCACGCACCATGCTCTCCTACCTGTTGAAGCCCCTGTCCGACCAGTTTCAGCGGGCGTTCCGATAAGCACCTGCTGTGCGCGTTCAGCGCTTCCGTCGGCGGTGCAGCCACCAGACGCAGCCTGCCCCCGACACTGCGCAGATCGCGGCAGTCGCTGCGACCACGGTCCCCCCGGCCACGGCCAGTCCGCCGACCAGGAACAGCATGAGGTCGAGCGCCGCCTTCACGTGTGCCGACGCTTCCACCTGGCTGAATAAGGTCTAGGCATCCTCATGGATCACAGTCTGTGCAGCTAGGTATAAAACCGGACATGTCCAGCCTCAACGCGAGGCGGCACTTCCGGTGCCCGGAGCCACTTGCGCCCCCCGCGCCAGCGCGCGGGCGATCACCGCGCAGGCGATCAGCTGAATCTGGTGGAACAGCATCAACGGCAGAATGAGCGCACCCACCTGGGCAGCCGGGAACAGCACGCGAGCGATCGGCACTCCGCTCGCAAGGCTCTTCTTGGAGCCGCAGAACAGGAGCACGATGGCGTCGGGGCGGTCGAACGCCCGGCCCCAGAGCCAGGTCAGCGCCAGCACGACGCCGAGCAGCAGGCAGCACAGCGCAACGATCAGCGCCAGGCTCGTCAGTGGCAGCTGGCCCCACAGGCCTTCGACCACCGCCGCTCCGAACGCCGTATAGACCACGAGCAGGATCGAGCCCCGGTCGACCAGGACGGTAAGCCTGCGGTTCCGGCCAACGAAGTCGCCGATCCACGGACGCAGGAGGTGCCCGGCCACGAAGGGAAGCAGCAATTGCGCGAGGATCTTCTCGACCGCGGCGAGGTCCACACCCCACGGCCCGGCACCGCCGCCACTCGCACTGCCGATCAGCAGGGCCGCCAGCAGCGGCGTCAGCACCATGCCGATCAGGTTGGAGAATGAGGCACTGCACACCGCCGCCGCCACATTGCCGCCGGCGATCGAAGTAAAGGCGATCGAGGATTGCACGGTCGAGGGCAGCAGCGCGAGAAACAGCATGCCGGTGGCGACCAGCGGCGGTACGCCCGGTATGGCCCCGATGCCGATGCCCAGCAGCGGGAAGACACCGAAGGTCATGGCCAGCACCGCCAGATGCAGCCGCCAGTTGCCGGCGCCGGAGGCGATCGCCTCGCGCGACAGCTTGGCGCCGTGGAGGAAGAACAGCAGGACGATCCCGGCATTGGCGATCTGGTCCGCCAGCACCGCGAACTCGCCCCGCGCCGGCAGCACCGAGGCCAGGGCGACCATTGCCATCAGTGAGACGATGAAGGGATCAAGCGCGCCGCGCAGGCGGGTCAGCATGGACGGTTCCGGGACGGGACGGATAGGAGCATCACCGCCGGGTAGCGCGAAATTCCCGCCCTGTCGCCTCCGCTCAGAGGACCGGGGCCGGTTCGCTCCGCATCAGTTCAGGTGGCGGTCCCGCCGCCTTGGCCTTCCGGTCGAGCTTCACATCATAGGTCGCCGTCGCGCCATAACGGTTGGGCGCATGGGGATCGTGCCGGCGCTTGTCGAAGGCGAGCACGCGCGTACCCAGCTTGAACGCCTCGGTGATGTCGTGCGTGACCATGACCACGGTCAGCCGGTGCTCCTGCCACAGCCGGCCGACGAGCTCGTGCATGTCGAGCCGGATGCCGGGGTCGAGCGCGCCGAAGGGTTCGTCGAGCAGCAGCACGCGCGGGTGCTTGACCAGGGCCTGGGCCACGGCCAGCCGCTGCTGCATCCCGCCCGACATCTGCGCCGGGTAGACGTCGAGGCTGTGGCCGAGGCCCACCGCCTCCAGCATGGCCGCCGCCTCGTTGCGGGCCTTGCGCCGGGCCCCGCCGAACAGCCGGGCGGCGAGCGGCGCCTGCGCGCATTCCAGCCCGAACAGGACGTTGCCGAGCGCGGTGAGGTGCGGGAACACCGAATAGCGCTGGAACACCACGCCCCTGTCAGGCGAGCACTCGGGCCGCAGCGGTGTGTCGTCGAGCAGGACCTGCCCCCGGCTCGGCCCCTCCTGCCCCAGGATCAGCCGCAGGAACGTGCTCTTGCCCGCGCCCGACGGGCCGACCACCGAGACGAATTCGCCCGCCTCGATCGCGAGATTGACCCGTTCGAGCACGACCTTGTCGCCATACTCGACCCAGACGTCGCGGAATTCCAGCAAGGCCGCCCCCCCGTTCGTCATCGCCCTTCTCCATGCGCCCAGGGAAAGGCCTTGCGGCTGATCATCAGCAGCGCCCAGTCGGTCAGGATCGCCAGCAGGCTGATCCACGCCACGTAGGGCAGGATGATGTCCATCGACAGGTAGCGGCGGACGAGGAAGATGCGGTAGCCCAGCCCCACGTCGGAAGCGATCGCCTCGGCCGAGATCAGGAAGACCCAGGCCGGGCCCATGGAGAGCCGCAAGGAATCGATCAAGCGCGGCAGGGCCTGCGGCAGGGCCACCCGCAGGGTCAGCTGCCAGGTCGAAGCGCCGAGCGTCTGGGCCTTGAGGAACTGTTCGGAGGGGAGGCCGGAGACATGTCCGGCGAGATCGCGGATCATGTAGGGGGCGATGCCCACGGCGATCAGCGCGATCTTGCTGGCCTCGCCAAGGCCAAGCGCGATGAACAGGATCGGCAGGACGGCGATCGGCGGGATCACCGCGATTATCGTGACGATCGGCCCAAGCGCGGCGCGGACCAGCGGGACGACGCCCAGCGCAATGCCGACGATCAGGGTTGAGAGGGTCGCGATCCCCACGCCGATCGCCAGTCGCCAGAGGCTGGCGGTGGTATCGGCCCAGGCGGTCACTTCGCCGGTGCGCGGATCGACCTGGGTGAACAGGCGCCAGGCCGCGTCAGCCATGGCGAGGAAGGTCGGCAGCACCTTGTCGTTGGGATTGGCCTCGGCCCGGGCGGCGGAGAACACCGCGTAGATCACGAGGGCAATGGCGATCGGCACCATGCCGATCAGGATGCGCGGCCCCCGCGCGGGCTTGATGTTGACGAGCCGCATGACTTGCGCGGCCTTTCGTTATCGTTGGACTGCGACCGCTGGAATGGGGCCCCGCCGACCCCCCGTCGGCGGGGCTCCGGACGATCAGAACGCGGCGGTGAGGGTCGCCACGACCTTGCCCTTGGTGATGTCGCGACCGGACTGGGTCGCAGTCGACGGCCAGAGCAGAGAGTTTGCCGTGCTCACGTCGGTGCCGACATACGACACATTGAGGGTCAGCGGGCCGTAGGCCAGGTCAGCGCCGACCGAGTAGTCGACCACGTCGAGCCCCTTGGTGTAGCCGCTGTTGCCGCTCGAATAGCCGATATGGCCCTTGAGGGTCAGCGGGGTCCCATCGATCGGCAGGCCGAGGTCGGAGTAGACCCAGATGTTGTGGCCCTTGGTGGTGGTGAAGGCGAGGGCCTTCTGGCTGGGGGCCCAGTACGCGCCCAACTTGGCGTTCACCGGACCGATCTTACCCGACGCCGAGCCGTAGAGCTCGACGAAATCGAAGCCCTTGGTTCCCGGGTAGACGTAATAGATGACGCCGCCGTCAAGCGTCACCGGACCCACGGCCTTGGTGAAGCCGCCGATCAGGTCGAGCTCCATGTTGTTCCCGCCGAAGCTGCCTGCGCCCGCGAGGTTCGAGGCCCAGGTGCCGACGTAGAGGCCGGACTCATGGCTGACGGTGATGGCGCCCTGGATGGCCGGATCGCCGTCGGTCTGCGAAATGCCGCGCAGACGATATTCGGTCGCCAGCGTGGTCGATCCGGTGATCTTGATGGCCGGCTCGTCCTGGGCGAAAGCCGGAGCAGCGGCGAAAGCCGAAGCGATTGCGGTGGTGGCCAGAGCTGCCTTGATGATCTTCTTCATAATTCCCCCTCAGGAATTTGGGTTTATTGCCCTCATTGGCCAAGCACTCCTCGCAAGCACCGTGCCAAATACCGCCCCCGCGCATTTCCGCCGATCTACGAAATTCGACGCAGGTCACCCCTGCCCAAAAAACAGGCAAAAAGCTCCGGCCTTGCCCCTTTTTTTGGCTGCTGCACCGCAGCGCAAATATTACGCTTGATTGACTTCGTAATACTGCATAGGCTTCCGGGATGGCCACCACCGCACCCGATTCCACTGCCGCGCCAGGGCTCGTCCGGCTGTCGATCAGCTTGCCCGCGGAGCTCTTCGCCGAGCTTGACGCCATGGTCGCCGAGCGCGCCGTGGCCAACCGCTCGCAGATGATCGCCGAGCTGATTCGCGCCGAACTTGCCCAGCATTCCGCGCGCGAACGCCCGGATTCGGTGCTCGCCGGCACGATCACCCTGATCTACCGCGCCGAGTCCGGCCGGGTCCGTCAGGCCATGGCGCAGGTCCAGCTCGGCTATGTTGCCGAGATCATCTCCAGCCAGCACATCTTCCTGGAAAACGACCAGGCGATGGAGGTCCTGCTCGTCCAGGGCAGGGCCCAGCGGCTGCACACCCTGCGTGACGCACTGCGGCAAACGCGCGGCGTGCAGCAGTGCAGCCTCGTCACCACCACCGCCCTGCTCCCGCCCCTCTCGGCCAAGGATCCCCGCTGATGAGCCAGACCGCCAACCCCTACGCCGCGCGCGACCATGCCCGCGCTCAAGGCGGCACCGTGGTCGAGGCCATGCCGATCGTCCCTGCCGCCGCCTCCGATGCTCCCGGCCCGGTCATCTGGGAGGAAACCATTGCCCCCGGCGGCTACGCCACCCGCCGCCTCTCGCGCGGCACCCGCCTGCGCCTCGTCGACCTCCACGGCGACGGCTGCGCCTCGCTGCTCCTGTTCAACGCCGAAAATCCGCTGGAACGCCTCAACGTCGCCGATACGCTCAAGGTCCAGTGGAACGGCTACCTCGGCGCGGGCAAGCTCCTCCTGTCCGACATGGGCCGCGTCCTCATGTCCATCCTGGAAGACACCGCCGCCACCCACGACGCCTTCTGCGGCGCCTCCAGCGAAGTCTCGAACGCCCGCAAATACGGCGAAGGCAAGAACTACGGCCCCCACCCCAATGCCCGCGACCGGTTCATGCTCGGCGTCGCCAAGCACGGCCTCGGCCGCAAGGACGTCCACCCCTGCGTGAACCTGTTCAAAGGCGCCCGCATCACCGATGACGGCACGATCCTGCCCCATGTCGGCCCCTTCGCGCCGGGGCGGCAAGTGATCCTGCGCGCCGAGATGGACCTCCTCGTGGTCCTCGCCAACTGCCCTCACGTGCTCGACCCGCGCCCGGATTGGACCGTCACCGCTCTGCGCGCCACGGCCTGGACGGGCGCGCCCGCCCCGGTGGACGACCCCATCCGCACCAGCACCCCCGAGGCGACCCGCGCCTTCCTCAACACCGAAGACTGTTACGCGAGGTAACCCGACCATGGCCGATCCCCACCTGTCCGGTTTGCCCGGGCCTGTCGTTCACGACGAAGTCGTCCCCGCCCGCGCGCCCTGGCTGCACCGCGTTGCCCGGGGCGAAACCCTGCGCATCGTCGATCTCGAAGGCAACCAGGCGGTCGACTTCCTCGTCTATACCGCCGCCGACGATGCCGAGCGTTACTGCGCCCAGACCACCATCGCCGCCCAGGGCAACATCTTCCTGAAAACCGGCGCCAGGCTCCTCTCCAACGAGGGCCGTCCGATGATGACCATCACCGCCACCAACGTCGCCTGGCACGACACCATCGGCGGCGCCTGCTCCTGCGAGAGCAACACCCTGCGCTATGGCCACCACACCAAGAGCCAGCACGCCTGCGTCGAGAACTTCCTCAGCGCCAACTCCCACGTGGGCCGCGGCAAGCGCGACATGGTCTCCAACATCAACTTCTTCATGAACGTGCCCGTCGAAGCCGACGGCGCGCTCGGCATCGTCGACGGCATTTCCGCTCCGGGCCTGATGGTCGACCTGCGCGCCGAGATGGACGTCGAGGTGGTCGTCTCCAACTGCCCGCAGGTCAACAACCCCTGCAACGGCTTCAACCCCACGCCCGTGCGCATGATCGTGAGCGAAGCGGCTTGATGTTCCGAAAAGTCCTCATCGCCAATCGCGGCGCGATTGCCTGCCGGATCATCCGTACCTTGAAGGCCATGGGCATCGTCTCGGTCGCCGTGTTCTCCGATGCCGACGCCGGCTCCCTCCACGTGGCCGAGGCGAACGAAGCCGTCCGCATCGGCCCGCCGCCCGCCGCCGAGAGCTACCTCAACATCCCCGCCATCCTCGCCGCCGCGAAGGCAACCGGCGCAGAGGCGATCCACCCCGGCTACGGCTTCCTCTCCGAAAGCACGGAATTCGCCCAGGCCTGCGCCGAGGCGGGGATCGTCTTCATCGGCCCCACGCCCCAGAACATCACCGATTTCGGCCTCAAGCACACGGCACGGGATCTCGCCGAAGCCCACGGCGTCGCCCTCGCCCCCGGCACCGGCCTGCTGACCAACTCCGAGGCTGCCGTCACCGCCGCGCAAGCGATCGGGTACCCGGTGATCCTCAAGGCCACGGCGGGCGGCGGCGGCATCGGCATGAAGATCTGCCATTCGCCCGACGAACTGGCCGACGCTTTCGCCTCGGTGGTGCGCATGGGTGCGGGCAATTTCGGCAACGGCGGCGTCTTCCTCGAACGCTACGTGGAAACCGCCCGCCACATCGAAGTCCAGGTCTTCGGCGACGGGCAAGGCCGAGTCGTGGCCCTGGGCGAACGCGACTGCTCGCTCCAGCGCCGCAACCAGAAGGTGGTCGAGGAAACCCCCGCCCCCTTGCTGCCCCCCGCCACCCGCGCGGCGATGATCGACGCCGCCGTGCGCCTCACCGCCGGGGCGCATTACCGCTCCGCCGGTACGGTCGAATTCCTCTATGATCCGGCGCGCGACGACTTCTACTTCCTCGAAGTCAACACCCGCCTCCAGGTCGAACACGGCGTCACCGAACAGGTCACCGGCGTGGATCTGGTCGAATGGATGGTGCGCGGCGCGGCGGGCGATTACGCCATGCTCGATGGCTTCACGGCCCAGCCGCAAGGCGCCTCGATCCAGGTCCGCCTCTATGCCGAGGACCCGGCGGCGGACTTCCGCCCGTCGTCCGGCCTGCTCACCGAAGTTTACTTCCCCGAAGGGCCCCGCGTCGATGGCTGGGTCGCCGCCGGCTCGCAGGTTTCGGCGTGGTACGATCCGATGCTCGCCAAGCTGATCGTCACCGCGCCCACCCGCGCCGAGGCGATCGCCGCCCTGCAACAGGCACTCAGCGAAACTCGCCTCTCGGGCATCGAAACCAACCTCGATTGGCTGCGCACCGTCATCGCCTCCGAGGTCTTCACCTCCGGCAAGGTCTCCACCCGCGCCCTCGCCACGATCACCTATAAGCCCCAGACGATCCGCGTCATCGCCGGGGGCCCGGCCACCACCGTGCAGGACTGGCCCGGCCGCCTCGGCTACTGGGCCGTCGGCGTGCCCCCCAGCGGCCCGATGGACGCCCTGTCATTCCGCCTCGGCAACCGTCTGCTCGGCAACAAGGAAGGCGCGGCGGGGCTGGAGTTCACCGCCGCCGGGCCGACGCTCAAGTTCGATGCCCCGACGCGCATCTGCCTGACCGGCGCGGAATTCGCCGCAACGCTGGATACCGAGCCCGTCCCCCTCTGGCAGCCCTTCGCCGTCGCTGCCGGCCAGACCCTCCAGATCGGCCGCGTCACGGGAGCCGGCCTGCGCGGTTATTTGCTGGTCGCCGGCGGGCTCGCCGCCCCCCAATTCCTCGGCAGCGCCGCCGCCTTCACCCTGGGCGAGTTCGGCGGCCACGCCGGCCGAGGCGTGCTGACCGGCGACGTGCTGCACCTGAATACAAACGTTGTCCCGGGCTCGCCCCGGGACCGGTGTGAGTCGTTAGGCACACCCTCTCAAGGCCCCCTCCCAGCTTCGCAACACCCCATGGTCCCGGATCAAGTCCGGGACGACGCAACCTGGACCCTGCGCGTCCTCTACGGCCCCCACGGCGCCCCCGATTTCTTCACCCCGGAAGACATCGCCACGCTGACCACCAGCCCCTACATCGTCCATTACAACTCCAGCCGCACCGGCGTGCGCCTCACCGGCCCCAAACCGCACTGGGCGCGGACGGACGGCGGCGAGGCCGGCCTCCACCCTTCCAACATCCACGACAACGCCTATGCCGTCGGCGCGGTCGACTTCACCGGCGACATGCCGATCCTGCTCGGCCCCGACGGCCCCTCGCTTGGCGGCTTCGTCTGCCCCTTCGTCACCATCGCCGCCGACCTGTGGAAGCTCGGCCAGCTGGCGCCGGGTGATACGGTGCGGTTCCTGCCGGTGAGCGAGGAGAGTGCTGCACTGGCGCTGGAGGAGCAGGACGCGCTGGTGTCAGGTGTTTCGAGACGGGCCTTCGCGAACGCTCAGTCGCCCCTCACCACGAACGGGGAGGGAAGATCAATCCCAGATCCCGATCGCCCTGAGGAAGCCCTGAAGCCCCTTCGGCTGGCCGTCAGGCCGGCCGCTCAGGATAAACTGCCGCAATTGCGGCAGGCTGAAGGGCTGTCTCGAAGGGCTAACCGGACCAGAGAGCCGCACCTCGGCTCCCCCATCGTCCACCACATCGCATCCCAAGGTCACCGCCCGGAAGTCACCTACCGCCGCCAGGGCGACCAACACCTCCTCGTCGAATACGGCCCGATCGTCCTCGACCTCGAACTGCGCCTGCGCATCCATGCGTTGATGCAGGAGCTGGAAGCCATGGCGCTGCCCGGGATCATCGACGTCACCCCCGGCATCCGGTCGGTCCAGGTCCACCATGACAGCCGCCTGCTGCCTCCGGCCCGCCTCGTCGCAGCCCTTGCCCAGGCCGAAGACCGCCTCGGCATCCTCGACGATTTCGCCATTCCCAGCCGCACCGTCTGGCTGCCGCTGTCGTGGGACGATCCGGCAATCCACGAAACCGTCGCCAAGTACATGGCCTCGGTCCGCGACGATGCCCCGTGGTGCCCCGACAACATCGAATTCATCCGCCGCGCCAACGGCCTCGCCTCGATCGACGACGTCCACCGCATCGTCTTCGATGCCGAATACCTCGTCATGGGCCTCGGCGACGTCTACCTCGGCGCGCCGGTCGCAACGCCGGTCGATCCGCGCCACCGCCTCGTCACCACCAAGTACAACCCGGCGCGCACCTGGACCCCGCCCAATGTCGTCGGCATCGGCGGGGCCTACATGTGCATTTACGGGATGGAGGGCCCGGGCGGCTACCAGCTGTTCGGCCGCACGATCCAGGTGTGGAACTCGTGGCAACAAACCGGCTCGTTCCGCGACGACAAGCCCTGGCTGCTCAGGTTCTTCGACCGGATCCGCTTCTTCCCGGTCACCCACGAGGAACTTACCGAGTGGCGCCGCGACTTCCCCCTCGGCCGCCGTGAAATCCGCATCGACGAGGGGGAATTCCGCCTGTCCGATTACCGCCGCTTCCTCGCCGACAACGCGGAATCCATCGCGCAATTCCACGCCACCCGCGAACAGGCCTTCGCCGCCGAACGGGCCGCCTGGCAGGCCCGTGGCGAGTTTGACCGCGTCGCCGCCCTTACCGAGGAAGCCGAAGCCGCTCCCGCCGCCACCGAAATCGCCGTGCCCGAAGGCTGCGCGGTGATCGAGGCCCCGTTCGGCGGCGTCCTCTGGTCCTGGGCGGTTGCCGAAGGTGACAGGGTCGAGGCGGGCCAGACCATCGCCGTGATCGAGGCGATGAAAATGGAAAGCCCGGTCCTCGCCCCCGCCGCGGGCATTGTCCGGACCCGCTTTGTTGGCGAGCGCCAGCCGGTCACCCCCGGCGCCGCCCTCCTTGCCGTGGAGCCTGCCTGATGCACACTGCCCGAGAACTCGCCGCCAGGGTCCGCGCCGGCAGTGCCAGCGCCGAACAGGTCATGCGAGAAACCCTGAGCGCGATCGAAGCCTACGACGCCGTCCAGCCCCAGGCGTGGATCAGCCGCTTCGCCCCTAAGCAGCTGCTCGCCATGGCCCGTGCGGTCGATGCCCGAGTGGCGGCGGGCGAGGATCTTCCGCTCGCCGGTGTGCCGTTCGCGGTGAAGGACAACATCGATGTCGCCGGTCTGCCCACCACCGCCGCTTGCCCGACCTTTGCATATGAGCCTGAGGCCCACGCACATGTGGTGCAGTGCCTTTGCAGTGCCGGTGCAATTCCGGTCGGCAAGACCAACCTCGACCAGTTCGCTACCGGCCTCAACGGCACCCGCAGCCCCTACGGCGCCCCGTCCTGCGTATTCAACCTCGCCTATGTCAGCGGCGGGTCCAGCTCGGGCTCGGCGGTGGTGGTCGGAGCCGGGCTCGTCCCCTTCGCGCTCGGCACCGACACCGCCGGATCGGGCAGAGTTCCCGCCGCTTTCAACGGCTTGCTGGGCCACAAACCGAGCAAGGGCCGCTGGTCCACCACGGGCCTCGTCCCTGCCTGCCGCTCGCTCGACTGCGTCTCGCTCTTCACCCGGGACTCCGCCGACGCGCTGCTGATCGACGAACTCGCCGCCGGTTTTGACCCCTCGGACGCCTACTCCCGCGCCCTCGCCGACCGCCCGATCACCGGCCAGCGCCTCGGCGTCCCCCTCCCCCACCAGCGCCCCTGGTTCGGCGACATGGAAGCAGAATTCCTTTACGATCAAGCGCTTGGCCGCCTCGAAAGCTTCGGCTTCACCCTCCACCCGCTCGACTTCGCCCCCCTCCTCGAAGCCGCCAGGCTCCTCTACTCCGGCCCCTGGGTCGCCGAACGCACCGCTGCCCTAGAGCCCATGCTGCGCGACCACCCCAAGGCCATCGATCCCACCGTCCGCGAGATCGTCGCCGCCGGTGAAAGCCTCACCGCCGTCCAGGCCTTCCGCGGCCAGTACCAGCTCATGGCCCACGCCCGCGCCGCAGAAAGCCTGTGGAATCAGGTCGATGCCCTTGCCGTCCCCACATCTCCCACGATCTACCGCATTGCCGAGCTGCGCGCCGAGCCCATCGCGCTCAACAGCCACTTCGGCGTCTTCACCAATTTCGTGAACCTGCTCGACATGGCCGCCGTTGCCCTGCCCGCGGGCTACCGCCACAACTGCGCCGGCTTCGGCATCAGCCTCTTCGCCCCAGCCGGAACCGACCGCGCCCTGCTGCAACTCGCTGAAACCTGGGGAAATCCCTACCCCCGCCCCAAACTCGACACCGGAGACCACATGGACTCGATCCGCCTCGCCGTCGTCGGCGCCCATCTCGAAGGCATGCCGCTCCATTGGCAGCTGACCAGCCGCAATGCCCGCTTCGTCGCCGCCACCGAAACCGCGCCCAGCTACAAGCTCTATGCCATGGCCGAGAGCGTGCCCCCTAAGCCCGCCCTTGTCCACGACACCACGGGCGCGGCGATCAAGGTCGAGGTCTATGAGCTGGGAGTGGCGGAGTTCGGCAGCTTCGTCGCCGAAGTCCCACCGCCGCTGGCCATTGGTACGGTCACCCTCGCCGACGGCTCCAGCGTGAAGGGTTTCGTCGCCGAACCTCGCGCCCTGATTGGCGCAGAGGACATCACTCACCTCGGCGGCTGGCGCGCCTTCATCGCGCGGTAACCTGAAGGCACGGGCCATCGGAAGTGGATGGCGTGACAGATTGCGACAAGCCGCTCCATTGACCCGTCCCGCTCGATCGGCAAGACAGGCGGCGGGTCTTGATTCTCTCGTCATGGAGCCGCCACCACGTGCGCAAATCCGCCAAGCTGACTCTTGCCGCGCTGCTGCTCCCCGCCGTCGCGCTGGCCATTCCCGCCCTCGTCCAGGCCGCCGCGCCGAGCCCGGTGTTCAAGTTGCGGCATGACAACTTCGAGCGCATGGGCCGCGCGATGAAGGCCACCTTTGACCAGTTCAAGAAACCCACGCCGAGCATTCCAGCGATCCAGGCGAGCGCCAAGGTGCTGGCCACTTCGGCCGTCAAGGTGATGGGCCACTTCCCCAAGGGCACCGGACCGGAATCCAGCCGGAAGACCGAAGCCCTGCCCGCCATCTGGGAACGCCCGGCCGATTTCGCCGCAGCCGCCGATCGCCTTGTCGACGCCACCAAGGCCTTCCAGCTGGCCGCCACCACGGGCGACATCACGAAAATCAAGCCCGCTGCCGGTGCGGTCGGCGCTTCGTGCAAGAACTGCCACGACAGCTTCCGCAAGGCCAAGAGCTGAGGGCCCTCACCAGACCGGAAACACCATGACCGAGCGCTCCGCCACTGCTGCGACGACTGCCGCCGGAACCCCAGTGCGCCTGTGGGACCTGCCAGTCCGGTTGGTGCACTGGAGCTTCGTCATCGGCATCGGCCTGCTGTGGTGGAGCGCCGAGAACCACCGGCTGGACCTGCACTTCAAGGTCGGGCTGGTGATGCTCGGCCTCGTCGTGTTCCGCCTGTTGTGGGGTCTGGTCGGCTCGTCGACCGCGCGATTTTCCGCCTTCGTGAAAGGCCCGGCGGCGATCCGCGCCTATCTCGCCGGCCAGAAGAGCGGGAGCGGCGAACACGTTGTCGGCCACAACCCGCTCGGCGCGCTCAGCGTACTGGCCCTGCTCGGCCTGCTCGCCTTGCAGATCGGCCTCGGCCTCTTCGCGCAGGACACCGATGCGGTGAATTCCGGTCCGCTGAATTTCCTCGTCGGCTACGATCTTGCCAAGGACATCAGCGAGATCCACGAGGCGATGTTCAACGTCATCCTCGCCGTGGTGGGCCTGCACATCGCCGCGATCCTATATTACCGCTTCATCAAAAACGACAATCTCGTGAGCCCGATGATCTCCGGCCGCCGCGTCTTCGCCAGCGCCGTGGCCGCGCCCCGGATCGCACCGCTGTGGCTGGCGCTGATCTGCGCCATTGTGGCCGCGGCCATTGCGGTCTGGGTATCCTGGGGCCTGCCGCCCTTCGCCACGCCCTTCTCGTGGGACCGCCCCGCCGCCGCCGTGCCGGACGCCTCCAGCTACATGTGACGAACTCCGGGGGTATCCGCCCTTCCCCTGAGGCGGATATCGCTATATCCGGCGAAATATAGTGACACTGCCCAAGCTTCTCGCTCGCCTGCTCCTCCTGCTTGCCCTTATGGCGGGAGCACCGGCCCATGCACGGCCACCCGTCGTTCTCGCGGCGGCG